>Ga0302311_10001916_pt1 | contig 24014 bp, 18 predicted proteins | sample III_Palsa_N1_3_FD_200449 | JGI IMG/M metagenome (GOLD analysis project Ga0302311, IMG submission 200449) | Peat permafrost microbial communities from Stordalen Mire near Abisko, Sweden - III_Palsa_N1_3 | ecosystem: Environmental > Terrestrial > Soil > Palsa > Peat permafrost | place: Sweden... | reverse complement strand
TGGGCAAGGCCGGAGGTCAGTTTCAGGAAGGTGCGGCGCGACGACGGATGTTTCATGGCGATCCCGGACGATTATGAATTTCGCTTGCTCGAAAGGCTATAGCGAACGAAAGCGAAATTCAATGCGCTAATCGCAATAAAACGAAACATTAGGCGCCGTCATTCTCGCGCAGGCGGGGATCCAGGGGAGTGTGACGGGCGCCTGAGTCTGGAGGATTTCGTCTTTGACGAAAGCGAGATCCCGATCTCGCGCTCTGGGTTGCGCCTCGTCGAAACGATTTTCGCCCAAGAGCGAAAATCATTCCGCCGACGCGCCCGGGGGTGGGCGTCGTGCCAGGACCCGCGGTGGTGCGTTAAACCTGGTGCAGCTCGACGCCAAGATTCCGGCACGCTGCCGCCACCGGGTCGGGCATCGCTTTATCGGTGATCAGCATGTCGACCTCGCCGACGCCGATGATGCGATGCAGGCAGACCCGGCCGAATTTCGAGCTGTCGGTGACGGCGATGGTCTGGCGCGCCACCTCGGCCATCTTGCGGTTGAGCATGGCTTCCGCTTCGTGATGGGTGGTGATGCCGCGCTCGAGATCGATGCCGTCGACGCCGAGGAACAGCTTGTCCACCGCCAGTTCAGAGAGGGCTGCGACGGTCTGGGCGCCATAGAAGGCCATGTTCTTGCGGCGCAGCTCGCCACCGATCATGACGGTGCGGATGTGGCTCTTCCTTGCCAGCTCGGTCAGGATGTTGAAGTCGTTGGTGACGACCGTTATGTCCTCGATGTCCGGCAGGAAACGGGCGATCTGCAGAGTGGTGGTGCCGGAATCGAGCACGATGGACTCGCCGGGTTTGATGAGCTCGGCGGCAAAACGGCCGATACGTTCCTTCTCGGCGTGCTGCAGTTCGAGCTTGGCGGTGACGGGGGATTCAATGGCTGCGGTGGTGGCGACGACGTCGGATGAAATCGCGCCGCCATAGGAGCGCGCGATGACGCCATGCTCGGTGAGGAAATGCAGATCCTTGCGGATCGTTTGCATCGAGACGCGAAATCTCTTGGCGAGATCCGCCACCTGGACGCTGCCGAGTTCCCGCGCCATGGCGCTGATCTGGCTGCGCCGTTCGCTGGTGTCGCGTTTGAGGCTCATCTTTCGTTTTCCTGACTTAAGGCTCTTACAAGTGCGGCGCTTGCCGGCGGAAATCAATGGCAAAATCGCCTGTCGCATACTCTTCACGTGGCGGAACGCACGGACTTGCGCAAAACGTTCGATATCGCGTCATCAAAATGTTGCGTTTAGAAATTTCCTTCGATAAGGTTGCGAAAGTGAAAACAAAACGAAACTTAATGGATCATTCGGTGACCGGCACCATGGCTCTTACCGCTTATCGTCGCCCTTGGCTCATCTTCGCTCTGCTGACCACCGGTCTGTGGGGCGTATGGGGCGCCTTTGCGGGAGCTCCGGCCGAGAACGGCTTCCCCGAGACCCTGATCTATGCGGTCTGGGCCTTCACCATGATCCCGCCGGCGCTGTACGCCCTGTGGCGCACCGGCTGGAAATGGAGCTGGGACCGCCGTTCGGTGGCGTACGGCGCGGCGGTCGGGCTGCTCGGCGCCGGTGGCCAGATGGTGCTGTTTCATGCGGTACGCGTCGGCCCGACCTATCTGATCTTCCCGATCATCGCGCTCTCCCCATTGGTCACTATCGGCCTGTCGGCCGCGATATTGCGCGAACGGGTCACCTGGATCGGGGGGCTGGGCATTCTCTGCGCCCTGGCCGCGCTGCCTTTGTTCGACTTCTCGCCGAGCGGCGAGGGCGACAATTCCAATCTCGTCTGGTTCGTGCTGGCGCTGCTGGTGCTGCTCGCCTGGGGCGTGCAGGGCTTCTTCATGAAATACGCCGCCCCGGTGATGAGCGCGGAGAGCATCTTCGCCTACATGACGCTGACCGGGCTGCTGCTGGTGCCGGTGGCGCTGGCCATGACCGATTTTTCGCAGCCGATCAATTACGGCTGGTCCGGCCCCGGCCTCGCCGCGGTGACGCAGATCCTCAATTCCATCGGCGCGCTGACCCTGGTCTACGCCTTCCGCTACGGCAGGGCGATCGTCGTCTCGCCGCTGGCCAATGCCGGCGCGCCCTTGATTACCGCCCTGATTTCGCTCGCCGCGCTGGGCCTGGTTCCCGCCGCCACCAAGCTGGTCGGCATCGGACTGGCCTTCGCCGCGGCGGCTCTGCTCACCATCGAACCCGAGGAATCATGAAAGCGATACTCGATCTCGTCGGGCGGCACCGCGCCGGCGAGCCGGTCGGCATCTATTCGGTCTGCTGCGCCCATCCCCTGGCGATCAAGGCGGCGCTGCGCCATGCCCGCGATATCGGCGGCCATGCCCTGATCGAGGCCACCTCGAACCAGGTCAATCAGGACGGCGGCTATACCGGCTATCGTCCCGACGGTTTTCGCGACCTGGTGTGGGCGCTGGCCGACGAGGCCGGGCTGCCGCGCGAGAAGGTGCTGCTGGGCGGCGACCATCTCGGTCCTAATGCCTGGCAGAAACTCTCGGCGGAAGAGGCGATGTCGCGTGCCGCGGTGATGGTTTTTCAGTATGTGAAGGCGGGTTTCCGCAAGATCCATCTCGATTGCTCGATGTCCTGCGGCGGCGATCCGCGCGGCCTGTCGGACGCGGTGATCGCCGAACGCACCGCGACTTTATGCGAACGCACCGAGGCGGCCTGGCGCGAAGCCGGCGGTGAGCCGCCGGTCTACATCATCGGTTCGGAAGTGCCGGTGCCGGGCGGCGCGCAGGAAGCGCTGGGCGATCTGGCCGTGACCGCGCCCGAGGCGGCGCGCGCCACCGTCGAGGCGCATCGACAGGCCTTTGCCCGGCACGGACTGGAAGCGGCCTGGGACCGGGTGATCGGGCTGGTGGTCCAGCCCGGCGTCGAATTCGATAACCACCATGTCGTCGATTATGTGCCGGCCAAGGCGGTCGCTCTCAGCGCCTCGATCGACTCCCAGCCGCATCTCGTCTTCGAGGCTCACTCCACCGATTATCAGAGCGCGGACGCGCTGGCCGCCCTGGTGCGCGATCATTTCGCCATCCTGAAGGTCGGGCCCGGCGTCACTTTCGCCTTGAGGGAGGCGCTGTGGGCGCTCGACCGCATCACCCAGGAATGGCAGGGCGAGGACCGCGCCGCCAGCCTGCGCGACACGGTGCTGGCGGCGATGAAGGGCGATCCGACCTATTGGAAGCCCTATTACGAAGGTCATGGCTCGGAGCTCGATCTCCAGCTGCAATACAGCCTGTCCGACCGCATCCGCTATTACTGGCCGGCCGAACGCGTCGCCCGTGCGGTGAAACGCCTCTGCGCCGTGTTCGACGCCGACCCGCCCCCGCTGGCCCTGGTCAGCCAGTATCTGCCCGCCGCCTATGAGGCGATCCGCGCGGGCGAACTGAGTCTGAAGGGCGAGGACCTCGTCATCCACCACATCCGGGAGACTCTGACCCAGTACTCCCGCGCCTGCGATCAACGGAGCACCCACTGAAATGACCCTTTCTGGATTGGCCGCCGAACAGCTGGAAGCCCGCGGGGCTGGGTGGACAGCGCGCGAGATCCGCCAGCAGCCCGCCATGTGGGCCGCCACCGAGGAGGTCGTGCGGGCCTTGCGTCCGCGTGCCGAAGCGTTCCTGGCGCCGCTGCTGGCGCGCACCGATCTGCGTGTGATCTTCGCCGGCGCCGGCAGCTCGGACTATATCGGCCGCTCGCTGGCGCCCGATGTGCTGGCCGGCCTCAACCGCCGCGCCGAGGCGATCGCCACCACCGATCTGGTGGCCGGCGGCGCGCAGCTGCTGCAGCGCGACGTGCCGACCCTGCTGGTCTCCTTCGCCCGCTCGGGCAACAGCCCGGAGAGCGTGGCCGCCACCGAGATCGCCGAGACCTATCTGTCCGACTGCCGCCATCTGGTCGTCACCTGCAATGGGGATGGGTCGCTCTATAAGCGCCATCACGGCCGCGAGCACAGCCTGGTGGCCCTGCTGCCGGAAGCGACCCACGACCGCGGCTTCGCCATGACCTCCAGCTTCACCTCGATGCTGCTGGCGGCGCGCCGACTGCTGCTGCCCGACCAGCCTGTCGACATCGCCCGCATCGGCGCGGCGGTGGAATCGGTGATTGCCGATCAGGGCGGTTCGCTGAGCAGGGTCGCGGCGGGGAACTATCAGCGCGTGGTCTATCTCGGCAGCCGGGGTCTCGCCGGCATCGCCGACGAGGCGGCGCTGAAGCTGCAGGAGCTGAGCGACGGCGAGATCGTCGCCATGGCGGAAACGCCGCTCGGCTTCCGCCACGGCCCCAAGACCTTCGTCGACAACACGACGCTGGTGGTGCTGTTCCTGTCCAACGATCCGCAGGCCCGCCGCTACGAGCTGGACCTGGCCCGCGAGATCGCCGGAGACAAGATCGCCGGCAGGCTGCTGGTGCTGGCCGGGCAGGGCGCCGGGATCGACGGCTTCGGCGCCGACGTGATCCCGGGGCTGGAGCAGGCCTCCGACGCCGAGCTTTGCTTCCCCTATCTCGCCTGGGCCCAGTCTTTCGCCTTCGGCCGCTCGCTGTCGCTCGGCCGCACGCCGGACAGTCCAAGCCGGACCGGCTCGGTCAATCGCGTGGTGCAGGGCGTCACCATCTATCCCGAGCCGGAGACGCGCTGATGTTTCTCGGCGTCGATGGCGGCGGCACCAAGACCGCCTTCCTGATCCTCTCTCCCGAAGGCGCGGTTCTGGCCCGTCATGAGGGCGGTTCGAGCTACCATCCCGAGGTCGGCATCGACGGCGTGCGGGAGGTGCTGAAGGAAGGCGTGCGCGAGGTGCTGGCCGAGGCCGGCCTGCAGCCCTCCGCCATCCGTCACGCCTTTTTCGGCCTGCCCGCTCTGGGCGAGGATCCTGCCATCGACCCGATCCTGGCCGGCACGCCCGGCGCCGCCTTGGCCGGCGGGCAATATTCCTGCGGCAACGACATGGTCGGCGGCTGGGCCGGCGCCCTGGCCTGTGAGGACGGCATCGTCGTCACCGCCGGCACCGGCTCGATCGCTTACGGCGAATATAAGGGGCGCGGCGCCCGCGCGGGCGGCTGGGGCGAGATCTTCAGCGACGAGGGGTCGGCCTATTGGATCGGCCGCGAGGGGCTGGGCCTGTTCTCGAAGATGAGCGACGGCCGCGCCCCCGCCGGTCCGCTGCTCGATCTCGTCCGCGCCCGTTTCAAACTGTCGCGCGACATCGATCTGTGCGGCCTGATCAATACGCCCGGCGGCGCCGCCCGCAGCGCCATCGCCCAATTGTCGCAGACCGTCGCCACCGCCGCCCAGGCGGGCGACGAGGGGGCGAAATCGATCTTCACCCGCGCCGGCGCCGAACTGGCCCAGTTGGCGGGCGCGGTGCGCCGCGCGCTCGACGCGCCGTCCGGTGAAGAGCTGGCTCTGTCGCATGTCGGCGGCGTGTTCCGTACCGGCGCGCTGGTGCTCGAGCCGTTCACCGCGGCCCTTCAGGCCGGCGGCCATCTTTATCGCCTGCAGGCGCCGTTGCTGACCCCGGTGGTCGGCGCGGCCCTCTATGCCGCCCGCTTCGCGGGCGTGCGTTTCAGCCGCGAGCAGATCAAGGAGCTCGCTGCTTCCCTGGGATGAGTGGGGGGACCGCCATCCGTCTGGCCAATCGCCGCGGCCTCGAATGCCGTGGCCAAAAATAGGAGGGTATGATGAGAAGAGATCTGAGAGCGCCCCAATGCGCCTGGATCCTGCCGATGCTGCTGGCGATGGGATGCGCTGGTCCGGTTTACGCCCAGCAGCAGCCGGCTGGTCCGTCGATCAACGACAGTTCCGCCCCGTCTTCCACGCCGGCCGCCGCCGCGAGCGGCACTGACGAAATCGTCGTCACCGGCATCCGCGCCGATCTCGAGAAGGCGCTCGAGGTGAAGAAGAATTCCGCGGTCATCCTCGATTCGATCGATTCGACCGAACTGGGCCGCTTCCCCGACGCCGACGTCGCCGATTCGCTCGAACATCTGCCCGGCATCACCATCACCCGCACCACCGGCGGCGAAGGCCAGAAGGTCAGCGTGCGCGGCCTGGGCTCGCAATACAACATCGTCACCTGGAACAACCGCATCCTGGCCACCGACGATGACGGCCGCGACCTCGCCTTCGACGTGCTGCCGGCCGAGGTGATCTCCGCCGCCGACGTGCTGAAATCGCCTCAGGCCTCGGCGCTGGAAGGCTCGATCGGCGGCACGGTGAATTTGCGCACGGCCAGCCCGTTCGACAATCCCGGCCTGCATGGCGGCCTCCATGCCGAGGGCGACTACAACGACATGTCGCACCTGGACGGCCAGAAATACACGGCGTTCATCTCCGACACCGATTCGACCGGCACCTGGGGCATCCTGCTCGGCGGCGTGCATTCGGATAACAATATCCGCACCGACTCGCTGAACGCCTACAACCAGAACATCTACGGCCCGGCCACCTATCCGTTCGACGGCAGCGGCAACGCCGTGCCGCTGACGGCGACGCCTTGCTGCATCACCTTCGGCTCGATCTATGACGAGAAGAAGCGCGACGCCATCTCGGGCAGCGTCGAATGGCATCCGACCGACAAGTTGAAGATCACCGCCGACGGGCTGTGGACCCATCTCGACGATCCGCAGGTCGGCTATAACGAGTCCTATTACTTCCCCTATGGCACCGACCAGAACGGCAATCCGACCTGGAGCAACCCGACCTACAAGAACGGCATCATCACCGGGGTGTCGGTCAGCGACTTCCAGCCGGAAATGGTCAACAACACCACGGATCGCAAGGTCGACACCACGCTGATGGGCCTCAACACCCAATGGAAGGCGACCTCGCGCCTGACCATCGGCGTCGACGCCTACCGCTCGGCGGCGGACCGTCCCGAGGGCGGCCAGGACACCTTCGTCACCGCCGGCCTGGTCTCCTCGACGCCCTATGCCGAGGACATCCTCAACATGTCCGACACGTCGGGCGGGTTACCCAGCCTCAACGCCGCCATTCCGCCCAGCCAGCTCGGCCTGAGCTCCTGCCCGACAGGCACGGCCAGCAAGACCAATGCCGGCTATTGTTCCTACACCGCCTTGATGAATTCGGGCTTCCTCAACAACAATAAATATTGGTCGACCCACTATGTCGGCCTCAATGGCTACACCGTCAAAGACCAGGTGCGCGGCCTCAATCTCGATGGCAGCTACGACATCGATGACGGGTTTCTGCAGCGCTTCACCTTCGGCGGCGGCGAGACGCGGCGCGAGAAGAAGCGTCTCGACATCTCCAACGACTGGGACAATGGCTCGGGCCAGTACGGCACGCTCTACAACACCGCCGGTTGCCCTATCCAGTGCAGCCCCTATTCCTTCGGCTCGCAGGGCTACAACGTCGTGTCGATGGTCAGTCCGGTGAATTTCATGCAGGGCGCCGGCGGCTCCTATCCGACCACCTTGCCGAGGCTCAATTCCCAGGCGCTGATTTCCTTCCTCAAAAGCCTCAACGGGCTGCCCAACCCCTATTACTGCCAGAATTATCCGACCACCTGCACGGCGCCCTACACGCCGTTCAATTTCGCCCTGACCGAGCCGCAGGAGAATCCCTACAACTCCTACGCCGTCAAGGAACGCACCGACAGCGCTTATGTCGAGGCGGAGCTGGGTGGCGACAATTGGTCCGGCAATGTCGGCATCCGCGTGGTGCGCACCGAGACCCAGGCCGACACCGCGCTGGCGGCGCCCGTGTCGCTGTGGAGCCCGACCGATGTCGGCGCCACCCAGACCTGGAACGTGCAATATGCGGCGGGCGGGGCCTCGGACACCAACGGCTCCTACATCATCCCGCTGCCGTCGGCGAATCTGGCTTATTGGGCCGTGCCGCAGGAGCTGCAGCTGCGCGGCGCGGTGGCCCAGACCATGTCGCGCCCCGACCTCAACCAGCTGGCGCCGACCTCGTCCAACAACGCCATCAACGGCCAGCCGCAGCTCTTTTACGGCGGCACCGCCGGCCTGCGCCCGATCAAGGCCTGGCAGGCCGATCTGTCGGCCGAATGGTACTACATGCCGCATGCCGCTTTGACGCTGGCCGTGTTCGGCAAGAAGATCCGCGACGACATCTATGAGGGCGTCACCGCCAACGTCAATCTCGGCACCATGCAATATGTCGGCGGCCCGCCCGGCAGCGGCGCGCCGGGCACGCCGTTCCTGTGGACGGTGACCGCGCCCACCAATGGCGCCAAGGACACCTATGCCGGAATCGAACTGACCTGGCAGCACATGACCGAGATGGGCCTCGGCGTGCATGCCCAGTTCACCGCCACCAGCAGCAAGGGCTACGACCAGAACGGCAATTCGCTGGGCTCGATCGACGCCGTGCCGCCGGTCACCTCCTCGCTGAGCCTGATCTACGACAAGGATGGCCTGTCCGGCGACATCACCTGGGACCATGCCTCCGGTTACACTTACGCCTGCAACGAATGTACCGAAGTGCCCGGCTGGCCGGCCAAGTCCGATTCCTTCGAATGGGTCACCGCCAGCATCCATTACAAATTCCCGCTGGGGCTGGAATTCTATGTCGAAGGCAAGAACCTGACCAATTCGGTGGCGCGCACCTATCTCAACGGCAATTCGCAGTTGCCTTGGGCCCCGGGGCAGTCGGTCGGCCAGAGCTCGAGCGGCGTCGGCGCCGGCTACAGCGCTTACGGCCGCACCTTCGTGGCCGGCTCCTCCTATCAGTTCTGAGGCAGCGCATGATCAAGTACGGATTGGGTTTCGCCGCGGCGCTTATCGCGCTCGCGGCGAATGCCGAGGACTCGCTCTACACCGAGGCGGATTTCGCCTCGGTTCCCAAGTTCGACGCTCATGTCCATGCCAACCGGCAGGCGCATGAATTCCTCGACGTAGCCCGCAAGGACGGGTTCGAGCTGCTGTCGATCAATGTCGACTATCCCGATTTCCCGGCGCTGGCCCAGCAGGCCAAGGTGGCGCATGCGCTTCAAGCCGCCGATCCGAAGCATTTCCACTTCGCCACCACCTTCTCGATGAAGGGCTTCGGCAAGAAGGGCTGGGCCGACGGGGTGGACGCCCGTCTCGACGCGGAATTCGCCAGGGGCGCCCTGGCGGTCAAGGTGTGGAAGAATATCGGCATGGTCGAGCGCGACGCCAAAGGCCGGCTGATCATGCTCGACGATCCCGGCTTCGATCCGGTGATGGACCATCTGGCCCAGAAGCATATTCCGCTGATCGCGCATCAGGGCGAGCCGAAGAATTGCTGGCTGCCGCTGGATCAAATGACCACCGAGAACGACCGCAGCTATTTCCGCGAGCATCCCGAATATCACATGTATCTGCATCCCGAGCAGCCGAGTCTCGAGACCATCCTGGCGGCGCGCGACCGGCTGGTCGAGCGTCATCCCGACCTCGCGGTGGACGGGGCGCATATGGGCAGCCTGGAATGGGATGTGGATCTGCTGGCCAGGTTCCTCGACGCCCATCCCAATGCGGTGGTCGACCTCGCCGCCCGCATGACCAATGTGCAATATCAATCCGTGCGCGATTACGACAAGGTGCGAGCCTTCTTCATCCGCTATCAGGACCGGCTGCTCTATGGCACGGATCTCACCGACAATCCGCCCGATCCCCATGAGCGCACCCAGAACCCGCCGCGGGAAGAGGGCGGCATCGCCCAGGAAGCCGATCAGTTCTGGCGCTCCGACTGGCGCTATCTCGCCACCAGCGACAGCCAGCGGGTCGATGCCGTCGAGGCCGACGTGAAGGGCCTCGGCCTGCCGAAAGCGGTGATCGACAAGATCTACTGGGCCAATGCCCGGCGGGAGTTTCACCTCTAACACTCCCAATGCCCCAATAATCGTCACGCGCGTCCCCGGACGATGACCCGGGATCAACCCGCGTATCCACGTGCCGGCACGTGACGAGGTCATGACGGATTGGAGTGGAATTCTTTATTGTACGAGTGTTCAGTTTGAGCGAAACTCCTTCCAAACAAGAATGGGGGGAGTCGTTGGACGGACACACAGCATCGGCCTTTCGGCCGGCCAGCCGCATCGCCGCGATCGGCGTCTCGGAAATCCTCAAGATCACCGGCCAGGCGATGGCGATGAAGCGCCGCGGCGAGGATGTCATCATCCTCGGCGCCGGCGAGCCGGATTTCGACACGCCGGATCACATCAAGGAAGCGGCGGCCCGCGCCATGGCGGCGGGTGCCACCAAATACACCATCCTCGACGGCACGCCGGAGCTCAAGGCGGCGATCCGCGGCAAGTTCAAGCGCGACAACGGGCTCGATTTCGCGGAAGGCGAGGTCACGGTATCGGCCGGCGCCAAGCAGATCCTGTTCAACGCCATGATGGCGACCCTCGATCCCGGCGACGAGGTGATCATTCCGGCGCCTTATTGGGTTACCTATGCCGACATCGTGCTGATTGCCGGTGGTGTACCGATCGTCTTGCCGTGTTCCGAGGCGAATGGTTTTCGCCTGACCGCCGCCGAGTTGGAAAGCGCCATCACGCCGCGCACGCGCTGGGTCATCCTCAACTCGCCTTCCAATCCAACCGGCGCCGCCTATGCCGAGGTCGACTACCGGCCGCTGCTCGACGTGCTGCTGCGCCATCCACAGGTCTGGCTGCTGGTCGACGACATCTATGAGCATATCGTCTATGACGGCTTCCGCTTCGTCACCCCGGCGGCGCTGGAGCCGGGCTTGCGCGACCGCATCCTGACGGTCAACGGGGTGTCGAAAGCCTATGCCATGACCGGCTGGCGGATCGGCTATGGCGCCGGGCCGCGTGCTTTGATTTCCGCCATGGCGGTGGTGCAGAGCCAGTCGACCTCGTGCCCGAGTTCGATCAGCCAGGCGGCGGCGCTGGCGGCGCTGACCGGTCCGCAGGACATGCTGGCGGAGCGGTGCGAGTCGTTCCGGAAGCGGCGCGATTTCGTCGTCGGGGCGCTGAACAAGATCCCCGGCCTGTCCTGCCGGATGCCGGAGGGCGCCTTTTACACCTTTGCGAACTGCGCGGGATTGATCCGCGGGCGGATCACCTCCGATACCGACTTCGCCCGCTATCTGCTGGAAGACGCCGGCGTCGCGGTGGTGCCGGGTTCGGCTTTCGGGCTGGCGCCTTATTTCCGCATTTCCTACGCCACGGCGATGGAGGAACTCGAGGAAGCCTGCCGGCGCATCGCCGTTGCTTGCGGCGCTTTGCGGTGAGTACCGGCTCGGCTCAGATCAGGATCAGCCAATGCTGGGCGCTCGACGGCGTCTGCGCGGTCACCTGCACGTCGCCGAGGAATTCGGGCGAGGCGCTGAAATAGGTCAGCACCCAGGCGTGCCCGATCGTCTGCGCGGCGGCATAGGCGGCGGTGCCCGGGATCAGGCCCTGGGTGAATTGGTCGATCACCTTTTCGTAATAGGGAAGCGCTCCCGTATCCGGGGCGCGATGCAGCAGGTTCTCATAGCTGTCGGTGATGAACTGGTCGTCACCGACGGTGCTCTGCGCATAGGAATGGGTGGAGGTATATTCCGGCGAGGCGAGGAAAAATTCGGCGAATTGCACCAGCGGCGTCGAGGGGTTGGCGGTCAGATAGTTCTGGTAGAAAGCCAGGCCGGCGACATCGGGCAGGCGGCCGAACACCGCGCCGTAAAGTTCGGTGATATTGCCGGTCGTGACCACGCCATTGCCGGGCGTCGCGGCGACGATGTCCGTGACGTCGCTGAACTGCAGCGCGGCGACATTGCTGAGATCGTCGGTCGAGCTTCCGCTGGCCACCGTCAAGCTGAGGCCGTCCGTGCCGGGGGTAATGGTGTATTGATCGGCGGCTCCACTGAAAACGACCGTGTTGCCGTGGCCCGAGACGCCATCGATGGTCAGATTGGGAAGCGAGGCGTCGATCGTAACCTGGAAGGTGCCGGAGATGGCCTTGAGGGCGGCGGCGTCGCTGCTCAGTTGGGCGGCGGAGACCGACAGGGTGGCCACGCCGGAATCGGTCGTCGCGATGGAGCTGATGTTTCCCGCCACGACCAAAGCGTTCAGGCTGTCGAGATTGGCCGAAAGATTGGCGCCGCTGTCGGCCACGGCGATCGACAGCACATGGGCCTGTTGCGCGACGGCGGCGGCGCTCGCGGCGCTCACGCCGCTGACCGTCAGGGTATATTCGCTGGTAATGTCGGCCAGGGCGGCGCTGTCGGCGGTCAATTGCGCGGCGGTCAGCGCCAGATTGGGCGAGCCGAAATCGGTTAGGGTCACGCTGCCCAGCAGGCCGGCCACCGCCATGGCTTGCAGCGAGGACAGATTGGCCTGGACATCGGCGGCGTTGTCGGCGACCGGGGTCGCGCTTGTCGCCGTCCCCGCCTGATAGGCCTGCACGGCCTGGTCGACGGTCTCGCCGCCGGTGGACACGGTGATGTATTCCGTCTGCGATTGGATGCCGTTTTGCGGATTCCAGATCGTGATCGCCAGCTGATCGCCCGCGTGGAGCATGCCGTAGACCGAGCCATATTGTCCGGCAAAACCCGACAAGGTGATCGTATTGTCGGTCCAGGACGCCACGGCCAGGGTAATCCAGTCGCCGCCCCAACCTCCTTGCCAGTCACTGGTCATATCGTTGATCTTGATGCTCAAGGACGAGCCGGTATAGGCGGCCTGAGTGCCGAAACCGCTGCCCGAGAAGGTAATCGTCTGGGTCTCGTTCGCCGAGATCGCCGACATCGAGACGATGTCGGGCTGCGCCGAGACGGTGGTGAGGTGATAGGGGCTGACGATGGCGCGAAGAGCGGCGGCATCATTGGTTTCTTCCGCCGCCGTCAGCTGCAGGGTCGGCGTTCCGCCATCGGTGAGCGTGATGGAGGACAACTGGCCGGCCGCGACCAGGGCCTGCAGGGAATCGAGATACGTGGCGACGTCTTCCGCCGTATCCGAGACCGTCAGGCTGGCATTCCTGAAAGCCATGTGAAGAGCGGTCTCGGCCGCGTTCAGGGTCAGGGTCTGGCCGCCGCCGTCGATCTGCTGGATGTTGTAGAAAATATCGCCGGTCAGATCGTTGAAACCCGCGCCGATCACGACGGTATTGAGATTGGCGCCGCCGCCGACGGTGGCATTCTCGCTCTGCAGGTGCAGCGTCAGATTGGCGCCGGTCGGCCCGGTGGAGCTGTCGTAATAGCCGTCCGGCCCGCCCGCATAGATGCAAGGGTTGCCGTCGGTGAGATTGTTCGAGGACAGATACGTCGCGCCATATTGCAACTGGTTGGCCTGGCCATTCACCAGGACGTTGCTGAACTGAACCTCCCCGAGCGGATAGGCCGTGCTGACCTGCTCGCCGTAATATTCGCTGAAATAGTCGAGGGTCCCGGCGAAAGTGGCCGCCTGCGCGGGGATCGACCCGATGACGATGCTGTTTCCCGACTGATCTGTCTCGGTTTCGACCAACTGGCCATCGGTTATCTTGAGATCGATCGTGTAGCTCACCCCGGTCGCCACCGGCTCGGCATGGGTGATGCGCATGCCACTGGTTGTCTCGAAGAAGCTCCCGGCGCTGGAGCCGACTCCCGGATTGGCGGTGGAGGCGTTCCACACGGCGAAATTCAGCGCGGGCGCCGTGCCGCCCCCCGCCAGATTGCTGATGGGCTGAAGTCCGGTATAGGTGTCGGTATTGCCGCTATTGGCAAAATTCATGGAGAACGCCCAGTACATCTGACTGAGCGGAACGACGTCTTTCAGCGTGATCGTGAAGGTGTATTCGGTAATGTCGGAAACGGACGTCGTGAAAGTCGTATCATCGACGTGAAAGCTGTTGGTCGTCGTCATTCCCAAGCCCTATTTCGTCGATGCGTCGGGGCAGATTGGCATGGAGACAGGAGGGCGACAAGCCAGGATTGCGGGCGTTGACGGTCTTGCTCGGAATACCTGCCGCCGTTAAAGTCTCAGGAACCACCCCTTGCGCTGGCAATAGAGAATAGGCAGGGCCAGCAGCGCGGTAGCGATCAGGCCGAACAGCATCGAAGCGTGTGCAGGCGGCAGCAAATGCACCAGCACGGACTGGCCTGCTTCGCGCAGGGTGCCGCCGTCGGCGCCCTTGACGTCCAGCCAGGGGAACAGCGACCAGCACAGGATGAAGGCGAGCAGCGGATTGTTGCCGAACGCGTTGACCGGATAGAACGCGGTCCGCAGCCATCGGCTCGGCGGCAGGCAGGCCAGCGTCGCGAGCACGACTAGCGAGAAGCCAGTGCTGAGCAGGGCGAAACTGCTGGTCCACAGGCTCTTATTGATCGGCAACACCGGATCGAGCAGGAAGGCCAAAGCGACCATGGCGCCACCTGCCAGGGCGGCGCGTAATTGTGAGTGCGACGAGCGGACCGGCCGCCACAGCAGGGCGGTCACCGCGCCGGCCAGCAGATTGAAGCAGACCGGAATGGTCGAGAGCAGCCCGTCCGGGTCATAGACCACCGTATGGCTGTCGGGAGGGAAGCCGTATTCCCACAGATGCGTGTTGCCGAACACGGCGCGGTCGATCTGGCTGGGCCAGGAGCCATATTGGTCCAGGCGCGGCTCGCCCAGGCCAGGCACCGGCACGTAGAGCAGCAGGACCGCATAGAGGATGAGAATGGCGATGCCGGACGCCGCCAGGGGCAGCGGAGTCAGCTTGCGCCGTCCATCGGCCCCGCGTCCCGCGCACAGCAGCATGATCGAGCCGGTCAGCAGGCAGGCCAGGCCGATGCGCTGCACGACGCCGGGCAAGCGCCAATGAGCCAGGTCGAAATGGGGAATGCCGTTGATGATCACCCCGATCACGATCAGCACGGCCATGCGGCGCAGCAGCGCACCGAACAGCGCGGCGCGCGTTATGCCCCGGTCGAGGCGGCGGCCGAAGGAGATTGCGATGCCGGCCCCGGCGCAGAACAGGAAGGCGGGCGCCACCATGTCGATCAGCGTCACCCCGTTCCATTTGGCGTGATCGAGCCAGCCATAGCGGGTAGCCCAATCGCCGGGGAACAGATTGAGGATCATGCCGACGACGGAAAGGCCGCGCAGCAAATCCAGCGCCTCCCAGCGTTTGGGGGCCAGGGTGATCTCGGACAAAACTCTCTCCCGCTTTTCTTGGTGCCGCAGCATGGAACCACAACCGGCGGGAGAGGACAATTCAGTGCTATAATGGATCCAAAATGGAGGCAATTTGGAGCCATGCCAGTCACTCTTTCCATCCAGAACGTCCCGGATGCCGTGGTCGACCGCTTGCGGGCGCGGGCCGAGCGTCATCACCGGTCGCTGAGGGGAGAGTTGATCGCGATTATCGAAGCGGCGGTTCAAGACGAACCCGCCACATCACCCGCCGCGATCCTGGGTGAGGTCCGTCGGGTGGGACTCAGCACACCGAGCGAAGCTGCCTCTATCGTCCGCGCTAATCGGGACGATCGTTAAAGTCGTTGATGTCGTCTCTTGCCGCTTTGCTGTTCGGTGAGCCGGAGGCGAAACTCACATCCCGTAACGGCCCATCTTGCTGAAGTCCGGCATGGCCGGATGCGGCACGAAGCGCACGCGGCAATCGAGAACGGCGGGAAGGCCCGACTCCAACGCCCGCTTGAAGGCCGGGGCGACTTGGGAAACCTCCGTCACCGTCTCGCCATGGCAGCCGAATCCGCGGGCAATAGCGGCGTAATCGGTGCCCGACAGATCGGTGCCGAGAGAGAATTCGCTCCTCTTCTGCGCCAGCTCGATGACGCCCCAGGTCTGGTTGTTGTGGATCACCGTGATCACCGGCGCGCCATAGCGCCGGGCCGTGTCGAGCTCCGCCAGGGTGAAGCCGAACGAGCCGTCGCCGGTGATGCTGACCACCGGGGCGCCGGGATTGTCGAGCTTCAGCGCCACCGCGTAAGGCAGGCCATAGCCCAGCAGCGACAGGCCCGGATCGTGGAAGCGGGTGCCGGGCCGGCTGGTCGGGGTCAGCTCATTGCTCCAGAAGGAGGTATGGCCGCCATCATGCACCACCAGCGAGTCGGCGGGCATGCAGCGCCCGATCTCTTGGGCCAAGGCGGCGGGATGCATCGGCAGGTCGGAGCCCGCCATCATCGAGGTCAGCTTGGCGCGATAACCGGCGCGGATCTGCTAGATCTGGTCGCGCCAGGTCAGCGCCTGCTTGCCGGCGCGGTGCGATTTCAGCGCCTCGGCCAGTTGTTCCGTCGCGGCAAGGGCATCGCCCTGCAGGCCGATCGCCAACTCGGCGACGCGGCCTAGCGAGGCGGGATCTATATCGATCTGGATCAGCTTCTGCGGCGGGCGCACCAGCGCGCCCTTATCGTCGCCCATCCAGGAGGAGAAGCGGCACCCGACTGCCAGCACCATGTCGGCCTCGCGGCAGGCACGCACGACGGCCTCGCCGCCGATCACGCCGCCCTGGCCGGAGAAGCCCGGCATGTCGTCGGCGAAAGCGCCAAGACCCATCTGCGTCGTCGTCACCGCCGCGCCGAGGGTCGTGGCCAGTTTCCTCAGCGAATCCGCCGCGCCGGAGCGCACCGCGCCGCCGCCGGCGATCACCAGCGGGCGTTCGGCGGAGGCCAATAAAGTCGCCGCCTCGGCCACCAGCGCCGGGTCGGCCTGCATCCGTCCGGTCGGACGATAGCGGTCGGGCGTGATGTCGAAGGCGGCGTCGTCGAACTCGACCAGGGCGCCCAGCACATCCTGCGGCACGTCGAGATGGACCGGCCCGGGACGGCCCGACAGCGCCTGGCGGAAGGCGGTGCGGACCAGTTCGGGGATGCGGCGCGGCTCGTGCACCACGGCGCTCCATTTGACGATCGGCGGGAACAGGGCGCTGTTGTCCATCTCCATGAACATGCCGCGGCCGGGATAGCTGGCCATCTGCTGGTTGTTCGAGGTGATGGCCAGCATCGCCAGATTATTGTTGAAGGCATGCGCCACGCCGGCCGCCAGATTGACCGCGCCGGGCCCGGCTTCGGCCATGGCCACGGCGATGCGGTTGGAGCCGGCATGGATGGCGGCGGCCATCAGCCCGGCATGGGCCTCGTGGCGGACACCGACATAGCGCACCGCATTGCCGCCGGCCACCGCCTTCATGAAGGGCGACAGCTTGCCGCCGCACACGCCGAACACGAAGGGGACCGCCTCGGGCAGCAGGGCGCGATAGAGGGCTTCGCCGCCGGTTATCTGGGCCATCGCCGCTACTCTCCCTTTTTGACGAGATTGATCATCTCGCCCAATTTGCCGCCAAGATAGGCTTCGAGATTATGTTTGACCACCGGCAGCGCCTGTTCGGCATAGCGGTCGCTCATCCCGCCGATATGCGGGGTGATGATCAGATTGGGCGCGCCCCACAGCGGATCGTCGGCGGGCAGGGGCTCGCGTTCGAACACGTCGAGCGCGGCGCCGGCGATCCATTTCTCTTCCAGCGCCCGGCGCAGCGCCGCCTCGTTGACGATACGGCCGCGGGCGATGTTGACCAGATAGGCATCGGGCTTCATGGCGCGCAGCACCGGCTCATTGATCAGATTGTGGGTCGCCGGCGAATAGGGCACCACGACGATGACGAAATCGGCGCGCGACGCCGCATGGGGCAGTTCGGCGCGGGGGTAGAGCGCGGCGAAGCCGGGCGCCTCGCGCCGGCCGTCGGAAATCCCTTCAATCTCCATGCCGAAGGCGGCGCAGCGCTGGGCCAGGGTCTCGCTGATCTGGCCGACGCCGACGATCAGGGCGCGCCGTCCGGCCAACAGCCGTTGCGGCCAGCGCTGCCAGTGGTTTTCCTTCTGATTCTCCAGCATGCGCGGGAAATCGCGCAGCAGCGACAGCATCAAGAGAATCGCCAGCTCGGACATTTGCGGTCCGTGGATGCCGCGCATCGACGTGACGGTGAGATGCTCCGGCAGAGGCAGCGCCTCGATCGGATCGGTGCCCGTCGTCAGCGCCTGGATCCAGCGCAAATGCGGCGCCGCCTGAAACAGGGCAGGGGTTACGGTTTGAGCCTTGCCGACCAGGATCTCCGCGGCACCCGCCTGGGCTATCGCCTCGGCTTCAGTGGCGGCGGCGAGAATGGTCAGGCCGGGCGCCGACAGGCCGGCCCGGTAATGGGCGAGGTCGTCGGGCTTCTCATATTCGGTCAGCAGCAGAGTCGTCATGCTGTCAAAAAATGGCCGACGGTGTTAGAAAGTCAAATTCTCAAAATGCCATCAGTTATAGCCTGAGATTATGACGATCGATCCGCGCCACCTCGCCAATCTGCTCGCCATCGCCACCCACGGCTCGTTCAATCGGGCCGCGGCGGCGCTCAATCTTTCGCAGCCGGCCCTGTCGAAAAGCATCGCTCTGCTGGAGCATCGCCTCGGCGTGCCGGTGTTCGACCGCACCACGCGCGGCTCGACCCTGACGGCGGCCGGCGAGATCCTGTTGCGCCGCGCCCGCTCGCTGGAGATGCTGATCGGCGACGCCGAGGCCGAGGTGCATATGCAGGCTGGCGGCATCGAGGGGCCGCTGCGCGTCGGCGCCACGCCCAGCGTGATGCTCGATCTGATTCCGGAGATCCTGGAGCAGGTGACGGCGGGGCGGGGAGCCTGCTCGATCTCGGTGATCGAGGGGCTCGACGATCACATGATGCCGGCGCTGATGAAGGGCGAGATCGACCTGCTGATCGGCCCGGTCGGCGGTCTGCATCCGCCGCCCGATTCGGTGGTCGAACTGCCTCTGTGTGACGATCCTTTCCTGCTGGCCGCCGGGCCCGGCCATCGGTTGACGGCGCGCAAAGAGATACCCTTGGCCGAGCTGGCCGAGGAAGCCTGGGTGCTGCCGCTGCCGGGCAGCCTGTTCCACCGCCATGTCGAAGGCCTGTTCATGGCCGCCGGCGTGGCCTGGCCCAAGGACGCCATTCACACCAATTCCCTGGCTTTGTCCGAGCGGCTGGTGCTGGAGGGGCGTCGCATCATGCTGATGACCTGGCTGCAGGGCATGACCCCGGGCGGACGAGGACTCAAGCGGATCGCGCTGCCCGGCGCCGGCACGCGCCGGATCGGCATCCGCCACCGCAAGGAAACAGCCCTGCCGGTGCTTGGACAATCGGTCGTCGCGGCCGCGCAAGAAGCGGTGCGGCGGTATCGCGAGGCCAAATAGCTCCCGTCATTCCTCGCGGTGGCGGCGCTCGTGGATTCTCGCCTCCGCGAGGATGACGGTTTGGGACTCTAACGCACGGTCGCCGCCAGCCATTCCGTGACGCTTGCCTGCAAGGCGAGGCGATGGTCGCTGTAAGGATGATCGGTGGCGAAATGCACATAGGTCGGGTGGCCGCCATCGCTCTCCATCGCATGTCCCAGCGCGTCTCCTTCCGCTTGCAGGCCGTCATCGGCCGTCACGATCAGGGTGGGGACGCTTTTCAACGCCGCCGCCGCGTTGCGGAACGTCCAGGAATGGCCGTGGATCAGAAGCTCATGGGCCAGGCTCTTCGCGGTACAGCCCGACAGGCCGCTCAGATCGCCGAATTCGTCGCTCATGAACTGGCGCCATTTTTTCGGATCGCCCAGGGCGTCGAACGCTTCCTGGGCGTCATCCGACGGTGAAATCGCGATCAGGCCGGCGATTTGGCCGGTGGCGCGCGCGGCGGCGTTGATCGCGACCAATCCCCCGGTGCTGTGCCCGGCCAGCACGATGCGGGCGGGATCGATCCGATACTCCTCGACCGATTTGGCGCCGCGCACGAAGTCCAGCGCCGCCAGCCCGTCTTCGATCTGATGGGTATAGGAATAGACGCCGGGACTGCCCCACGCGCCGCGATAATGAAGGGTCAGCACATTCCAGCCCGCCCGCCGAATCGCCTGAGCCAGATCGAGATTCTGCTCGTTTCCCGGCAAGCCGTGGAAAAAGATCATCGTCGGATGAGGCTCGGAGCCCGCCGCCAGATAGAGGACGCCATTGATGCGCGCGCCATGGCTGGGGATGTGAACGACTTCCATCCGGGCGGGGAATTGGCCGTCGCGCGGCGGATCGGTCTCGGCCAAGGCCGGCGTCGCGCACAGCAGAAATAGGGCAAGCAGGGTCAACCAGCGACTCACATTTCTCTCCTAAGACTAAGATCGCGCAGCAGGTCCAGAAACGCCGCCTGCGCCTGGGTCGGACGCCAGTCCGAGCGCAGCGCCAATCCGATCGGGCGCGCGGTGTGGGGCAGCGGGTCACCCAGAACGGCCAACTGCCCGGACTCTACCTCGAATCCGACCTGGGCGCGAGACAGCAGGGCGACCCGATCGCTTTGCAGCAGCAGGCCGCGCACCGCCACCAGCGAGCTGCATTCGATCACATGGCGGGGCGGGGCGAGCTCGACCGAGCGGCAAAAATCCTCGAACAGCTTGCGCCCCGGCGTGCCTTCCGGCGGCAATATCCAATCGAGATCGGCGAGGTCCGTGGCGCCCAGTTTCGCCTTACCGTGCAAAGGATGGCCGGGGCGCACCACCAGTGACAGGGAATCGGTGAATAACGGCTCCTGGCGGATATCTGCGGGCGGCGGAAGGCGCAAGGCTCCGACGATGAAATCGAGCCGGCCCGACCGCAATTCATGCAGCAATTCGGGGTAGGGGCCGTCCACCAAGCGCAGCCGGACCTCGGGATAGCGGGCCAGCAGCCCGGTGATGGCGGTCGGCACCAGGGCGCTGCGGGCCAAAGGCAGGCTGCCGACCACGATGCGGCCATCGATCTGGCCATGGCTTTCGCGGAAGGCCTCGACGCCCTGCTGCAATTCGGCCAAGGCCAGGCCGGCATGGCGGGCCAGTTCGCGGGCTTCGCGCGTCGGGGTGATGCCGTGATGCGACCGGTCGAACAATGTCCGGCCGCACAGGGTCTCCAGATCGCGCACGGCGCGGGTGACGCTGGGCTGGTGCACGCCGAGGCGGCGCGCGGCGACGCTGATGCTGCCATTGTCGACGGCGGCGATCAGCGCCTGCAATTGCACCCTCGTCACCAGCCGGTGCAACGGCGCCCCCGCGAACAGCTTCTCGGCGGCGGTCAGCCAGGCGAAGGCGCGGTCGATGCGCTCGGCCAGGGCGGACGCGGCGGGCGTTGGCACCATGCCGGAGGCGGCCCGCTCGAACAGGCGTTGGCCGAGCGCTTCCTCGGCCTGGGCCAGCGCCTGGGTCAAGGCCGGTTGCGACAGATGCACGATGCCTGCGGCGCGCCGGACGCTGCCCTGCCGGGCGATCTCGGCCACCGCGTAGAGATGCCGTAAATTAGCAAATTCCGACGCCGACATCGGCGCAATCCCTCACGTTTCGCCGGTAGAGAACCGGCTTGTAGTTATGGGTCATAACAAAGTCTTATCGCAAAGAGCCAGCTTCGGATAGCCCCGGCGGTGCTTCAGCGATATAGCGTTGGAATAGAACGAACGCCGCAAAGGCGTCGACGGGAGATGTCGTCCATGAATCCCCAAGTGTTGTTATGCATCCTGGTCGCCATCCTCGAAGGCGTCGATCTTCAGGCCGCCGGAGTCGCGGCCCCCAAGCTGGTGCCTAAAGGGAGAGAAGTAAAATGAAGGACGTGAAGCTGCTGATCGGGGGCAAGCATGTGGATGCCGCCAACAAGGCGACCACCGACCGGATCGACCCCTTCACCGGCGAGATCGCCTCGCGTGCCGCGGCGGCGACGCTGGAGGATGCCGATCGCGCCGTTGTTGCCGCCCAGGCCGCTTTCCCGGCCTGGAAGGCGCTCTCCGCCGGCGAGCGTAGGAAGCGGTTGTTGCATGCCGCCGATCTGATGGACCAGGCGGCGCCCCGCTTCATCGAATGCGGCACCAACGAGACCGGCGCTTCGCCGATGTGGATCGGCTTCAACGTGATGCTGTCGGCCAGCATGCTGCGCGAGGCGGCCTCGATGACCACCCAGATCACCGGCGACATCATGCCGTCCGAAGTGCCCGGCAATATGGCGATGGGCATCCGCGCGCCGGTCGGTGTGGTGCTGGGCATCGCGCCCTGGAACGCCCCGGTGATTCTCGCCACCCGCGCTTTGGCGATGCCGCTGGCCTGCGGCAATACGGTGGTGCTGAAGGCGGCAGAGGCCTGTCCCGCGCTGCAGGCGCTGATCGGCGACGTGCTGCATGAAGCAGGGTTGGGCGACGGCGTCGTCAATGTGGTGACCAACGCGCCCAAGGACGCGCCCGCCATCGTCGAGCGTCTGATCGCCAATCCCGCCATCCGCCGTGTCAATTTCACCGGCTCGACCCATGTCGGCCGCATCGTCGCCCAATTGTCGGCGAAGCATCTCAAGCCGGCCCTGCTGGAGCTGGGCGGCAAGGCGCCGTTCCTGGTGCTGCACGACGCCGATCTCGACGAAGCGGCGGCGGCGGCGAATTTCGGCGCCTTCATGAATCAGGGCCAGATCTGCATGTCCACTGAGCGCATCATCGTCGATGGCAAGGTGCATGACGCCTTCGTGCAAAAATTGACCGCCAAGGCCAGCAAGCTGGTGGCCGGCGACCCGCGTCGCCAGGACGTTCATCTCGGCACGCTGGTCAGCGCCGAGGCGGCGACCCGCATCAAGGCGCTGGTCGACGACGCCGTTTCCAAGGGCGCCCGCGTTACCTGCGGCGGGACGGTCGAAGGCGCGGTGATGCAGGCCACCGTGGTCGACGGCGTTACCCCGGCGATGAAGCTCTATTCCGAGGAATCCTTCGGTCCGGTGGTGGCGGTGATCCGCGCTAGGGACGATGACGACGCCATCCGCATCGCCAATGATTCCCAGTTCGGCCTGTCCTCGGCGGTGTTCAGCCAGGACATCGCGCGGGCGCTGGATATCGCTGGCCGGATCGAGGCGGGCATTTGCCACATCAACGGCCCGACCGTGCATGACGAAGCCAACATGCCGTTCGGCGGCGTCAAGGATAGCGGCTATGGACGGTTCGGCTCCAGGGCATCGATCGCGGAATTCACCGAGCTGCGCTGGGTGACGCTGCAGAAGACGCACCGGCACTATCCGATTTAAGTCAAAGGCCCCGGTTTTCACCGGGGCCTTTTCGGTTCAGGCGGTCACTTCGGCGTCCAGTGCGACGCGGCGGCCAGGAAGGCTAGACTCTCGCCATAAGGTTTGTCGTCGCCCGGCGGGAAGTAGCTGAGTTTCACCACCACCGTTTTGGTGTCCGGATCGACATAGATGAACTGGCCCTGCAGCCCCAGCGCATAGAAGGCGTGGGAATTGGGAATGGTCCACCATTGATAGCCGTAATTCGCCTTGGGATCGGACGGCACCGCCGGGACGGTGGCCTGGGCCAGCCAGTCGGCGGGGACGATGCGGTGGCCGTTGGCGACGCCGCCATTCAGCACCATCTGGCCGAAGCGGGCATAGTCGCGCAGCGTCGCGTTGAAGCCGGCCCCGGTGAATTCGCGGCCCACGCCGGGCGGGCCGTCCATGATGAAGAAGCCATCCGATTGCGCGCCCAAAGGTTCCCAGACGCGCGAGGCGAGATAGGCCGAGGCGGTCATGCCGCTGACCCGCTCGACCAGCCAGCCCAGCACCGCCGTGTCGATGGTCTTGTATTCGAACACCGCGCCCGGCTTGTGCTTCTGCTTCAGCGTGCGCGCCATGTCGGCGAAGCGGGTGACGTTCTTGATCAGGCTGTCGATGTGGTTGGTCGCGGCGGTTCCGGGATTGTCGAAATCGTAGCGCTCCTCGTAATCGACGCCGGAGCGCATTTCGAGGACCTGGCGGATGGTGACGTCCTTATAGGCGCCGTCCTTCAATTCCGGCAGATAGGTAACGATCGGATCATCCAACGATGTGATGCGATGCTCGGACAGGGCCAGGCCGACCAGCGTCGAGGTGATCGATTTGGCCATCGACCAGGACATGAAGCGAGTGTCGGCGCCGGTATTGTTGCGGTAGATCTCGGTGACGATCTTGCCGTCCTTCATGATCAGCAGAGCATTGGTATAGGCGCGCTCGAGGAAGGCGTCGGCGGGCACCGTCTCGTCGCCGAACCGATAGTGAAATCCATC
>Ga0302311_10001913_pt1 | contig 24032 bp, 17 predicted proteins | sample III_Palsa_N1_3_FD_200449 | JGI IMG/M metagenome (GOLD analysis project Ga0302311, IMG submission 200449) | Peat permafrost microbial communities from Stordalen Mire near Abisko, Sweden - III_Palsa_N1_3 | ecosystem: Environmental > Terrestrial > Soil > Palsa > Peat permafrost | place: Sweden... | reverse complement strand
CTGGTGATCATGTCCGACACCAAGGCCCGCGACCTGGGGCTGACCCCGCTGGCCCGGATCGTGTCCACCGGTGTCACCGGGCTCTCCCCGGAGATCATGGGCCTGGGCCCGGTGGAGGCGTCGCGGCAGGCGCTCCGCCGCGCGGGGCTGACCATCGGCGACATCGACCTGGTCGAGATGAACGAGGCGTTCGCCGCCCAGGTCATCCCCTCCTACCGGGAGCTGGGCGTGGACCTGGACCGGCTGAACGTCAACGGCGGCGCCATCGCGGTCGGCCACCCCTTCGGCATGACCGGCGCCCGGATCACCACCACGCTGATCAACTCGCTCCAGTGGCACGACAAGCAGTTCGGCCTGGAGACCATGTGCGTGGGCGGCGGCCAGGGCATGGCGATGGTCATCGAGCGGCTCAGCTGACGCACTCGACGGACCGGCTGGGTCTGCCCGGCAGACCCAGCCACGGTCCTACGGGACGGCTCCCGCAGGGGTGGCGATGCCGGTGAGCACGATGCCGATGATCGCGCAGAGTTCGGTGTCCAGCCGGGACTCGTCCTCCGGCTGCTGGGACCAGCGGTAGAGCGTCCCCAGATAGGCGTCGCGAAGCAGGTTGCCGACGCGGTGCGGATCGACCGACGGCATGATCTCGCCGCGCCGCCGGGCCGCCTCGATGGCCTCGGCGAAGATCTCCCCGGCGTAGGGCTCCTCGTGCAGCGGACGCCCCGCCTTCACCCAGGCGGTGAGCATCGCCCGGGTCACGTCCCGCTCCGCTGTGTTGATCTCCGCCAGAATGCTCATACAGCGTTCCAGGGTGAGCCGCAGATCGTCGCCCTCCGACGCCCCGGGGGAATCGAGACCGCTCCGCAGGTGCTCGCGCCGGTCCTCGCCCCAGGCGGTTATCAGGTCTTCCTTGCGCTGGAAGTGATTGAAGAAGGTGCCCCGGGCCACGTCCGCGGCTTCGGCGATCTCCTCGATGGAGGTCTGCTCGTAGCCCTTCTCGGTGAACAGCTTCAGCGCCGATGTGTAGAGCCGAGCCTTCACCCTCAGCTTGTTGCGCTCGCGCCGGCCCACGGGATGGGCCACCCCAATGGCGGTTGTCTCGTCCATGTCTGAATCCTGTCTGCGGGGGAGGGACACCTCGCCGACGCGCGCGGCATGTGAAGTTGTATCACGATACAACTTTGAACGTAAGTTCTTCCTTCTGTCCCGGACCCTTCTCCGGACGGGCGGTGGGGGCCCGGCGTCCTGCCGCGCCCCCACCACCGCCAGTCCGCCCATACCGTCCCGTTACCCGGCCAGGTCCGCGATGACGCCCCTGATGCTTTCCTCCCCCAGCAGCCGGCCGACGGACACGTCGACGCCGTGTTCCGCCCGGAGCCATCTGCTGAGCTGGGTGGCGGTCAGCGAGTCCAGGCCGTAATCGCGCAACGGGCGACGGATATTGATCTGCGCCTGCGCCGTTCCCAGCAGCATAGCGACGTGACGAATCATCGGGTGGGCTTCAGGACCGGCTGCTCCGGCGGCCGCCGGAGCAGCCGGCCGGGAACGGGCGGGGGCCGTCGCCAGGGAATGCGCGACCGTCGGCGCATTTGTATTCCGGACGCGCGCCGCCGGTACCGCCGTTGTCCGGGAGCCGGGTATTCCGGCAATTGCGGCCAGCTTCTTGCGCAGTCCGGCGAGCGGAGTACGGTGCCCGGCGGCAGGCGTTTGCGGTCCCGAATACCCGCCGAGCTGAATTTCCCGGAACTCGGCGAGCGGCCGCCCCTCGGAATCCGATACGAAAACGTCGGCGACGGCTGGCCGCCCGGCCCTCCCGGAACTGAATGTCACCCGGACCCAGGAATCATCGGCCAGCTCGCCGAAGAGCTGTACACGGCCGAATGCCCGCGGCAGGAATGTGGCTGTCGCCGGGAGGGACCTCGGGAACGCGGCCAGCAGTGGCTGGAGGCAGGTCTCCCAGGCCGCCTGGCGCGGGGCCCCGGCCTGGCGCAGCCGGGCGACCACCTCGCCGTCGCGGCGCCAGAGCTGCTGCACGGCCTGGAACGGGGGGCTGATCCGGTAGCCCCGGGTCTCCGCCAGGCGGGCGAAGTCCGCGGCCGACAGGTACTCGCGGCAGCGGGTGAGGGCGGAGTCGACCGCGGGCCGCATGTCCTGCGGCCGGTGTGCGGGCAGGGGCCGGAGCCGGGCGGTGAGGCAGGGCGTGGTCGAGGCGGCGGTCACCGCCTCGACGGTGGCGGTGCCGGTCCCGTCCGGCCCGGGTACCAGGCGGCTCCTGAGGGTGACGCCCGGGTCCGCGAAGACGTCCACGAAGGCGTCACCCAGCCGGGCCTGCTCCAGCACGAAGCCCGCGGCCCCCGGCAGACCCTCCCCGTCCGCCGCGCCCGCGAGCGAGCGGGCGGCGTCCAGGGCGGCCAGCAGGTGGGCGGTGGGCGGGATCGGGGCGAGGCCGCGCAGCTCGACCCCGGCTATCCCTTCGTCCTGCCAGGAGTCGACGACGTGCTCCACCGCCGCCGGAGCCGCGGCGGCCACCGCCGCCGGAGCCGGCTGCCGCCGCAGGTGCTGCTCGTCCCAGGCGTAGTGGGGCAGGCCGACATGGCCGACGGGCGCCGGGAACCAGCGCTCCCAGTGGACCTGCCCGCCCTGGACGAAGACCTGCCCGAGCGACCTGGTCAGCTGGCGGCGCTCGTCCTGTCCGCGGCGGCCGGAGGAGGCGACCGCGGGGTCCGCGTCGAAGGCACGCAGCGTCTCGTCCAGTGCCGCGTGCAGCAGGGGGTGCGGGCTGACCTCGATGAAGACGCTCGCGGCCTCCTTCGCCAGCAGCCGCACGCTCTCCGCGAAGCGGACCGGCCGGCGCAGGTTGTCCGCCCAGTACCCGGCGTCCAGCTCGGGGCCCAGGAGCGGGGTGCAGTGCACCGTGGAGAGCATGGCCAGCCCGGACGGCAGCGGCGCGAGGTCGTCGAGGGCGGCCAGCAGCTCGTCCCGCAGCCCGTCCATCAGCGGCGAGTGCGAGGCCACGTTCACCTTGACCAGCCGGTTGTGGACGCCCCGCCGCTCCAGCTCCTGCCCGATCTCCAGCAGCGCCGGGACCTCGCCCGCCAGCACGATCGAGGTGGGCGCGTTCTCGACCGCGACGCAGACACGGTCACCGCGCGCGGCCACGATCTCCTCCGCCTCGTCCAGGGTGAGCTCGGCGGCGAGCATCGCCCCCCGCCCGGCCAGGCGCTGCATCAGGCGGCTGCGGCGGCAGATCACCGCGGCCGCGTCCCGCAGGGTCAGCGCCCCGGCGACGCAGGCGGCGGCGACCTCGCCCATGCTGTGGCCGAGGACCGCGTCGGGCTCCACCCCCATCTCGCGCCAGGCCGCGGTGAGGGCGACCTCCATCGCCCACAGGGCCGGCTGCACCTTCTCCACGTCGTCGGGGAAGTCCTCACCCGGTGAGGCCAGCAGGTCGGTGACCGACCAGCCGGTCTCCTGCCAGACCGCCTCGCTGCACGCGGTCATCGCCTCGCGGAAGGCGGGCGAGGAGCGCATCAGCGACCGGCCCATGCCGAGCCACTGCGAGCCCTGCCCGGGGAAGACGAACACGTTGCGCCGGGCCCGGCCGAATCCGGCCTCGCCGGTGCCGCCGTCGGCGATGGGCTCGCCGTCGGCGAGGGCACGCAGCTTGGCCGCGAGGTCGTCGTGGGAGGTCCCCACCGCCCACAGCCGGTGCGGGTGCGCCTCGCGCCGCAGTGCGGCCGACGCGCAGACGTCCCGCAGCTCCTCGGTGCGCCCGGCGCCCTGCGGCCCCAGGTAGCGGGCGAAGGCCCGGGCCTGACGGCGCAGGGACTCCGGGGAGCGCGCGCTGAGGACCAGCAGCTGGTCGGCGTGGTCCGGGGCGCCGGGCGCCGGGACGACCCGGGTGTCCACCTGCTCGCCGAGGACCACATGGGCGTTGGTGCCGGACAGCCCGAAGGAGCTGACCCCGAGCAGCGCCCGGGGCCCGCCCCGGCGGACCGGCTCATTGGCCCGGACCACCCGGACCGGATACCCGGCGGCCGCGAGTTCGGGGTGCAGGGTGTCCACATGGAGCGAGGCGGGGATCACGCCGTGTTGGGCGATCAGTACCGCCTTGATCAGCCCGGCGATGCCCGCGGCCGCCTCGGTGTGGCCGATGTTGCTCTTCACCGAGCCGGTCGGCAGCGGCCGGTCCGCCGGGCGGCCGGCGACGGCCTCGGCCATGGCGCGGAACTCCACCCCGTCCCCCACAGCGGTGCCGGTTCCGTGGGCCTCCACGTAGTCCAGCTGGCGCGGGCTGATCCCGGCGCTGCGGCAGGCCTCGCGGAGCATGTCCACCTGGCCGGAGACGGCGGGTTGCAGCAGCAGGCCGCTGCCCCGGCCGTCGTTGGTCACCGCGCTGCCGAGGATGCTGGCCGGCACGGGGTCGCCGTCGCGCCGGGCGTCGGCCAGCCGCTTGAGGACGACCACGCCGACGCCCTCGCTGCGGACGAAGCCGTCGGCGCCCGCGTCCCCGAACTTGCAGCGGCCGTCGGGCGAGAGCATCGCCGCCTGCGAGTAGGCGATGGCGTCCTGCGGGGAGAGGATCACATTGACCCCGCCGACGATCGCCAGGTCGCTCTCCCCGGTGAGCAGGCTCTGCCGGGCGAGGTGCACGGCGACCAGCGAGGAGGAGCAGGCGGTGTCGACCATCAGGCTGGGCCCGCGCAGATCGAGGGCGTAGGAGATCCGGCCCGAGCTCATCGCGCGGATGTGGCTCCCGGTCGCCTCCCTGATGCCGTGCTGGAGCAGGTCGGCGCCGAGCGCGTACTCGCCGGTGGCCTGGCCGATGAACACACCGGTCCTGCTGCCCGCCAGCGAGGAGGGGGTGAGCCCGGCGGCCTCCAGCGCCTCCCAGACGACAGGGAGCAGCAGCCGCTGCTGCGGGTCGATCCCACGGGCCTCGGCCGGGGAGATGCCGAAGAACGCCGCATCGAAGGAGAAAGGGTCGTCGAGAAACCCGCCATGGCGTGAAACGGTACGGCCGGGCGTCCCTGGTTCGGGTGAGTAGTAAGCCGCGACATCGAATCGGTCCGCCGGAACGGGGACCACGGCATCGGTGTTCGTCAGGAGGGTTTCCCAGAACTCGTCGATGCCTGACGCCTTCGGGAATCTGCACCCCATGCCGACGATCGCTATCCCACTGTCCTGATCCAACGCATCCACGCTGAAGGTCAGCCTTTCGGATAAGTAGAGATTTATGCCCGATATGAACCGGATCCCGCTCAGGGGCCGGTCCGGCGCGCCACAGGAGATTCTGGTTCAAAATTAGACTTCAGATCAATGTTGTTCTCAAGGCCTTCGCCGCGGGCATCCGAAACGACCGGAACAGGTGGATCGAATATCACCTTTTATATGAGCAAGGCAGACAAACCTCCATGGCGAGTGTGATGCATGTCACTCAATAGGTGGTCTTGAATCCAAAGGTGGACTTGAGTCTAAGATTGCTGACGTCCTGGTGGTACGACCATCCGAGCGGCGGTAGGAACAGTGACGTACTTGATCAACCGGGAGTTTCGCGACGACGAGCGACTGCGCACCATCACACCTGCCCATCGCTCCTACTGGAGGCGGATGGCGGACAAAGGGGTCCTGCTCGGCGGCGGGGCCTGGACCGAGGGGTGCGGGGAGGCGCTGGTGGTCAGCACCTCCGGCGGGCCCGCCCTGCAGTACCTGCTGGGCGCCGACCCCTACGCCCAGGAACGGCTGGTGATCGCGACCCGGATCCGGCAGCTCGAAGACGTCCTCGGGAGCGAGGCGGCCCCGGGGCCGGGGCCGGATCCGGAGGCACAGCGGAAACCGGACCCACCGGACCGGGGCGGACTGAGCGCCCACGAGCACCGGGTGGCCCGGATGATGCTCGAAGGGCTGACCAACCGGCAGATCGCGGAGCGGTTCGTGGTCTCACCCCGGGCCGTCGAGCAGCACATCACCCGGATCTACCGGAAGCTGTCCATCAGCCGCCGGGCCCAGCTCGCCCTGGCGCTCAGCGGGTCCGCGCCGATGACCGGGGCGTGACCACCGCTGCCCGGTGGCACACGCGCAGCAAGGGAGGCCGCCCGGCGGGCGGCCTCCCTTCGGCTGTCGGTCCAGGTGGCGCGGCTGTCGGCTCAGGCCGCCCGGAGCGCCCGGGTCGCCTCCCGCAGCGGACGGAGCCGGCGCAGCACCTCGTCCTCGCCCAAGGCCTGGACGATCTGGAAGAGGTCCGGGCTGCGGGTACGCCCGACCAGGCAGACCCGGAGCACATTGGCGACCTCCCGGACCGGGGTACGGCAGGAGTCGGCCAGTGCCCGCAGCCAGCCGTACCACTCCTCGGCCGGCCCCGCCTGCCGGTAGCCGTCGACCAGGCCGGCCACCACCCGCGGGTCAGGACCGCCGAACCGCCGGTCCGCCGGATCGGTGACCAGCGTGTGCAACTCGGCGAAGAGGAAGCCGTACTGGTCACGGAACTCCTGCCAGCAGGCCAGGTCCTTGCGCGGCCTGCCGGTGCCCCGGTGCGCCATCTCCATGGCCCGCAGGGCCAGTGCGGGCTGCGCCGCGAGCAGGCGGTGCAGACCGGGGTCGTGCCCGGCGGCCCAGCCGTCGAGCCCGGCCAGCGCCTCCTCCGGCGCCAGCGAGGCGATGTGGTCGCGGCTCACCGCCCGGAGCCTGGTGACCTCGACCATCGGCCCGGCCAGCCCGGTCCGCTCCAGCCGGATCTCCTCCCGCAGCGCCACCGCCGTGGGCAGGTCGATCAGCCGGTTGTCGGCCAGCCCCCGCAGGTAGTGCTGGACAGCGGCCGCCGGATACCCGGCCGCGAGGTAGAAGGACGCGGCCGACTCCGGGTCCTTGCGCTTGCTGAGCTTGCGCCGGCTCGGCCCCTCGACCTTCATCAGCGGCGCGATGTGCGCGTACTGCGGGGCCTGGAACCCCAGCGCGGTGTGCAGTTGACGGTGCAGCGGAAGCGAGGAGATCCACTCGTCGCCCCGGATCACCAGGGTGACCCGCATCAGGTGGTCGTCCACCACATGGGCGAAGTGATAGGTCGGCAGCCGCCCGCCGCTCGCGGTCGACTTCAGCAGCACCGCGTCGTTGCCGTTGTCGAGCATCGACAACCGACCCCGGATCCGGTCGGTGAACCCGACCCGCCCGGGCAGGCCCACCGGGCAGCGGAAGCGCAGCGAGAACGGCTCACCGGCGGCGATCCGCCGCTGGACCTGCTCCGGACCGAGGGCGCGGCATCTCGCCCACTTCCCGTAGTAGCCGCGGGGCGAACGGGTGCTCTGCTGCTCCGCGGCGTCGGCCGCCAGGGTCTCCGGGCCGCAGAAGCACGGATAGGCCAGACCCCGCCGGGCGAGGTCCCGGGCGAAGCTGAGATAGACCTGCTCACGTTGTGACTGCCGGTACGGCCCCCAGCCGCCGTCCGGGTCGCCCTCGTCGGGCCGCAGCCCGAAGTAGCCGAGCACCCGGTCGAACTCCTCGGCCGCACCCGCGACTTCGCGCTTGGTGTCGGTGTCCTCGATCCGGACCAGGTAGACACCCGCCGAGGCGCGGGCGGCCTGCTGCGCGAGCATCGCCACATACAGGCCGCCCAGGTGCATGGAGCCGGTGGGGCTCGGGGCGAATCTGGTGGTCTCCGCGCCCGGTGGCAGGCCGCGTTCGGGATAGCGCGCCTCCCACTCCTGCGGGGTCGACAGATCGGCGGGGAACCACGAGTCCACGAGGTCGGACGCTGTCATGGTGCTTCCTTCCGTTGCTGCGTCGGACAACGACCCTAGGTCGGGCACGACCGGCCGGGACCGGAGCCGGAATCCGTGGCTACGGGAAGCCGTACCCGCTGTGCCGTGCCTGCGCCGCGGGCGCCCGGGAGCAGGGAAAGCTGGAGGCCTGACCCGAGGAGGCTGTGGATGCTGTGCCTGTTACTGCTCGGCCTCGGTGCGCTCGCCATCGGCACCGATGCCTATCTGACGGCCGGTCTGCTCCCGGCCATCGGCCGCGACCTGCACGGGTCGCTGGCAGCGACGGCGCAGCTGGTGACCGTCTTCACGCTGAGCTACGCGCTGCTCGCCCCGGTGGCCGGGGCGGCCCTGTCGCGCTGGAACGTCCGGCGGGTGCTGCTGGTCGCGCTGGGCGTGTTCACCGTGGCCAACGCGGTCGGCGCGCTGGCCGGCTCGACCGCGGTGCTGATGGCCGCGCGGGTCGCGGCCGGTCTGGGCGCCGGGATCTTCATGCCGGTGGCCGCCACCGCCGCCGCCGCGCTGGTCGGCCCGGAACGGCGGGCCGCCGCCCTGGCCGTGGTCCTCGGCGGCCTGAGCTCGGGCACCGTGCTCGGGGTGCCGCTGGGGCTGCTGCTGGCCGGGCAGGCCGGCTGGCGTGCGGCGTTCTGGCTGGTGACGGTGCTCGGCGCGGCCGGGTGGGCCGGGCTGGCGGCACGCCTGCCGCAGGTGCCCGGGGCGGCGATGCCGGGGCTCCGGCAGCGGATCGCCCGGCTGCGGGACGGACGCGTCACCGCGGTGGTGGGGGTGACCTTCCTGCAGACGATGGCGAGCCTGGGGCTGTACACCTTCGTGGTGCCGGTGCTGCTGGCCGTCGGGCAGCATTCGGCGAGCCTGGGCCTGTGGGTGTGGGGGCTGGGCGGCGTGTTCGGCAGCGTCGGTATCGGCCGGGTGGTCGACCGGGCGGACCGGCCGCGGGCGCTGACCACCGCCCTGCTGGCGCTGCTGGTGCTGTCCATGGTGCTGCTGCCGGTCAGCGGGGCGGCCTCGTGCCTGCCGCTGCTGGCGGTATGGGGCGCCGCGGGCTGGGCGTTCGTCGTCCCGCAGCAGCACCGGCTGCTCGGCCTCGGGCCGACGGCGGGCGCCGCCGCGCTGGCCCTCAACAGCTCGGCCACCTACCTCGGCGCGGCGGCCGGCGCGGCGCTCGGCGGCGTCGTGCTCGGCACCGGCCTGGCACCGCGCGCGCTGCCGCTGTGCGCCGCCGCCTGCGCGGCGGCCGCTCTCCTCATCCATCTGGCGGGCGCCCTGCGGCAGCCCGTCCACGTCCCCGCGCCGCCGGCAGGTGCGGCTGTTTCCGGAGGCTCGCATGAAGTTCGGAGTTAACGTCCCCAACTACGGTCCGGACGCCTCGCCCGAGGCCCTGGGCAAGTGGGCCGCCCACCTGGAGGACATGGGCTACCACCACCTGATGGTGTCCGACCACGTCGCGCTCACCCCCGAGGTCCAGCGGCTCTTCCCGGCCCCCTTCTACGACCCGTTCACGCTGCTGGCCTGGTTCGCCGGGACGACCAACCGGATCGGTCTCGGGACCACCGTGGCGATCCTGCCCTACCGTCACCCGCTGCTGGTGGCCGGGCAGGCCGCCGCCATCGACCGGCTCAGCGGGGGCAGGTTCACCTTCGGCGCGGCCGCCGGCTGGGCGGCCGCCGAGTTCTCCGCGCTCGGCGTGGCCCACCAGCGGCGCGGGGCGATCAGCGACGAGTACCTGGCCGCGATCAAGGCCTGCTGGGCGAACGACGTGGCCTCCTTCCACGGCCGCCATGTCTCGTTCGACCAGGTCCACACCGGCCCCCGGCCGGTGCAGCAGCCCGGGCCGCCGGTCTGGGTCGGCGGCCACAGCGCCGGAGCGCTGCGCCGGGCGGTGCGCTACGGTGACGCCTGGCACCCGACCTCGGTCAACGCCGCCTGGCTGACCCGGTCCGGGCTGCCCGCCCTGCGCTGGACCGCGGAGGAACTGGAGCTGCCGGTACCGGGGTTCGCCCCCCGGATCAAGCTGCGGATCACCGGGGTGCCCCTCGGCGGCGAGCGGGTCCTCGGGGAGGGAACCGTCGAGCAGATCCGCGCGGACCTGCGGCTGCTGGAGGAGCTGGGGGCGAGCAGCGTCATCCTCGACCCGACCTATCCGGGGCAGCCGAGGACCGCGCAGCGGGCGGAGTCCGACCTCGCGGCCCTGGAACTGCTCGCGACCCGGATCATCGACCTGGAACAGGCATGCCTGCGATGACGTTGGAACCTGGCATGGCAGGAGCCGAGGGCGCCACCCCCAGGTCGCGGTCGGGCGACGTCGACCTGCGCAAGCTGCGGGTGCTGGTGGAGCTGGAGCGCCGGGAGACCGTGAGCGCGGTCGCCGCGGCCCTGCACCTGACCCCCTCGGCCGTCTCCCAGCAGCTCACCGCGCTCAGCCGGGAGCTCGGCGTGGTCCTGACCGAGCCCACCGGGCGGCGGCTGCGGCTGACCCCGGCCGCCAGAGTGGTGCTGGAGCACGCCGAACTGATCTTCGCTCAGGTGGAGCAGCTGCACACCGCGGTGGCCTCCTACCGGGACGGCGATGCCGGTGAGGTCGCGGTGGCCGGCTTCGCCACCACCCTGGCCACGCTGATCCTGCCGGCGGCGGCGCTGCTCAAGCAGCGCAGACCCCGGCTGCGGGCCAGCCTGGCCGAGGTCGACCCGCCGCTGAGCTACGACCTGCTGGCCCAGGGCCGGTCGGACGTGGTGGTCGCGGTGGAGTCCCGGTCGGCGCCGGTGGTCGACGCCCGCTTCCACAAGGTCTCGCTGATGGACGAGACCTTCGACGTGGCACTGCCCGAGGGGCACCCGCTGGTCTCCGCACCGGCCCTGAGCCTGCGCGACCTGGCCGAGGAGCCGTGGATCTTCGCGACCGGCGGCATGTGCCAGGAGATCCCGCTGGCCGCGTGCGCGGCGGCGGGCTTCACCCCCCGCGCCACCCACGCCATCGGGGACTGGGACGCGACCTTCGCCGCCGTGGCCCTGGGCATGGGCATCAGCCTCGTCCCGCGGCTGGCCCGCCCGGCGGTACGGGCCGGCGTCGTCGTGCGCGGCTTCGACGACGCGCCGCACCGCCATGTCTTCGCGGCGGTCCGGCGCGGCAGCATCCACACACCGCAGATCGCGGTGACCCTGCTGGCCCTCCAGGACGCCGCGGCTCAGGCACAGCTGCAGGCCGGTGCCCTGGACCGCGATCTTTAAGTCCGCGTGCACGTTCAGCAGCGGATTCTCTCGATAGACGCCCGCCCGACCTGGGTGTGAGGCTCATTGTGCGGCACCGGTGGCGACACCGTCGGGCCGCCGACAGTTACTCCTGTGGAGGCAGAATCATGTCAAAGGCGACCGTGGGAAGGCTGGGAGCGCTCAGTCTGATCTGGGGCTCGGTGTTCCTGTGGATCAAGATTGCCGGGTACGCGTTCTCCCCGGTGCAGATGGTGCTGGCCCGCCTGGTGCTGGGCGCGGTGGTACTGGTGGCTGTCGGCTACGCACGCGGGCTCCGGCTGCCGACCGACCGAAAGATCTGGTTCCACCTCACCGTGGCGGCGCTGATCGGCAACGCGGTCCCCTGGGTCCTGTACGCCCAGGGTGAGCGGCACGGGTCCAGCAGCATCGCCGCCGTGGTCAACGGAACCGCGCCGGTCTGGACGCTGTGCGCGACCCTGGTGCTCGCCCAGGGCACCCGGATCGGCTGGGCGAAGATCGCCGGTGCGGTGCTGGGGCTCAGCGGCACGGTGCTGGTGGCGGCGCCCTGGTCGAGCAGCGGCGCGACCCCCCGGATGAGCATCCTGTGCTTCCTGCTCGGCTCGATCAGCTTCGGCTCCAGCTTCGCCTACATGGGCAAGTTCCTTGCCGGGCGCGGGATCCCGCCGCTGATGCTGGCCGGCGGGCAGCTCTCCGCCGCGTCCGTGCTGCTGCTCCTGGTCACCCCGTTCATGGGCCTGAGCCCGATCCACTTCAAGACCGAGTCGGTGGTGGCCCTGATCGTGCTCGGCGTGATCTGCACCGGTCTGGCCGCGCTGCTCAACTTCGAGCTGGTCCTCAAGGACGGCTCGGCGGTGGCCTCCACCGTGACCTACCTGATGACCGTGGTCGCGGTGATCCTCGGCGCGGCCGTGCTGAACGAGCCGATGGGCTGGACCGTGGCCGTGGGGGCGCTGGCGGTACTGGGAGCCACCGCCCTGCTCCGCCGCCAGCCGAAGGCCAAGCCGGCCCCGGCGGTGGAGCCGGAGCAGCCCGCGGGGGTCACCGCCGCCGGGGTCGCCGCAGCAGCCGAGTGACCGCCGCGCCCGGCTCCGGGGCAGCCACCGCACGGCTGCGTGAATCCGTAGTGACCGGGCGCCGCCGGAAATCCAGTATTCGTTGACCGGATCCCGACGAATGGAGACGACAATGCCGCTGCTCGATGTTTCGCTGCCCCTCGGATCGGTTCCCCAGGAAAAGAAGCCCACCCTGATCACCGGGCTCGCCGAAGCCGTGCTCGACGCCATGGGGCTGCCGGCCTCGGATTTCTTCCGCGGGGCCACCTGGGTCCACCTGCACGAGATCTCCCCGGAGAACTCGGGAACCGGGTCAGGTGCGGGTGAGCCGCATTTCACCGCGACCGTGACCGCCCTGTCCGGCTTCCTGGACGCGGCCCGCAACGAGGCCCTCGGGGCCAGGCTCTCGGCCCTGATCCTGGACTCCGCGGGGCTCGACGCCTCGAAGTCCGCGCTGGTCTGGACGATCGTTCAGGAGATACCCGAGGGGAGTTGGGCCATCGGCGGCGGTCTGACCAGGCGGGCGAACATCGACGCCTTCATCGCCGAGGCCGAGGCCCAGGCCCGCGTCGGCTGACCCCGTCCCAGCCCGGCCGACCGCGCCGCCGACGGCGGCGGCGCGGTCGGCTTCGCAATTCCAGAACCCGCCCCGAAAGACGGACGCGAAGACGGACGGAGAGCCGTTCGGGAAACCGTAGAGCCGTTCGAAATCCCCCTGGCTAGATTGATGGAAAAGCTCCGCTCCATCGATTGGGGGTTCCGATGTCCTTGCAGTCCTCGGCCCGCCTCGGCGTGGTCGTTCCCTCCGGGAATGCCGCCGCCGAGCCCGAGATCGGCCGCTTGGTCCAGCCTTTCATGAATATTCACGCGGCCCGCTTCCCGCACCTCGACGGAAAGGACCTCCGCGCCCGGCTCGACATCTACAACGAGGTCCTGCCGGACCTCGTCGCGGGCTTCGGCGGGCTGGCGCTGGACGCGCTGGTCGTGGCGTGCAGCGGCTCGCACTACCTGCTCGGCCCGCAGGAGGACCAGGCCTTCTGCGACCGGCTCGGCGCCCACGGCGGCAAGCCGGTGGCGTCCTCGACCATCGCGACCCTGGACACCTGCGCCGACCTCGGGGTGCGCGAGCTGGTCCTGGTCTCGCCGTACCAGCCGTGGCTGACCGAGCTGTCCCGCGGCTACTGGGAGGCGGCCGGTCTGCGGGTGAGCCGGGTGGTCCCGGTCCTGGCCGGCGCCGGGTTCTCGCCGTACGACGTGACCACCGACGAGCTCGTCCGCCAGGTCGAGCAGGCCGGTACCGGCCCGGACGAGACGCTGCTGTTCACCGGCACCGGGATGTTCACCTTCGACGCCCTGGAACGGATCGGCGCCGGCAACAACCGGATCCTGCTGACCTCGAACATCTGCTCGGCCCGCTGGGCGGGGAAGCAGACCGGTGCCGCGGCCGGCCAGGCCGGGGACCACCCGCTGCTGCGCCGACTGGCGGGCCAGGGCGCGGCGGCATGAGCGTCATCCGCCGCCCGGTGGTCGTCATCGGCGCGGGCCCGGTCGGGCTGACCACCGCCCTGGTGCTCGCCCAGGCCGGTGTGCCGGTGACCGTGCTGGAGTCGGAGGAGGGACTCTCCACCGCGTCCAAGGCGTCCACCTTCCACCCCTCCACCCTCGACCTGCTCGACGACCTCGGGGTCGGCCGGGACCTGTGCGCGGCCGGACGCCGGGTGGACCGGATCCAGTGGCGGAACCTCGCCCAGCAGGTCGTCCACCAGCTCGACTACACCCACCTGGACGGCCACACCGCGCATCCCTACCGGCTGCACGCGGAGCAGGCGCTGCTCACCCCGCTGCTGCTGGAGGCGCTGGCCGGACACCCGCACGCCGAGGTCTGCTTCGCGACCACGGCCTTCGACATCCGCGACCACGGCGACCGGGTGCGGATCTGGGCACAGCAGCCCAGCGGCCGCCGGGCACCGCTGGACGCGGGGTACGTGGTGGCGGCCGACGGCAGCCGCAGCATCGTCCGTACCGCGCTGGGGCTGCCCTCGGCGGTGCGGGAGTACCCCTCCTACGCGCTGCGGATCATCACCGACACGGCTCTGGATGAACTGCTGCCGGGGCTCTCCCCGCTGGCCTACGTCCGCGACGCGCGGCAGTCCTACAGCCTGCTGGGCATGCCGGACCACTGGCGGCTGATCTTCCGGATCCCCGGGAGCACACCCCGCGACCAGGCACTGGACCGGGAGACCGTGGGCCGGCTGCTCGCCCGCAGCCTGCCGGACGTGCACGAGCGGATCCGGGTCAGGGACGCCCACACCTACCGGCTGGCGGCGTTCGTACTGCCCGGCTTCCAGTCGGGCCGGGTGCTGTTCGCCGGTGACGCGGCCCATCTCACCTCCACGGCCGGGGGGATGAACATGAACTGCGGCCTGCACGACGCGGTGGCCTGGGGACGCGCGCTGGCCCAGGTGCACCACCGGACGGCGGGCCCGGCCGGACTCACCGACGTCGCGGCGGCCCGGCGCCGGGTGGTACTGGAGGCGGCGATCCCGCGCAGCGAGGCCCGGACCGCGGGCATCGACGGCGGCGAGGAGCTCAACCGCGCCATGAACGAGATCGGCCGGATGACCGCCGACCCGGCCCGCGCCACCGACTACCTGCTCAAGGCATCGCTGCTGGACTGCGCCCCGCGTCCGCAGCCCGCCCGCTGAACAGTCACTTCACATCCACACCTCGGGAGTTGGACCATGCGGATCTGGTTCCACAAGCACACGGTAGAGGGACGGCTGCCCCTGCTCGACCAGTGGTACCGCGAGCACCTCGACGCCATCGCGGGCCCCGGGACGGTCATCGACATCAAGACCCTTCCCGCCGAGACCTACCCCGACAACACCCCCTTCGGCCTGGTCGGCCACCACTCGGCCCAGGTGCTCTTCAGTGAGCACTTCGCCCACGCCGCGGTCCACGCGGAGCGGGCCGGCTACGACGCCTGGGTCACCGCCGCGGGCCAGGACCCCGGCCTGCGGGACGCCCGCCACCTGGCCGGGATCCCCACCCTCGGCTACGGCGAGACCTCGTTCTTCCTCTCCGCGCTGACCGGCCGCCGGTTCGGCGTACTCGGCTTCATGCCCCCGCTGGAGGAGCCGATCCGGGCGAACATCAAGCGCTACGGCCTGGAGTCGTCGCTGGCCGGCTACGAGGTGGTCCCGGGCGGATGGGACGGCGTCCACCGCGCGCTGGAGGGCGACTACGAGGAGTTCGTGACCGCCTACTCCGACGCCGCGCTGCGGGCCGCCAAGGCCGGGGCCGAAGTGATCATCCCGGCCGAGGGCATCCCCAACGAGATCTTCTGGCACCTGGGGATCCGCGAGCTCCACGGCCTGCCGGTGGCCGACCCGGCCGGTCTCGCGGTCAAGTTCGCCGAACTGAGCGTCACCCTGCACCGCCTCGGCATCTTCAGCCAGTCCGAGGTCGGCTACTGGTTCAACCGGCCCGACCCGGCCGTCACCCGGCACCTGGAAAAGGTCTTCCTCGGCTCGACCCTCGACACCCCCGCAGGAGCGTGAGTCCATCATGAGCGACAACTCCACTCTCGGCCCCGCCCCCTACAGCACCCCGGCCGCGCCCCCGCTGCACCGCCCCCGGCGGCTGCGGCGGACCCCGCAGCTGCGCCGGCTGACGGCGGAGACCCAGGTCAACGCGAACAACCTGATCCAGCCGCTGTTCCTGCGCGAGGGCATCAGCGAGCCCCGCGAGATCCCGTCCATGCCCGGCGTCTACCAGCACACCAGGGACACCCTGCGCAAGGCCGCGACCGAGGCCGTGCGGGCCGGTGTCGGCGGGCTGATGCTCTTCGGCATCCCCGGCCACAAGGACCCCCAGGGCAGCGGCGCGGTGGACCCGGACGGGATCCTGCAGACCGCGCTGCGCGACGTCGTCGCCGAGGTGGGCGACGCCACCGTGGTGATCGGCGACATCAACCTCGACGAGTACACGACCCACGGCCACACCGGGGTGCTCGGGCCCGACGGCGACGTCGACAACGACGCCAGTGTGCTGCTGTACGCCCAGGCGGCGGTCGTGCAGGCCGAGGCGGGAGCGCACATCGTCGCCCCCAGCGGCATGATGGACGGTCAGGTCCGCTACATCCGCGCGGCCCTGGACGCGGCCGGGCACCAGGGCGTCGCCATCCTGGGCTACTCGGCGAAGTACGCCTCGGCCTTCTACGGCCCGTTCCGGGAGGCGGTCGAGTCCTCCCTGGAGGGCAACCGCCGGACCTACCAGCAGTACCCCGGGAACATCCGGGAGTCCCTGCGCGAGGTGGACCTGGACCTGGCCGAGGGCGCGGACATGGTGATGGTCAAGCCCGCGCTGGCCTACCTGGACATCGTCCGGCTGATCGCCGACCGGGTCAACGTCCCGGTCTCCGCCTACCAGGTCTCCGGCGAGTACTCGATGGTCGAGGCCGCCGCCGCCAGGGGCTGGCTCGACCGGGACCAGACCGTGCTGGAGAGCCTGGGCTCGATCCACCGGGCCGGGGCCTCCCAGATCATCACCTACTGGGCCACCGAGTTCGCGCCCCGGTTGGGGGTGTGAGGACCGTGGAACGGCCAACCGAGGACAACCGACTCCTCGCGGTGGGTCTCAGCCATGCCACCGCACCGCTGGACCTGCTGGAACGGCTCTACGAGACGCAGCGGCCGCTGGAGGAGCTGATCGCCGGGCTCTCGGCGGCGGACGGCGTCGAGGCCGCCGTGGTGCTCTCCACCTGCAGCCGGCTGGAGGTGTACGCCGAGGCCTCGGGCGACACCGACATCTCCGCCACCGTCAGCGCGCTCGTCGCCGAGCACGCCGGGGTGCAGCCGCAGGAGTTCGCGCCCTACCAGTACGTCCGCAATGCCGACGACGCCCTGCGGCACCTGTTCAACGTCGCCTCGGGACTGGACTCCGTGGTCCTGGGCGAGGACCAGATCCTGGGCCAGATCAAGGAGGCCCTGGAGCGCTCGCAGCAGCTCGGAAGCGCCAACAAGGGGATCAACCAGGCCGTCCAGGCGGCCCTGCGCACCGGCAAGCGGGCCCGCAACGAGACCGGGCTGAACGAGGCCGGGCGTTCGCTGGCCACCGCCGGGCTGGCCTTCTTCGAGCGGCAGGTCGGCTCGCTGGACGGCAAGACCGCCCTGGTGGTCGGGGCCGGGTCGTTCGGCGGCGTGGTCCTAGCCGCGCTGCGCCGGTCGGGCCTGAGCACCGTGCACATGGCCAACCGGACCCCGGAGAAGGCCCAGCGGCTGGCCGAGACGGCCGGCGGGAACGGCTTCTCACTGGAGGAGATACCGGGACTGCTGGCCTCCGTGGACGTGGTGGTCAGCTGCACCGCCTCGATCGAACCGCTGGTCACCCGGGAACAGGTGGCCACGGCCATGGCCCGGCGCGACGGCCGCGAGCTGTTCCTGCTGGACCTCTCGCTGCCGCGCAACATCGAGCCCCAGGCGGCCGACGTCCCCGGCGCCGTCCTGGTCGACCTCCAGCGGATCGCCCGCGACGGGGGCAACGACGAACTGTCGGTCGCCAGCGTCGAAGCCGCCCACCGGATCGTCGAGGCCGAGGTGGAGGGGTTCCACGCGGCCCGCCGCGCCGCCCGGGCCACCCCGATCCTGGCGGCCATGCGCAGCAGCGCCGCCGAGGCCACCACGGTCGAACTCGACCGGCTGGAGAGGCGGCTGGACGCCATGGACAGCTCCACCCGGCAGGAGGTGGCCCACAGCATCCGCCGGATCGTGGACAAGATGCTGCACCTGCCCACCGTCCGGGCCCGCCAGCTCGCAAGCACCCCCGAGGGCGCGGTCTACGTGGACGCGCTCGGAAAACTGTTCGCCCCCGAGGACCGCGCCGTGAGCGCGGAGGAGGTCATGGCATGAGCGGGATATCCGCACTGTGGAACGCCGACTCGATCGCCGTCATCGGTGCCACCGAACGGCCCGGAGCGCTGGGCCGCAAGCCGATGGACTACTTGCTGCGCTACGGCTACAAGGGCCGGATCCTGCCGGTCAACCCGCGCGGCGGGGAGGTCCTGGGCGTCCCGGCCTACAAGAACCTGCGGGACGTCCCGGGACCGGTCGACCTGGCGCTGATCATGGTCTCGGCCGAGCACGTCCCGGGGGCGGTCGACGACTGCGTCGCCGCCGGCGTCGGCCTGGCCGTCATCGCCTCCTCCGGGTTCGCCGAGACCGGACCGCAGGGCGCGGCGCTCCAGGACGACGTGGTGGACCGGGCCCGGGCCGGCGGCCTGCGGCTGATCGGCCCCAACTGCATCGGGGCGGTCGGCTACCGCAACCGGGTCCTGGCCACCTTCAGCCCGCTCTTCGGCGCCGAGGAGGTGCCGTTCGAGCCCGGGACGCTGGGCTTCGTCAGCCAGAGCGGGGCCCTGGGCTTCGGTGCGGCGAGCCTCGCCCTGCAACGGGGACTGCGGCCCGGATGGGTCGTCAGCACCGGCAACGACGCCGACGTCACCGTCCTGGAGGTGCTCCGGGAGCTGGCCCAGGAGCCGGAGTGCAACGGGCTGCTGGGCTACCTGGAGGACCTGCCCGACATCGACACGCTGCGCGCGCTGAGCCAATCCGGCAAGCCGGTGGCGCTGCTGAAGTCCGGCCGCACCGAGGCCGGCGGCCGGGCGGCGGCCTCGCACACCGGGGCACTGGCCACCGACGACCGGGTCTTCGACGCCGCGCTGCGCCAGCTGGGCATCGTGCGCGTCGACGACATCGACGAACTCCTGGACGTCGCCCACGCGTTCGAGTTCCCGCTGCGTCCCAGGGGTCCCCGGGTGGCGGTGGTGACCACCTCCGGCGGGTCCGGCATCCTCGCGGCCGACGCGGTGGAGGGGCTCGGCCTTGAGCTGAGCGAGCTGGCCCCGGAGAGCATCGCGGCGCTGTCCGAGATCGTCCCCTCGTTCGGCGCGGTGGAGAACCCGGTCGACATCACCGCGACCGTGCTCAGCGACCCCTCGCTGTTCGACCGGTCGCTGGACGTCCTGATCGCCGACGACTCGGTGGACATCATCGTCGCCTGTTTCTGCGTCATGGCCGGTCCCGACGTGGAGAAGGCGGTCACCGCCCTGTCCAAGGCACTGCGCAAGGGCGGCAAGCCGATCCTGGTGGCCAGGACCGGTGCGGACTTCCTGGCTCCGGACGCCCCGGCGCAGCTCCGGGCCGCCGGGCTGCCCGACTACCCCACACCGGCCCGGGCGCTGCGGGCCGCCGCCGCGCTCTGGCAGGTCAGCCGGCCCCGGCCGGCCGGGTCGGCGGAGCCGGGTGTCCCCTATCCGGCCGTCGCCGCCCCGCTGCCCGGCGCCACCGAGCCGCAGCTGAAGCGGCTGCTCGCGGAGGCCGGAGCCGACGTCCCCCGGGGGCGCACCAGCGCTGACCCGGCCGACGCCGCGCTGGCGGTCCGCGAGCTGGGCGGAACGGCGGTGCTCAAGGCCGTGGTGCCGGGCCTGCTGCACAAGACCGAGGCCGGTGCGGTCCGGCTGGGCGTCTCCGAGGCCGAGGCCCCCGGGGTCCACCGGGAGCTGGCCGCCCTCGGCGGCGAGGTGCTGGTGGAGGCGATGGCCGCGGACGGGACCGAGGTCCTGGTCGGTGCCCGGAGCACGGCCCTGGGCACGGTGCTGACCGTCGGCCTCGGCGGGATCCACGCCGAGGTGTTCGACGACGTCAGCCACCGGCTGCTGCCGCTGGGCCCCGGCGACGCCGAGGAGATGGTCGCCGAACTGCGCGGCGCGGCCCTGCTGGCCGGGACCAGGGGCGGCGCCGCCAAGGACACCGGCGCCCTGGTCTCGCTGCTCCGACGGGTGGCGGGCCTGGTGGACGGCTGGCCGGAAGGATTCGAGCTGGACCTGAACCCGGTCCGGGTGTTCGAGCACGGCCTGACCGTCCTGGACGCCGCCTACAGCGGCCCCCAGGCGGGCTGACCCACCCCGCTCACCGGGCCGGCGGCCGCCGCGCCGCCGGCCCGCCCCGCGAGACCCCCTGTCGCTCACCCCTTCATCGCCCACCCCTTCGAAAGGTGAATCCCATGACCACCGCGCCGCCCGCACCGAGCACTCGGGCTGCGGTCTCCCGAGCCCTCTTCGACCGCGCGTCCGCCGTCGTCCCCGGTGGCGTGAACTCCCCTGTCCGGGCCTTCGGTTCGGTCGGCGGCACGCCCGTGTTCATGGCCTCCGCCGACGGCCCCTACCTCACCGACGTCGACGGCAAGCAGTACGTCGACCTGATCTGCTCCTGGGGGCCGATGATCCTCGGGCACCGGCACCCGGCCGTGCTGGAGGCGGTGCAGGGCGCGCTGAAGCACGGCACCTCCTTCGGCACCCCGACCGAGGGGGAGGTCGTCCTCGCCGAGGAGATCACCGCCCGGGTGGCGCCGGTGGAGCAGGTACGGCTGGTCAGCTCCGGCACCGAGGCGACCATGTCGGCGGTCCGGCTGGCCCGCGGCTTCACCGGCCGGAACAAGATCGTCAAGTTCGCCGGGTGCTACCACGGCCACGTGGACGCGCTGCTGGCCTCGGCCGGGTCCGGGCTGGCCACCTTCGGCCTGCCGGACACCCCCGGGGTGACCGGCGCCCAGGCCGGTGACACGCTGGTGCTCCCGTACAACGACCTGGCGGCGGTGGAGCGTGTCTTCGCCGAGCGGGGTGCGGAGATCGCCTGCGTCATCACCGAGGCGGCGCCCGGGAACATGGGCGCGGTGCCGCCGCTGCCCGGGTTCAACGCCGGTCTCAAGGAGCTGTGCCACCGTCACGGCGCCCTGTTCATCTCGGACGAGGTGATGACCGGCTTCCGGGCCAGCCGCTCCGGCTGGTTCGGCCGGGACGGTGTCGCCGCCGACCTGCTGACCTTCGGCAAGGTCATGGGCGGCGGGTTCCCGGCGGCGGCCTTCGGCGGCCGCGCCGATGTGATGGCGCTGCTCGCCCCGGCCGGCCCGGTCTACCAGGCCGGAACGCTGTCGGGGAACCCGGTGGCCACCGCGGCCGGGGTGGCCACCCTGCGGAACTGCACCGACGAGGTGTACGCCCGCCTGGACGAGGTCTCCCGGGTCATCGGCACCGAGGTCTCCCGGGCGCTGGACACCGTCGGTCTGGCCCACCGGCTCCAGTACTCCGGGACCATGTTCTCGGTGTTCTTCACCGACACCGAGGTGACCGACTACGACGCGGTGAAGCGCACCGAGTCCTTCCGCTACCCGGCCTTCTTCCACGAGATGCTGCGGCAGGGGGTGTACCTGCCGCCGTCGCCCTTCGAGGCCTGGTTCGTCTCGGCCTCGCACGACGACCGGGCACTGGACCGGGTGGTCGCGGCGCTGCCCGCCGCCGCGAGGGCGGCCGCGGCCGCCACCGCCGGGTGACGCGGAACCGGTCAGGCCTCCAGCACGACCACCTCGACCCGGATGTTGCCGCGCACCGCACGGGAGTACGGGCAGCGGCCGTGGGCGCCCTCGGCCAGCCCCACGGCGACCTCGTGCTCCACCCCCGGCAGGCTCACCCGGAGGTCCGCGTTGATCCGGTAGCCGGTCCCGTCCCGCTCCAGGTGGACCCGGGCAGTCACCTCGTCGTCGCGGAGCGGCACCCCGGCCTCCCTGGCCGCCATCCGCAGCGCGCTGTGGAAGCAGGCCGAGTAACCGGCCGCGAACAGCTGTTCCGGGTTGGTCGACTCCCCGGAGCCGCCGAGTTCCTTCGGGGCGCCGAGCGCGAGCACCAGCACCCCGTCCGACGACCGGACCAGGCCGTTGCGGCCGTCCCCGGTCGAAACCGCCTCCGCACTGTAGAGAACGCTCATCGCACATTCCTTCCACCGCAGACCGAATACCACCGGAAAAACACTCGCACCCTAGCCGGTGAATACCGTCCGGCCGGATACGGGAATCCGAATTCAGCAGACACATGGAGGACAACAATGGCTGGACCGCTCCACGGCGTACGCGTCATCGAGATCGCCAGTGGCGCGCCGTGCGCCTTCGCCGCGACCCTCCTGGCCGACCTGGGCGCCGACGTGGTCAGGATCGACCGCCCCGGCACGGAACCCGCGCCCGGTGCCGCTCCCCCGGCCGACCCGCTGGGCCGGGGTCGGCGTTCCGTCGCCGTCGACCTCAAGGACCCGGCGGGGCTGGAAACCGTGCTCGCTCTGGCGGAGCACGCCGATATCCTGCTCGAGGGATTCCGGCCGGGCATGTGCGAACGCCTCGGAATAGGCCCTGACGCGTGCTCGGCCGTCAATCCGCGGCTGATATTCGGCCGTATCTCGGGCTGGGGCCAGACCGGCCCCTGGGCGCAGCGGCCGGGCCACGACATCACCTTCCTGGCCATGTCCGGCGCACTTGACGCGGACCGGACCCCGCCCGCCCCGGCCGCGCCGCCCTCGACGTACCTCTCCAGCTTCGCCGGTGGCGGCATGGTGCAGCTGATGGGTGTGCTGGCGGCGCTGCACGAGCGCGAGAGCTCCGGCGTCGGGCAGGTCGTCGACGCGGCGATGATCGACGGCGCGGCCCTGATCGACGTGATGATCCGGCAGTGGCGGCAGGCGCCGGGCAATGTCACGGTCACCGACGCCCCGTTCTACACCACCTATGCCTGCCAGGACGGCCGCCGGCTGGCCGTCGGGGCGATCGAGCCGCGCTTCTACGCCGCGCTGCTGGAGCAGCTGGACCTGTCCGGGGACGCCCTGCCGGACCGCGGCGACACCGGGAACTGGCCGGAGCTGCGCAGCCGCTTCGCGGCGGCGTTCCTGGACCACCCCAGGGACTTCTGGATCAAGAAGTTCGACAGCCACGAGGCGTGCGTGGTCCCGGTGCTCGATCCGGCGGAAGCGGCCGAGCACCCCGCCCTGCGCGAGCGCGGCACCTACACCGAGGTCGCCGGCCAGAGCCAGCCGGCCCCCGCGCCCCGGTTCAGCCGGACCCCGGCGGCGGTCCCCCGGCCCGCGCCGCTGCCGGGCCAGCACAGCGAGGAGGTCCTGCGCGACTGGGGCGTCCGGCTGACGAATCCGGCCGTGTGACACGTTTGGGCTAGCGGAAGGGGGGTAAAGTTCGGGTCACGTTTCTCACGTGATCCGAACTGCTTTCTTTAAGCGTTCCTCACATTCGGTCGACAACCGGTGATTGACCGGTCACCATGCGTCGACAATAAGTGGCATTTATTTACCGAAATGTCATGGATCACACCGTCGGCTGTCAATCACCACTCCCGCGAATTGCCCGGCTGGGGCACTGTTGGACTGACCGCAGTTCGACCCTTCGCTAGGGGTGCCCCGTGATCGTTCTCCTTGTCGTCCTGACCTCGCTGCTGTTCGTCCTCGTCGCCGCGATCGCGGCCGGGGTGCTCGTCGCCGTCCGCGCGCTCCGCTCGCTGGACCGGCGGTTCGACACCTCGGTACGCGAGGCGGTCACCGCCGCGCTCGCGCAGGACCGGGAGCGGGAGATGGAGGAGGCCCGGGCGTTCTGGGCCGAGCAGGAGGCCCGTGCCGCCGAGGACGACATCTACGGCGGCCCGGACGGGGGCTCCGACGGGGGCGGCCAGGGCGGTGGCGGCCTGTTCGAGGACGCCGACCTGGTGCTGCTGCCCGCGCCGCGCGGCTATGTGGACGACGAGGGCACCATGGACCCGGAGTTCGCCGACGCGCTGCGCACCGCGCTGGAGGACCTGATCTCCGAGACCGAGGCCGGACGCGGCGGCAACGGCATGGGCGCGGCCCCGGCCGCCCCCGGCACCTCGGCCGCGCCGGGCACCGCCGCCGGCCACAGCCGTACAGGCCACGGCCTCCACCACCCGTCCATGCCCGGCTTCGTCCCGCAGCCGACGTCCACCCCGGAGTGGACCGACCTGCGGCTGATGGAGCTGGTGGACGTCGGCATCACGCTGCGGGACGTCCGCCCCGGCCCGATGGGCACGCTGGACGTCTACGTGTTCGAGGACGAGACCACGCTGTGCGTGGCCCCGGGCGACCCG
>Ga0302311_10001908_pt1 | contig 24079 bp, 19 predicted proteins | sample III_Palsa_N1_3_FD_200449 | JGI IMG/M metagenome (GOLD analysis project Ga0302311, IMG submission 200449) | Peat permafrost microbial communities from Stordalen Mire near Abisko, Sweden - III_Palsa_N1_3 | ecosystem: Environmental > Terrestrial > Soil > Palsa > Peat permafrost | place: Sweden... | reverse complement strand
TGCTGCGTCATCACGCGCGCGGCCTCGCAATCGTCTATCGAGACTGCAGCGACCTGCTGCGGTGGGCTGCCGGTCGCGACCACGACCGTCGGAACGGCGCGCTCGATCAGGAAATCTAGGATCGCCCGGGAATCGCATAGCGGCGGCGGCAGGATGATCCCGTCGACCCCGCCCGCCACCAGACGCTCGACCACTGCGATCTCATGATCACCGATCTCGCATTTCTCGACGACCAGCTGGATATGCAGGCGCGACGCCTGATCGAGACCGCCGAGAAGAAATTCGGACAGATAGGCGGCGCTCGGATTGCTGTAGAGCAGGCCGAACCGGATATCGCCCCCGCCGGCGAGATTGCGCGCGGCGCGATTGGGTGCGTAATTCAGGCTGTCGATGGCGACGTTGACCGCATCGCGCGTCTCGGCGCGAACATTCCGCTCGGCATTGATCACCCGCGAGACGGTCATCGCGGACACGCCGGCCAATTCCGCGACGTCCGCGATCGTCGGCGCGCCGCTCTGTCGTGAGCTGGTGGTCCGAGGTTTTCGCGTGCGGGTGGCCATGCAGCCGGTGTAGCATGCCGCAACAGCGCTTCAAAATTGGCGGGCCAGTGACTATGGTAGCGCTCGCATATCTCATCGCCGGATGCCCGCTTAACCGGCACCGCAATCCTGATCGACGGAGTATTTTGAATGGACGGCCACTTCCTGATCGGCGGACGCGCGGTGACCCGCGACGATATTTTCGAGGGCTATGATCCTGCGCGCGGCGAGACGATCGCGCCGGCGTTCGCGGTCTCGACCGCCGACGACGTGGCAGAGGCGTGCCGTCTTGCCGGCGAGGCTTTCGACGTCTTCCGTGAAACCGATCCGGCGGTGCGTGCGCACTTCCTCGAGACGATCGCCGAGCGGATCGAGGCGATCGGCGACGATCTTGTCGAGCGCGCGATGCTGGAAAGCGGGTTGCCGCGGGCACGGCTGACCGGCGAGCGCGGCCGCACCACGGGCCAGCTTCGCCTGTTCGCCGCGCATCTGCGGCTCGGGGCCTGGGCGGATGTCACCTTCGACGGTCCGCTGCCCGATCGCACGCCGCTGCCGCGCAGCGACCTTCGCCAGCGCCGGATCGCGGTGGGACCCGTCGCGGTGTTCGGCGCGTCCAACTTCCCGCTCGCCTTCTCGGTCGCCGGCGGCGACACCGCCTCCGCGCTGGCAGCCGGTTGTCCGGTGGTCGTAAAGGGGCATCCCGCGCATCCCGGCACGTCGCGCCTCGTCGCCGACGCGATCCGCGAGGCGGTCGTCGCCTGCGGACTGCCCGAGGGCGTGTTCTCTCTCGTCCAGGGACCGGCCAACGCCTTGGGTGCGGCGCTCGTCACCGATCCGCGCATCAAAGCCGTTGGCTTCACCGGCTCGCGCGGCGGTGGCCTCGCGCTGATGAAGCTCGCCGCCGATCGACCCGAGCCGATCCCGGTCTATGCCGAGATGTCGAGCATCAATCCGGTGATCCTCTTTCCTGCTGCGCTAGCGGCGCGCGGCGAGGCATTGGCCAAGGCCTATGTCGGCTCGCTGAGCCTGGGTGCCGGTCAATTCTGCACCAACCCCGGCCTGATCCTTGCGGTGGCCGGCCCCGATCTCGACGGTTTCGTCGCAGCCGCAGCCGAAGCGCTGCGCCAGGCCCAGCCGCAGGTGATGCTCACCGCGGGCATCCACGCCGCCTATGACAAGGGCGTCGCGGCGTTCGATTCGCATGCTGGCGTCGAGACGGTCGCCTTGGGGGCCGAGGGCACGGGCTGCAATCTCGGGCGCGCGGCGTTGTTCGTGACCGATGCCGATCGCTTCCTCGCCGATCCGCTGCTCGCCCACGAGGTGTTCGGGGCGGCATCGCTGATCGTCGTCGCCCGCGACATGGCGCAGATTGAGGCCGTGCTCGAGCGGCTGGAAGGCCAATTGACCGCGACGCTCCAGATCGACGAAGCCGATCATGCGGCGGCGGCGCGCCTACTTCCCGTGCTGGAACGCAAGGCGGGGCGCATCCTCGCCAATGGCTGGCCGACAGGGGTCGAGGTATCGACCGGGATGGTGCATGGCGGCCCCTTCCCCGCCACCTCCGATCCGCGTTCGACCTCGGTCGGCACCGCCGCGATCGAACGCTTCCTGCGCCCGGTCTGCTATCAGGATCTGCCCGACGCGTTGCTGCCGCGCGCGGTCCAGGCCGCCAATCCGCTCGGCCTGCCGCGGCGCATCGACGGTGTTTTGACGACGGAGTGACGCACCGCCTCCCGTCCATGCAGCAATCGCGAGTGGCGGGACGGCGGCCGGTGTCGCGCGTGTCGCGCACGCATGGCTTCGCCTGCGGTCCCGGTTTTTCTCGTGTCTTGGCACCGACACGCAGCCCGCGCATTGTGCAGCTTCATGGCTGACAATGATTCCGCGCTCGCCGCGTTCGCTAACTGGCAGGGCGCCCCGATGGCGCTCGCGACCGTCATCTCGACATGGGGTTCGGCACCGCGGCCGCGTGGAAGCCATATGCTGGTCCATGGCGACGGCCGGATGGAGGGCTCCATATCCGGCGGCTGCGTCGAAGGCGACGTTCTCGCGCTCGCGGCCGGGGTGATCACCAGCGGCCGCTCCGAACGCCGCCGATACGGCGTCGCCGATGGCGAGGCATGGGAGGTTGGGCTGCCGTGTGGCGGGACCATCGAGATTCTCGTCCAGCCAATCGCGGACGACGGCTTTCCGGCCGCCTTGTTCGAGACGATCGAGGCGGCACGGCGCGAGGGGCACGGCGTCACCATCCACACCGATCTCACGACAGGGCAGAGCGGCCTCACGCCGCTCGCGGAGGGCAGCGGGTTTGCCAACCATTATACCGCGCCACGCCAGCTGCTGATCGTCGGCGCCGTCCAGATCGCCCAGTCGCTCGCGAAGATCGCCGAAGCGCTTGGTATCGAAACCACCGTCATCGATCCTCGCGAGCGCTTCCTGACGCCGGAACGCTTTCCGGGGGTGACGCTCGACGATCGCTGGCCGGACGAGGCGGTCGCGGCGCGCCGGCCCGGACCGTCGACCGCGGTCGTCACACTCAGCCACGATCCGAAGATCGACGATCCCGCGCTGATCGCGGCGCTCGCGACATCGACCGGCTATATCGCCGCGCTCGGATCGCGGCGGAGCCACGCCGCGCGCCTCGAGCGGCTGACGATGTACGGGCTCGGCGCCGCCGACCTCGCGCGGATCGATGCCCCAGCCGGTATAGATATCGGGGCGCTTGGCGCCGCCGAGATCGCGCTCTCGGTCGCGGCCGGCATGATCAAGGCGCTGCATGATCGCGGCTGAGGCGGTCGCGGTCGTGCTGCTGGCGGCGGGCACGTCCACACGGTTCGGCCCGCGCGACAAGCTCGCCGAGCCGCTCGACGGGCTTGCGCTCGGTCTCCATGCCGCACGGACATTGGGCCAGATACCGTTCGGTGCCCATATCGTCGTCGGCCGGCGGGGCGGTCCCGACTTCCGACCCTATGGATTCGCGCCGGTGATCAATCCCGATCCGGCTGCCGGCCAGTCGGGCTCGATCAGTCTCGGCCTCGCCAAGGCGCGTCTCGCCGATCCCGAGGCGGTGCTGATCGCGCTTGCGGACATGCCGTTCGTGACACGCGGCCATATCGAGGCGCTGCTGGCGCGGTATGACGACGCGCATCCGGTGGTCGGATCGAGCGACCGGACCCGGGCCAGCCCGCCGGTGCTGTTCGGCGCCGCCCTGTTTTCGACGCTCGATCTGCTAACCGGAGACGTAGGCGCGCGAATGCTGCTCAAGACCGCGTCCCTGGTCATCGCGCCGTGCCGCGAACTGGCCGATATCGATACGCCCGCCGACCTGCCTTCAGGCGATGCGGCCACGGGCAGCCGATCGGCCTAGCGCACGTCATCGACGTGATCGGAAGGTCCGCTTACTCTGAACGGAAGCATGCGTTGGCGAACCGGACTCGGCGACGCTAGATCCGGCGGCAAGGAGACACGATGAAAACCGCCCAAATCCGCCCGATGTCCGTCACGCAAAGGGCCGGACTTCTTGCCGCCAATCTCGTTCTGTTGTCGACGGTCGGCTTCGGCGCCTGCATGGGCTTGGTATACGGCTGAGCGCGCGCGAATCAGCCGCCCAGATGCAGGAAAACGAGGAGCAGCGCGAACACGACGTAGAGCAGCCCCATGCAGGCGAGAAGCGCTCGTGAGACGATGCCGCGCTGAAACGCCGCGAACATGATGATCACTGCGACCGCCGTTGCACCGGCTGCGACGAGCAGCGGAGTGCTCAGCAGCCACGGCGTGAAGAAGAGACCGAGCGCGGTCGGGATCGTCGCCTGGATCATCATAGCGCCCGAGATGTTGGCCAACGCGAGCCGATACTTGCCCTGGCGGACCCAGATCACGGCGTTCATCGTCTCGGGAAGCTCGGTCGCGATCGGGCTGAGCAGCAGCGCGAGCAGCTGCGGCTTGAGCCCGAGCGCGGGCCCGAGATGCTCCATCTGCGTTACGAACAGTCGCGATGCGAGGAAGATGACGACCAGCGCCGCCAGCGTCTGCAGGCCCGCCATGAACGTCGTGGGCACCGCGCGTCCCGGCTGGAACCGCAGCGGCTCGAGCTCGCCCTCCTGCTCCCCGGCGTCGCCGCGCATCTCCTGCGCGACGTAGAGCGCATAGGCGGCGAGGAAAACGATGCCGAGCCAGGGCTTCCAGGCGAACGCCATCACGCCGAGCGCGATCTTGGCGACGAAGATCGCGAGGAACCAGCCCTGGTCGCGGCTGAGCCGGCGGAAGACGTCTCGGATCGCGGCGGTCTGCGGGAGACGCTGCGCGGTCAGGAGCAGAGTGATCCCGACGGTGGCATAGGCGATCGTCGACAGCGCGAGCGGACCACCCAGCGCCGCCCCCACGCCCAGCTCCTTCGACGCTGCACTCGCGCCGAACGCGACCGCTACGAAGGTCACGACGCTTTCCGGCAGCGCGGTGCCAAATGCCGCGAGCACTGTGCCCGTCGCCTTCTGGCCGAAATCCAGCTTGTGGCCCACCCACTCGACACCGTTCACGAAATATTCGCAGGCAAGATAGATGACGACGGCCGAGCCGAGCAGCAGCGCGATCGTAAGCCAGAGTGCAGACATTCGGAAAACCCCGGGGCCGGGATGCAGACGCATGAATCGATGCGTACGCCCGGCCCGGGCATCCGCCGATCCATGGTCTCGCCAAGCCGTAAGGCCGCACACGCCATGGCCGAAGCCAAGTTTGTTGACGTGCGCCCCGCTTTCGATGCGGGCGACTACTCCCCAAGGGTTGTCGGCCGTCTGACCCGATGCGGATCGCTGGTCAAGCGATGATTCCGCCTCGCCAATAGACGATGTGGATTAGAGTTTTGTTTCAGTGCGATGGACGGCAGCAGCCGATCAGGACAGCACCAGTCCCCTGACCGCGTGGCCCAGAACGATCGCGGTGAAAGCGATGCCCGCGAAGCCGATCCCGACCATCGCGCCGCGGCTGAACCAGTCGACGCCGCTCCCCAATTCTTCGATCATCTCGTTCAGACGCGAATCCATAGGACATCTCCTTGTGGGCGCGAACATGCAAAAAACGAAGACCGTCTGCCACATGATCGTTCCCGACGGCGAAGCGCCCGACACGGGTCGAGAGCGTTCGCCGCGGCGCATTCGATCAGACGACGTCTGCGAGTTGCAGCTTCAGGCGCGCGATGTCGTCACGACCCGCCTTCACCGTCGCATAGCAGCGCTCGATGATCGCGCGGGTTTCCGCCGAAACCGCATCGTCGCGAAGGGCGCGCTCATATTCTTCCGCGAGATAATCCTCGCCGCGCTCGATCTCCTTGACGATGACCTCGTCGCCGCCGCCCAGCACGAGCCGAAGGTCCTCGAAACGCCGATGCAAGGTCGCCGCGGCAGAACCGAAGTCGCTCGGGGTTCCGCCCAGCGTGCGGCTGTAGGCCTGAAGCGACGAGACCACCTGGCGTCGATCTCGCGCCAACCCCAGGAACAATTCCGAATAGCGTCCGCCGTCCGCCTTCTCGGCCGAATGATCGTAGCCCTTCACGCTGTCGATCGTGGTGACGATGAGATCGTCCAGCTTTGCGATGTCGGTGTTGGTGGACATGACTCGACTCCTTATCAAGATCGCGAACCGGTTAAGTCCAAGTCGCCGAGACCATCGGCACTACCGCCGAGTTCATGGCTTTCCGGCGACATGACGATCGATCAACCTGCAGCGGGCGACAGCTGTTCCTTCCCCCGATCACTTTGATAGTTAATGGATCGCTCACGATACTTAACGCGGTGTCCAGCGCGGCATCGTCACGCGCCGGTATGTAGCTTGGCCGAAACGAAGACGGTGCGCGGATCGCCCAGCAGCGCGCCGGCGCCGTTGGCGGCTACGAAATAGGTCTTGTCCGTCATGTTCTTGACGCCTGCCGACACCTCCCAGCCGGGCTGCGTATAGGACACCACCGCCTCTTCGGTGACATAGCCGGGCACCGACGTCGTGTTGGTGATGTTGCCGAACATCTTGCTGCGATATTCGGCGCCGCCGCCCAGCCGGATCCCGCCTTTGGCGTCACCGGTCAGCTGGTAGCTCGTCCACACATGCGCGATGCGCGCGGGCACGCCCTGCGGTCGTTTGCCGTTCGCCGCCGTATTGCCCGGATTGTCGGTGATCCGCGCGCTCTGCGCCGTGGCGTTGGCGGTCATGTGCCAGCGCCTGGTCGCCTGGATTTCGAGATCCGCCTCGCCGCCGCGGGTGCGCTGGTTGTTGAACACGGGCGTATCGCCGACAAGCTGGAAGACATGCGTACGGTTGGTGTCGAACCACGCGCCGGTCAGCACGACATGCCCCTGCAAGGCCGAGACCTTGAGCCCGGCCTCATATTGCAGGCCGGATTCGACCGGGGCGAGCCCGCTCTGCGTCGATTCCGAGCTAAACACGACGAGATGGCTCTTCGAGACGCCGAAATAGGGCGTGATGCCCGGCAGCAGCTTGTAGAGCACGCCCGCATTCCAACTGATCGGCGCCTCGCGCTGCGTTTCGGTGACGCCGGCCACGATGGGGTCGCCGTTGGGATCGAGCCGGCCCGGCACATTGACCAGCGGATCGAGCGAGGTCTTGAACCAGTCCTTGCGGCCGCCGAGACGCAGCTTGAGCTGGTCGGTCAGGTCGATCTGATCGGTCGCGTATAGGCTGATGTAGGTCGCCTGGAGCGCGTCGATCGCGCCGGCGTGCTTGGCGTCGCGCAGGAAATTGAGACCCTGCGTCGACGTTTCGGGCGGTACGGGCGCGAAGATGTTGGGAATCGACGGCAGGTCGGCGGTCGCGCGATTGGTATCCAGATCCTGCCGCTGCGCCTCGAAGCCGGTCAGCAGCGTATGGCCGATGCCCGCGGTACGGAAAGTCCACACCGGCTCGAACTGATAGTCGTAGGCGTCGAGATGATCGTCCTGATGGCGAAGCTGGCGGCCGGTGAAGCTGGTGCCGACCACGGTCCCGCCGTCGCCGTTGCGCAGCAGCGACAGCGCGCGATGCAGATAGGAGAAGCGGTTGGTGATCGTCACGAACGACGCGGGCGTCCAGGTGTCGATCGCCTGCACGCGGACGAGGCTCTGGTTGCCGTAGGAAAAGGGCGTCGAATATTTGGCGTTGCGGCCGACGCCCTGGATCGGGCGGCCGTTGACGTAGATGAGCCCCGCCGGATCGGGCGTCTCCGCGATCCAGCGCGCATCGAGACTGACGACGAGCGTGTTGGTCGGCGTGCGCCATGCGACCGAAGGCCGGATCTCGTCGTCGTGGCCCGGCAGATCGCGGAAGCCGCCCGAATATTGGGTCTGGCCGTCGACGCGGTAGGACAGTCCCTGCATGCCGAGCGAACCCGTCACATAGGCATTGGCGTTGATCGTATCGAAAGAGCCGATCTGCAGCCCGCCCCCCGCGCCGTCTTTCTCGGAGGGCAGATAGTGGACGATGTCGATCGAGCCGCCCGGCGGTCCGCTGCCGAACAGCGCCGAGCCGGGGCCCTTGAAGACCTCGACCTGTTCGACGCCGTTGAGCGAGTGCGGCAGGCCGTTGCGCTGGTCACCGTCCGAGAAGCCGTCCGAATAGATGCGCGCGTCGAGCCCGCGGATCAGGAAGCGGTCGTAGAAGCCGAAGCCGTCGCCGCCGCCCCGGCCGACGCCGCTCGCATTGCCGATCGCGTCTTGCAGCGAGACGCCGCCCTGCGCCTGGATCGTACTGCGATCGATGATCTGGACGCTGCCCGGCAGATCGGCGAGCGTCGTGCCCGTCTTTCCCGCGGCAGGCGCACGCTGCAGGCTGGCCGCCTGGCCCGTGACGATGATCTGCTCGTTGGCGGGCGCATCGTCAGCGATAGCCGGACCCGCCATTGCCAGCGCGATTGCCGCCGTCGCGCAAGAAGCCTGCAGCTTCCGCGCGCCCCACATCCTGTTCATGCCCGACCCCGCTTGAGAGTTTCTGCTACTGCGAATGGATTGCATCGCGGGGAGGCTGATTAGTGTGATGGTCGGACATGTCCACCCGCCAAGACCAAGCTTGCCGGATTGTATAAATACCGCCCGCCGGCCCCGTGATCGGGCGTGCCCACGCGCGTTGCGCGCGACGATCGCACGGCTGTTTGGCTATCGCCCCGGCGCGCGCTTGGCCGACCGCCGCCGGATCAGGCGAGCTGCGGATAGCCGAGCGCCACCGCCGCACGCTCGATCTCGAGCACCCGGTCATAGGCTCGCTCGGGAAGCACCGCGAAGCCGCGTAGCCCAAGGGTACGGCGGATAAGCGCGGCGGCGGGATCGTCGCTCAGGCGGGTCAGTGCCTCACGCAGCATCGCCAGTTCGCGATCATCCGCGGCGGCGCGCGTGACGAACGGCAAGCCGGGCGTCTTCGCCGTCTCGGCGAGGATGCGCGTGCCCGCCAATCGCTCCGGCGCGAAGCGCGCGAGATTACCGTGGGTGACGCAATCGATCGCGGCGACATCCGCATCGCCGGCCGCGATCAGCGCGAGGCTGGCGACATGGCTTCCGCTCTCGATCACACGACCGAAGAAGCGTCCGCCGATCGCATGCGGCGCGACGATGTGGCGCAGCAGGTTCATGCCGGAATTGCTGAGCGAATCGTTCACCGCGGCGGTACGGCCGCGCAGGTCGGCGACGGATGTGGCAGGAGACTGCGCTGACACGACGACGAAACTGCCGCCCAGCCCGTTCTCGCATCCGGGATGATCGTATAGCGGTGTCGCGACCAGCCGCACGACGTCACGCAACCGGCTGGCGAACGGGTAGCCACAGGTCTGCGCAAGGAGCAGTCTCGGATCGGTCCAGGCGGCGTCGAACGCGATCGTCTCATCGAGGAGCGCAGGCACGTCCGCCATGCCGCCTCCGCGCAGATATCCGGCCAGACATGCCCATAGCGCGCGTGTCGCGTCGGTGATCTCGGACAGATCGCGATACATGGCGAGGCTGGCGATCCGCCCTGCCCGCGCGCCGCCGTCAGCCGACATGCAGCGACCGCACGAAGTCCGCCGCCTGATGCGCGTGGACGCGGGTATGCCGGATCAATCCCTCGAACTGCATCTGCATCGTGCGGATCGTCTCGGCGCTGTTGAGCACGAGATACATCTGCCCGGCGAACACCGCGACGCGTGTCGACCCGAAGATCGTGTAGGGAATCGAGAAGCGCTCGCGCCCGTCGAACAGGAACAGGCGGAAAGACGGGTAGAGCTCGTCGATCAGCGTGGCCATGTGCGCGATCTGCGCGCGCCGCACCGGCTTCGACAGATCGCTCCATATCCCGTTGCCCGCCGCGAACTGCTCGAGCGTCTGGAGCGGCATGCAACATTCCATGTCGGTGCCGGCGGCGCGGTTGTAGTCGAGCCGGAACGCCGCGTCCTCGACCTGCGTGATCGCATCCTGGTGCGAGGCCGACGCCTCGTAGGCGATCACCTCGGTAGTGCGCAGCAGGTCCGGGATCCGCGCGGGCACGTAGCGGATCTTGCTGCCCGCGGCCTCGCCGTGCCAGCGCATGAGCAGGCTGGCGCCGTCCTCCTCGGTCGTCTCGATCTTGCCGCTCGACAGCATCGCGCCGGTGACGCCCTCGTCTTGCGATACGCCGAGCAACCAGTCGAGCGTCACCGAATGGCGCTCGGCGATGGTCAGCAGCGTCTCGACGCGCGGCAGGCGCGTGGTTTTCCCCGACAGCAGCAGCGACAATGCCGAGCGGTCGATCCCGATCAATCCCGCAAACGCGGATTGGCTCTGCCGCGACCGGTCGAACAGCGTTTCCAGCCGTTCGTGAAAGATATCAGCGACTTTGCGTTTATCCATTCGTCACCATCCGTGATCTTTATCACGAACTAATCGATATTGTGCGCACTATCAACGGCTCGTCACGATTGCCACGTTGAATTGTCTAGTCACTTGGAGGACTATCCCCGTTGGATAAAACGATCGGGCGACGAGCTGGCGATGAAGCACGGAATGCATCGGGATCATGAGCGGGCGCGCGTCGTAACGCGCAGCGGATCAATCGAGTGGCGTACGCTGGCACTCATCCTCTTCTGCTACGCGGCATGGATCGCGGCGGGGATGCTGTACCGTCATGCCGGTCCGGCATCGATCGGCCTGCTGACGCTCACCATCGTGCTCCACTCCTCGCTGCAGCACGAGGCGGTCCACCGCCATCCGACGCGGCATACCGGCCTCAACGAGGCGTTGGTCTTCCTGCCGATCGGGCTGCTCGTGCCCTTCCGTCGCTACCGGGAGCAGCATTTGCGGCACCATGCCGACAGCCGGTTGACCGATCCCTATGACGATCCGGAAAGCTTCTATCTCGCGCTCTACGATCACCAGCGCCTGCCCCGCGTGCTGCGAACGGTGCTCGTCTGGAACAACAGGCTCGCGGTGCGAATGCTGATCGGCCCCGCCATCTCCGCCACAGGATTCCTGCTAACCGAGATGCGCACGGCGATCCGCGTAAAGGGCGGCGACGCGCCCCGGTCGCGCGGCGCGTGGCGGCAGCACGCCGCCGGGCTGATCGCGGTGGCGGCGATCGTCCATTTCGGGTTCGGGATGCCCGCCTGGGCCTATCTGCTGGCCGCCTATCTCGGTCTGTCGCTGCTCGCGGTGCGGTCCTTCTGCGAGCATCAATGGGCCGAGGCGCCCGGCGGCAGGACAGTGATCGTCGAGCGGTCGCTACTCGGCCCGCTGTTCCTCAACAACAATATCCATCTCGTCCACCACACGCATCCCGGCCTGCCCTGGTATGCATTGCCCGCCGCCTATCGCGCGCGCCGCGATGAATGGCAGGCGATCAACGGCGGCTATGTTTTCCGCAGCTACGGCGCGGTGATGCGCAAGTTCGGACTGCGCGCGAAGGAACCCGTGGTCCATCCCGTCTGCGACCGCCGCTGATGTCGGCCAATTAGCCGCGAAAAGCACGAGATCGACGCGATCGGCTGCGCGCGCGCAAAGCGGGTGACCGACGGTCACCATCAGCCCATGATTGGAGCGCGCCATAGGCTTCGCTAATGGTCGCCATAATATTCGTTTGCGTTGCGACGCAGCATGGACCGCGGACCGGAGCCGATATAGCTCGGTTACTCGATACCAGCCGCACATGCGGCGAGCCGGCGGGGGCCGGCGAAGAATACGTCAGTGCTGGTCGGTCTATTCCGGGGGGAACAAGATGAAGTCGCAGTATCTCGCATCGTGCGCTGTTGCCGCGTTTCTCGGCAGCGGCAGTATCGCCGCTACTGCAGCCCCGGCCCCGACTGGCGCGGATGCGGCGACGACCAATCCCGGCGAGATCATCGTGACCGCCACGCGCCGGAACGAGAGCCTGCAGAAGGTTCCACTGACCATCCAGGCCTTCACCGGCAAGACGCTGTCGGATCTCAACGTCGTCAACTTCACCGACCTGCTCAAATACACGCCGAACGTCACCTACGGCAACAATGGCCCCGGCGCCGGCGCGATCTTCCTGCGCGGCCTCTCGACGGGCTTCTCCGGCAGCCAGTCCGCCGCAACCACCGGCTACTTCCCCAATGTGGCACTCTATCTCGACGATCAGTCGATGCAGTTCCCGGGCCGCAACGCCGATGTCTACATGGCCGACATGGAGCGCGTCGAAGTGCTCGAAGGCCCGCAGGGCACGCTGTTCGGCGGCGGCGCGGAGGCCGGCGCGGTGCGCTACATCACCAACAAGCCCAATCTCGAGAAGTTCGAGGGCCATTTCGAAGGCAGCGCGGGGGGCACCGTCGGCGGGGCGCCCAATGGGTCGTTCAACGCCACGATCAACATCCCGATCATCCAGGACAGGCTGGCGGTTCGCGCGGTGATCTACGACGACCATCAAGGCGGTTATATCGACAATGTGAAGGGCAGCTTCACCCGCTCCGACGTCGACCATTACAATTATTACTTCAACAACGGCGGGCACGCCCTGCCCGCCACCCAGCAGGCGAACGACGGCCAGTATAACAACGACGCGCTGGCGAAGAAGAATTTTAACCCGGTCGACTACACCGGTGGCCGCATCTCGGCCAAGCTGCAGATCGACGAGGATTGGGACCTGCTCGTCTCGGAAAGCTACCAGAAGCTCAATGCCGATGGCACATTCAATGCGTTACCCTTTAGCGATGATTTCCAGAAGCTCGGCGCGCTGCAGACCACCGTGTTCGAGCCTAGCTATAACAAGGATAAATACTGGAATACCGCCTGGACGCTCAACGGCAAGATCGGCGATTTCCTCAAAGTCGTCTACACTGGCGCCTACATGACCCGGCATCTCGAGACGCAGCAGGACTATACAAACTATTCGCGCGCGTTCGGCGAATATTATCAATGCACCGGGGGCGGTTTGCCGTGGGGCACCGGTACGACCCCCTTCTGCTTCTCGCCCGGTTCCTATTGGCACGACAAGGTGCGCAACACGCACATGACGCACGAAGCGCGCGTGTCTACGCCGGACGATAAACGCATCCGCGCGATCGCCGGTGCCTATTACGAGAAATTCCGCATCTACGATAATATGAACTTCGACTATAAGACGATCCCCGTCTGCACGACCGGGTTGATCGCGGACGATACGCCCTGCGCCGGCCTGGTTACGACCAATCCGGCCTCGACCGCGAACCATCCCGGCGTACAATCCGCCAACACTGCCTTCGGCGAAGATACGCTGCGCGGTTACGATCAATATGCCTTCTTCGGCTCGGTCGATTTCGACATCCTGCCCAATCTGACGCTGACCGCCGGCACCCGCTACTATCATTACAAGGAATTCGAGACAGGTTCGCAATACGAGACCTCCGGCGTCGCCTGCGCCGAGGTGCTGGTCTGCTCCTCGGACGGCCCCGGTGACGTCAACATCGACGGCAAGGGCGACAAGGTCGTCTATTCGGGCTTCAAGAGCCGCGCCTCGCTGACCTGGAAACCCTCGACCGCCACGACCGTCTATGCGACGTGGAGCCAGGGCTTCCGGCCGGGCGGCTTCAACCGCACCGACAAGCTGATCCTGCCGGATATCAATGGCGTTCCCCAGCTGAACCGCCCGAACGGCTACAAGCCCGACACGCTTACCAACTATGAGATCGGTCTCAAGACCGACTGGCTCAACCACAAGCTCCAGCTCAATCTCTCGGCCTATTATATGGACTGGGACAATGTTCAGATCGGCTTCTTCAATCCGGCCGGTGGCTTCGGCAACACTGCCTTCGTCACCAACGGCGCGAACTTCCACGTCAAGGGCATCGAGGCACAGCTGGTCGCACGGCCGTATCGCGGCCTGAGCGTTCAGGGCGGCGCGACGTACAACGACAGCAAGCAGGTCAACTCGCCGTGCCTGATCTCGGATCAGCCACTGGCGACGAGCTTCGGTCAGTGCATCACGACGCAGCTCAAGGGTGGCGCGCTGGTGCCGGTGACGGCGCCGTTCGGATCGAAGGGCTCCAGCCTGCCCTACGCCCCGCACTTCCAGGGCGACATCCGCCTTCGCTATGACTGGGCGGGCCCCGCCGAGCTCAATTACTGGGCGTCGGGGGGCGTTTCCTACACCGGGACGACCTTCAACCAGCCCTCGACCTATCCGTCGGGTGTCGGTGTGATCGTTCCGGGCACGACGTTGCTGCGGTATCGCATGCCGGGCTATGCGCAGGTCGATGCCCAGATTGGCGTCAAACGCGACCGCTGGAGCGCGTCGATCTTCGGTGAAAACCTCTTCGACAGCCACGCCAGCACCTTCACCTCCTCGGTGCAGTTCATCAAATCCGAGGTGGTGCTGCGGCCGACCACCTACGGCCTCAAGCTCACCTACGATTTCTGATTGGGGAAGGTTCGCACGATATCGACGTAGGCCGAAGGCACTAGATTGTTACGGGCGGCTCCTTCACGGTGCCGCCCGTTCTTTTCTCCGGCCCGGATGCTGAGCCATGACGACGCAGACCCTGCTCCGCCCGGCGATCTCCCTGGAACAGGAGATCGCGCGCATGCGCCAGATGGCCGGCAACGGCCGGCATATCGAGGTGCTGGCCCAACTGCGCGGCCCGCTGGACGACTTTCCCGAGAACCGCGATCTGCTGCTGCTCGCCGCGAGCAGCCAGCGCCATCTGGGATCAATCGACGACGCGCTGGCGACGTTGGAGAGGCTCGGCGCGCTCCAGCCGGGTTTCAGCCTGATGCACCAGGAGCGCGGTCTCTGCCATGTCGCGCGTAAGGATGCGCCGGCGGCGATCGACGCGCTGCTGCGCGCGGTCAACATCAATCCCGCGCTGCCGATGAGCTGGCGGATGCTCGAAGGCGTGTATCGGCTTTCCGGAGACGCGGACAATGCCGCGATGGCGGCGGGTCATCGCGCCGTGCTGGCCGGCCTCCCGCCCGAAGTGGTGACCGCGACGTCGCTCTTCTCCGACGGCGATCTGGCACCGGCCGAGCAGATCGTCCGCAGCTTCCTGCTCCGCCATGGCGACCATCCCGAGGCGATGCGGCTGCTCGCCAAGATCGGCATGGCGCACGATGTCCTGGACGATGCCGAGATCCTGCTCGAAGCGGTGGTGGCGCTCGTCCCCGATCATTCCGCAGCGCGCTATGATTATGCCCGCTGCCTGGTGTCGCGCCACAAATTCGCCGAGGCGCGCGACCAGCTCCGTCAGCTGCTCGCGCTCGACGCGCGGCACACGGATTATCGCTCGCTTGCCGCCACCACCGCGGTGGGGCTGGGCGAGCATGGCGAGGCGATCGCGCTGTACCGCGACATGCTTGCCGAGATCCCCGACGCGCCCGACGTGCATCTCTGGCTGGGCCATGCGCTCAAGACGATCGGGCAATTGCCCGACGCGATCGAGGCCTATCGGGCCGCCGCTGCCGCACGCCCCGATTTCGGCGACGCCTATTGGAGCCTCGCAAACCTCAAGACCTATCGCTTCACCGACGACGAAGTCGCGCGGATGCGCGCCGAGGAGGCCTCCCCGCCCGCTGTGCTGGACGATCGAATCCATCTCTGCTTCGCGCTGGCCAAGGCGCTCGAGGATCGCGGCGAAACCGCCGAATCCTGGCGCTATTACGAACGCGGCAACGGCCTGAAGCACGGGGAAAGCCGCTATCGCCCCGAGGTGATCGAAACCAATACCGCCAGGCAGATCGCGGTCTGCACGCCGGCGTTCTTCGCCCGCCGCGCCGGCTGGGGGAATCCCGCGGCCGACCCGATCTTCATCCTGGGCCTGCCACGATCGGGATCGACGCTGCTCGAACAGATCCTCGCCTCGCATTCGCAGGTCGAGGGCACGCAGGAATTGTCGGACATCCAGCGCATCGTGCAGGAGCTTCAGGGGCGCGATCCCGACCTCGACGATCCGCGCTACCCCGAAGTGCTGGCGGAGATGGCGCCGGCCGACTTCCGCGCGCTCGGCGAGCGCTACCTCGCGGAGACGCGCGTCTACCGGACGGACAAGCCGCGTTTCATCGACAAGATGCCGAACAATTTCCGCCATGTCGGGCTGATCCACCTGATGCTGCCCAATGCGCGGATCATCGATGCGCGGCGCGAGCCGATGTCCTGCTGCTTCAGCAATCTCAAGCAACTGTTCGCCAACGGCCAGGAATTCTCCTACGGCATCGAGGATATCGCCCGCTATTACCGGACCTATCTCGATGTCATGCGGCATTGGGACACAGCGCTGCCCGGCCGCGTGCTGCGCGTCCATCACGAGGACGTCGTCGCCGATCTGGAAGGCAGCGTGCGCCGGATGCTCGATCATGTCGGGCTCGCATTCGAGCCGGGCTGCGTCGCGTTCCACCAGAGCAAGCGCAGCGTGCGCACGCCGAGTTCGGAACAGGTCCGCCAGCCGATCTTCCGCGACGGGCTCGACCAGTGGCGGAAGTACGAGCCTTGGTTGAGCCCGCTACGCGAGGCGCTCGGCGATGCCGTGGATCGCTATCGCGACTAGCGCGCGCGCTTGTTCAGGGACGCTGGAACACGTACACAAATTGGTCGGTATGGCCCTTCACCGAGGGATCAAAGACCCGTACGGTGTGTGGGTCGGCGGGGTTGTGCAGCACATCGCTCTCGCCGACGAAGCGGAAGCCGGCGGCCGCCATGTCCGCCTTGACCACATCCGGATCGATGCGGTGGGTGGTGTTCGTCGCCGCGAGCTTCGATCCCTCCGGCGCGACATGATCGATGACCACGAAGCGACCGCCCGGCTTCAACGCGGCGAACACCGCCCTGTTGAACGCCGGAACATCCGCCGGACCCATGAATGGATCATAGAGGTCGTGATAATTCTGCCGGATCCAGATCAGGTCCGCTTTGGTCGGCAGGCTGAAAATGTTGGTGGGCGTCACGGCCGCGATCACATTGGCGTGCCCCGGCATCGGCATCGAGCCGGGCGCGGGCGTCGCGATCTTGTCGTCCTTGTCGCCTTCGACCAGATGGACCGCATAGACCGTGCCGGCCGGCCCGACCACATCGGCGAACAGCCGGTCCCAATAATCGCCGGGCCAGATGTCGGCGACGGTCGCGCCGCGACGAATGTGCAGGAAGGAGAGCAGCTCGGCGGGGTGACGCGCCTGGTCGAGCGCGCGGTCGGCATCCGACCGGCTCGGATCGGCCAGCGCGGCGGTAATCTGCGCTTCGACCGGCGGTGTCGCGCTCGCGGAGGCGGCGATCAGCAGGACGGCGGTAGCGGCTATCCCGATATGTCTTCTCATCATCGTCTCAGCTCCTAGATGTCGCCGCCTACTATGCGAGGCCCCGCGCGCTGTCAGCCAGCGACAGTACGGCAGCCGTCGAAAGTTACGCCGCAGAGTTCTGTTCGATCACGTCGGTCGGCCAGATCAACGCGGCATCGAGCCAGGGCAGCAGGCGTGTCAGGTCCGTCAGCCGACTGCGGCGCAGGCTTTGCGCAGTGAAGGTGGCGATGTCGCGCGGCAACAGGCCGAATTCACCTCGCCTGGCGACGACCTGGATCGTGCGGCGGAATTGCGCGCGCAGGATCGGCGCGACGCGCAGCTTCGGCAGCAGGTCGAGGTGGCTCGCGAGGCAGAGTGGCGTGGTGATGCTCCACCCGATACCGGCGGCGACCGACGACATCTGCTGTCCGGTCGAGTCGAGCTCGACGGTGTTGGGCAGGTTGAGCCGCATCCGTGCCACCTGCCGATCTATCCGCTGCCCCATCGCGGAGAGCAGCGAGAATCGGATGAACGGCAGCCCAGCCAGCGATTCGAGCGGATCGAGCGGACCGGTGTAGTTCGCAGGCGCGATCAGAATGAACGCTTCGGTCATGATCGGGAAGTGATCGACGTCGTCTGAATTTTCGAGCTGGCTGCTGCCCGTGATCAGCATGTCGATCTTGCGGCTGAGGAACTCGTGATGTTGGAGCAGCGAGATGCCCGATCGCAGCTGCCAGCGCAGCGCGCGGTCGCCGAGGCCGAGCAGCAGCGGGGCGGTCAGATGATTGGCGAGGCTTTCGGCCATCGCGATCGTGATGCAGTCGACCGGCCGCTGGCTGCCCTCGCGCACCTCGATCGCCAGGCTCTTGGCGGCGGCGAGCAGCCGCGTCCCTTCCTGCAGCAACAATTTGCCGCTGGGGGTGAGCGCAAGCGGGCGCATCGTGCGATCGAACAGCTTGGTGCCCAGCGCCGTCTCGAGCTTGGAGATCGTCTGCGATACCGCCGACTGCGTCATGCCGAGATGCAGCCCGCTCTGCGTCATGCCGCCACGCTCGGCGGTCAGCATGAAGACTTCGATTGAACTCAGGTCGAAACCGGGCGGCAGCTTCATGGTCGGGCAAAGACCTTTCGAACGTGCCTTGCGCATCCCCGTCCCGACGGCCCGCACTTTGGCGGATCCGATCGCGATGGGCCATGCTAGCCCAACCTCGGGGGTTGTCCAGCCCGCGCCGATCAGAGCCGAAATACCACGCGGTGATGATAAGCAAGACTAATCTCGCCAATCGACGCCCCGGCTTCGACAAGGCGGGTGGCGCGACAGTCATGGTCGGGTCTGACAATGACGGTGGACCGGTCCTTGAAAACGCCCCTGAAATCAAGCGCGCGCGTGGTGGTGATCGGTGGCGGCGTGGTGGGCGTGGGGACGCTCTATCATCTCGCCAAGCTCGGCTGGACCGACGTCATGCTGATCGAGCGCAAGGAGCTGACGTCGGGCTCGACCTGGCACGCCGCGGGCCTGCTGCCGCTTTTCAACATGAGCTATTCGGTCGGCAAGATGCACCAATATTCGGTGGGTCTCTATCCGTCGCTGGAGGCCGAGACGGGTTTGAACGTCGGCTTCTCCAACGTCTCGAACATCCGCATCGCCTGCACGCAGGACCGGCTCGACGAGTATAGATACTATATGGGCGTCGCACGCACGATCGGCGTCGAGGTCGAGATGCTGACCCCCGACGAATTGAAGGCGATCTGGCCGCTGTGCGACACGACGGGCGTGCTCGGCGCGATCCGCCACCCCGCCGACGGCTATATCCAGCCCGCCGATCTGACGCAGGCGCTCGCGCGCGGCGCGCGGCAGATGGGCGCCGCGATCCATCGCAACACCACCGTCACCGCGATCACGCAGCAGCCGAGCGGCGAATGGCTGGTCTCGACCGACCAGGGCGACATCCTGTGCGAGCATGTCGTCTCGGCGACGGGCAGCTTCGCGCGGCAGACGGGCGCGATGGTCGGGCTCGACATCCCCGTCATCCCCGTCGAGCACCAGTATATCGTCACCGAACAGCATCCCGCAATCATAGCGCGCAAGAAGCAGGGCCTGCCGGAGATGGGCGTGCTGCGTGAGAGCGACGCCAGCTATTACATGCGCGAGGAGGCTGGCGGCCTGCTGCTCGGGCCGTACGAGATCGGCGCGCCGATCTGCTATCCCAAGGGGCCGTCGGCGGATTCGGAATATGAGCTCTTCCCCGAGGATCTCGATCGGCTGATGCCGTACATCGAGGCCGCGATCGCGCGCGTCCCCGCCTTCGCCGAGGTCGGCATCAAGCGCGTCTACAATGGCGCGATCGCCTATACGCCCGATGGCAGCCCGATCGTCGGGCCGGCGGCGGGCCTCAAGAATTTCTGGCTCAACGAGGGCCACAGCTTCGGCATCACCGCGGCGGGCGGCGCGGGCTGGCAGCTCGCGCACTGGATCGTCGACGGCGAGCCGACGATCGACATGACCGGCGTCGATCCGCGCCGCTTCGGCGACTATGCGGGCGCCGGTTTCCTCAAGGCGAAGAACGAGGAAGCCTATGCCAAGGTGTTCACCGTCCACTATCCCGACGAGGAGCGCGAAGGCGCGCGCGGGCTGCGCCGCACGCCCTGCTACGATCGGATGAAGGCCAAGGGCGCGGTGTTCGGCACCGTGTTCGGCTGGGAGCGCCCCAATTGGTTCGCCCCCGAGGGCTATCAACTCACCGAGGGCGAGAAGAACAGCCCCGACGTGCTGCTCCACCACAATTACCCCGCGCCCGATGGCGACGATCCCGTGCTGGAGAAATGGTCGTTCCGCCGCTCCAACTATTTCGAGCATGTCGGCGCCGAATGCCGTCACGTCACCGAAAAGGCCGGGCTGCTCGACATGAGCGCCTTCGCCAAGTGCGAGATTTCGGGACCGGGCGCGGAAAAATGGCTCGACGGGCTGCTGACCAACGCCGTCCCCAAGACGGTCGGCCGCGTCAGCCTGTCCTATCTGCTTACCGCGCGCGGCGGCGTGCGTGCCGAGTTCACCGTCTACAAGAGCGGGCCGCAGCGTTATTATCTCGTCTCGGCGGGCGCGTACGAAAAGCACGACCAGGATTATCTGCGCCAGCTGATGCCCACCGACGGATCGGTGCGCTTCGAGCGGCTGACCACGGCGATGGGCGTGCTGGTGCTCGCGGGGCCGAAGTCGCGCGAGATATTGGAGAAACTCACCGACGCCGATCTCTCGACCGCCGCCTTCCCCTGGCTGACGGGCAAGAAGATCAGCATCGGCATCGCGCAGGGTGAGGCGCTGCGCGTCAATTTCGTCGGCGAGCTCGGCTGGGAAATTCACCACCCGATCGAGATGCAGAACTACATCTTCGACCTGCTGTTCGCGGCGGGCGGCGACGATCTCAAGCCGTTCGGCATCCGCGCGATGGATTCGATGCGGCTGGAGAAGGGCTACAAGCTGATCCCGCGCGAGCTGTCGGTCGAATATTCGGCCTATGAGAGCGGGCTCGGCCGCTTCGTCAGCCTGAAAAAGCCGGGTTTCTTCGCCAAGGAGGCGCTGCTCGCGCGCCGCGACGCGGGCGAGCCCAATGCGATGGTGACGCTCGAAGTCCATGGCATCACCGACGCCGACGCGCGCGGCGCCGAGCCGATCCTGCTCGGCGACGAGATGGTCGGTCGCGCCACCTCGGGCGGCTATGGCTGGCGCACACAAAAAAGCCTGGCGCTGGCGATGGTGCGCCCCGATCTCGCCACCGTCGGCACCGAATTGTCGATCATGATCCTGGGCGAGCGCTACGCCGCGACGATCATCGCGGATTCGCCGTTCGATCCCGACAATGCGGCGCTCAGGGGCTAAGCCGGTGTCGGCCTTCGCAAACATCGCCGCGCTGCTCGACCAGGACCGCCCCGGCCACACGCTGCCGCAGCAGCTCTATGTGGGGCAGGCGGCGTTCGACTTCGACACGCAGGTGCTGCTCAAATCGGTGTGGCTCTACGCCTGCACCGTCGCGCATGTGAAGAAGCCGGGCGACTTCTTCGTCTTCGAACTCGCCCACAATTCGATCATCATCGTCCGCGGCCGCGACAACGCGGTCCGCGCCTTCCACAACAGCTGCCGCCACCGTGGCGCGCGGATCTGCGAGACGCAGCGCGGCAGCGCGTCGCGGCTGATGTGCCCCTATCATATCTGGACCTACGGGCTCGACGGCAAGCTGCTCGCCGCGCGCAACATGGGCGAGGGGTTCGAGAAGGCGCAGCACGGGCTGATCCCCGTCGCGCTCGAGAACATCGGCGGACTGCTGTTCGTCTGCCTCGGCGACACGCCGCCGCCGATCGACCAGGTGAAGGCCGACATCGCCGGGCAGGTGTCGATCTACGATCTCGAGCGTTGCAAGGTCGCGGTGCAGGACGAATTGGTCGAGCTGGCCAATTGGAAGCTCGTGATGGAGAATAATCGCGAATGCTATCATTGCGATAGCAACCATCCCGAGCTGATCGCGTGCCTGGGCACCAACGGCTTCGGCAAGGGATTGCCAGAAGATTTGGCCTCTGACGCGGGCGCACTCGGCGCGGTCGACGACACCCAATTCATCGAGGTGGTCGGCCAGCAGCGCGAGGAATGGAAGAAGCTCGGCATCTATCACGAGCTGATCGAGTTCCCCGGCGACTGGTGGCACCGCGTCGCGCGACTGCCGCTCGCCAACGGCGCGGTTTCGCAGACGATGGACGGCCAGATCGCGTGCGCAAAGCTGCTCGGGCCGTTCACGGAGCCCAACAACTCGAGCCTGTCGGTGTGGACGCAGCCCAACAGCTGGCACCATTTCTGCTGCGACCATATCGTCAGCTTCTCGCTGATGCCGATGACGCCCGACCGCACGCTGGTGCGCACCAGCTGGCTCGTCCACGAGGATGCGGTCGAGGGCGTCGACTACGACGTCGAGAACCTCACCGCGGTATGGCGCGCGACCAACGTGCAGGACGCGTGGCTGGCGCAGATCAACCATCAGGGGATCAGCGGCGACGGCTATCGCCCCGGCCCCTATTCGACCGAGGAAAAGCTCGTGGAAAGCTTCAAGGCCTTCTACACCAGCCGCGCGCGCCGCGCGCTGGCAGGATGACGCGCATGGCCGATCTCGCCCCGCCGACCCGAGGATCGCACGCCACCCCGCCCGCCGAGGACTGGGTGCCGTCGCCGACGTCGCCGGGCTGGTTCCTGCGCACGCTGCTCGAGACGCCCGGTCATTCGACGCAGCTGATGCGCGTCGAGCCCGGCACGCTCTCCCCCCCGCATGCGCACGACAGGATCGAGCAGATCTACATCCTCGACGGCAGCCTGTACGACGACGACGGCACGGTGCATCCCGCGGGCAGCTTCATCGTCCGCGCGCCCGGCGCGGTGCATGCGGGCGGCAGCACGGATGGCGCGACGATGCTCGTCGTCTATGGCGACGTGCGATGACGCGCTTCTCCTTCGCCTCGCTCGCCACCAAGGCGATCGGCCACCACAAGAGCTGGCCCGTGCAATGGCCCGACGCCGCGCCCAAGGCCGCGTACGACGCGGTGATCGTCGGCGCGGGTGGGCATGGGCTCGGCGCGGCCTATTATCTCGCGAAGAAATACGGCATCACCAACGTCGCGGTGATCGAGAAGGGCTGGCTGGGCGGCGGCAACACCGGGCGCAACACCACGATCATCCGCTCCAACTATCTCTACGACGAGAGCGCCCACCTCTACGATCATGCGGTCAAGCTGTGGGACGGGTTGAGCCAGGAGCTCAACTACAACGTCATGTATAGCAAGCGCGGCGTGCTGATGCTCGCGCACAACGTCCACGACGTGCAGAGCTTCAAGCGCCACATCCATTCGAACCGCTTGAACGGCGTCGACAATGAATGGCTGAGCGCGGAGGAGGCGCAGGCCTATTGCCCGCCGCTCTCGATCGATCCCAACGCGCGCCACCCCGTTCTCGGCGCGGCGCTGCAACGGCGCGGCGGCACCGCGCGGCATGACAGCGTGGCGTGGGGATACGCGCGCGGGGCCGCGGCGCTGGGCGTCGACATCATCCAGAATTGCGCGGTCACCGGCATCCGCCGCGGCGCCGACGGCGCGGTCGAGGGCGTCGAGACCGAGCGCGGCTTCATCGCGACCAAGAAGATCGGCGTCTCCGCGGCGGGCAACACCTCGGTGGTGATGGACATGGCGGGGCTTCGCTTCCCGCTCGAGAGCTTTCCGCTGCAAGCTTTGGTGTCCGAGCCCGTCAAACCCTTCTTCCCGTGCGTCGTCATGTCGAACACGGTCCACGCCTATATGAGTCAATCGGACAAGGGCGAGCTGGTGATCGGCGCGGGCACCGACGCCTATGTCAGCTACTCGCAGCGCGGCGCGATGCACATCGTCGAGCATACGCTCGCGGCGATCTGCGAGATTTTCCCCGTGGTGCGGCGGATGCGGATGCTGCGCAACTGGGGCGGGATCGTCGACGTCACGCCCGATCGCTCGCCGATCCTGGGCAAGACGCCGGTCAAGGGGCTGTACGTCAATTGCGGCTGGGGCACGGGCGGCTTCAAGGCCACGCCGGGCGCCGCCGACCTGCTCGCCTACACGATCGCGCACGACGAACCGCATGCGATCAACGCCCCCTTCAACCTCGATCGTTTCCGGGGCGGCCGGCTGATCGACGAAGCCGCGGCAGCGGCGGTGGCGCATTGATGCGTAAACCCTCGCCTTCCCCCTTCTCCGTTCGCCCTGAGCCTGTCGAAGGGCTGTTCTTCCTTTCGGCGCGGATGAAAAAAGAACGGTGCTTCGACAAGCTCAGCACGAACGGTGTGAGGGACACGCTCCGTTTCCTCA
>Ga0302311_10001906_pt1 | contig 24082 bp, 20 predicted proteins | sample III_Palsa_N1_3_FD_200449 | JGI IMG/M metagenome (GOLD analysis project Ga0302311, IMG submission 200449) | Peat permafrost microbial communities from Stordalen Mire near Abisko, Sweden - III_Palsa_N1_3 | ecosystem: Environmental > Terrestrial > Soil > Palsa > Peat permafrost | place: Sweden... | reverse complement strand
AACAATAGAAGAACATCATGCTAGCGTCGCGGCATGAGTCGCACGCTGTCTCTTGCCCAGGCCCGGCGCATTGCGCTCGCGGCGCAGGGGTTCGCCGATGATCGTATCGACGGCGGCCACACACGTCGGCATTTCCGCAAGACGGCCGACCGCCTGGGCGCAGTCCAGATCGATTCGGTGAATGTGGTCAGCCGCACCCACTATCTGCCGGCCTTCTCGCGGCTGGGCGCCTATCCGCGCCAGCATCTGGAGGACGAGGCCTGGGGGCGGAAGCCTTCGCTGTTCGAATACTGGGGCCACGAGGCGTCGCTGATGCCGATGGCGATGCAGCCGCTGTTCCGCTGGCGGATGGACGAGGCGCGCAGCGGCGAGGCGGGCTGGACCGGGCTGGTCACCTTCGCCCGCGAGCGGCGCGACTATATCGACGGGGTGCTGGAGGAGATCGAAAAGCGCGGGCCGGTCACCGGCGGCGACTTCGCCGAAGGCCCGCGCGGCGCGCCCGGCTGGTGGTCGTGGAGCAACGGCAAGCGGGCGTTGGAATGGCTGTTCTGGTCCGGCTTCATCACCACCAAGACGAGGCGCGGGTTCGAGCGGGTCTATGACCTCACCGAGCGGGTGATCCCCCGCGCGGTGCTGGACCAGCCGACGCCCTCGCCGGAGGAGGCGCAGCGGGCGCTGCTGCTGATCGCCGCCCAAGCCATGGGCGTGGCGACCGAGGCGGACCTGCGCGACTATTTCCGCATGTCTGTGACGGCCACGCGGGCCAGGCTGGCGGAACTGGTCGAGGAGGGGCTGTTGGAGGCGGTGACGGTCAAGGGCTGGCGCCAGCCGGCCTATCTGCACCCACAGGCGCGCCTGCCGCGTCGGATCGAAGCGCAGGCGCTGCTGTCGCCCTTCGACAACCTGATCTGGGCCCGCGAGCGCACCGAGCGATTATTCGGCTGCAAGGTCAGGCTGGAGATCTACACCCCCGCCCACAAACGCGAGCACGGCTACTATGTGCTGCCCTTCCTGCAGGGCGAGCAGATCACCGCGCGGGTGGACCTGAAGGCCGACCGCAAGGCGGGGGTGTTGCTGGTGCAATCGGCGCATCTGGAGCCGATGGCGATTGAGGGTGCGATTGCGCCCGCGCTGGCCGCCGAGCTGCGGCTGATGGCGGGGTGGCTGGGGCTGGGCGATGTGTCGGTGGTCGAACGCGGCGACCTAGCGCCGGCGTTGAGGGCGGCGGTGGGTTAATCCCCGCGCGTCAGCGCGAACGATCCAGGTCGGATTCAACCACAGAGCACACGAAGGGCACGGAGCGAGGAGCGCCGGAGGCTGTTGAGGCGCTCGTAGAGCAACTTCTCGCGGCTTCGCCGCCTGGCCATGAACTTCGTGCTCTCCGTGTGCTCCGTGGTGAATCCTTGGTCGGCTTTTCCAGATGACGCAGGCTCCTAAACCGCCCCCTCCGCCACCGCGTTCAGCCTTGCGTACACCCCACCCTTTCCCACCAACTCCGCGTGCGCGCCTTCCTCGACGATGCGGCCGTTCTGGAACACCAGGATGCGGTCGGCGTGGCGGATGGTGGACAGCCGGTGGGCGATGACGATGGTGGTGCGGCCGCGCATCAGCGCCTCGGTCGCGGTCTGCACCTCCCGCTCGGTCTCCACGTCCAGCGACGAGGTCGCCTCGTCCAGCACCAGGATCGGCGCGTCGGCCAGGAAGGCCCGGGCGATCGCCACCCGCTGGCGCTCGCCGCCCGACAGTTTCACCCCCCGCTCGCCGACCAGGGTCTCGTAGCCCTTGGACAGCTTGGAGATGAAGTCGTGGGCGCGGGCGCGCTTGGCCGCCAGGATGATCTCATCCGTCGTCGCGTCCGGCCGCGCATAGCCGATGTTCTCGGCCACGGTGCGGTGGAACAGCGCGGGGTCCTGTGGCACCGCGGCGATGGCGCGCCGCAGCGTGCCCTGGCTGACCTGGGCGATATCCTGGCCGTCGATCAGGATGCGCCCCGCCTGCACGTCATAGAGACGCTGCACCAGCTTGACGAAGGTGGACTTGCCGGAACCTGTGGGGCCGACCAGGGCCAGCCGCTCGCCCGGCGTGATGCGCAGGGAGAAGTCGTCATAAATGTCCGTATCCGCCGACTTGTAGCGGAAGCTGACGCGATCGAAGACGATTTCCCCCGCCTGGCCGATAAAGGCGTGGGCGTCGGCGTGATCCAGCACCTGGGGCGCTAGCCGTGCATAGCTGGCCACGTCCTCCACGTCGGCCAGGCCGCGCTGCATCATGCGGATATTGTCGCCCATGTTGCGCAGGTAGCCGCTCATGATCAGGAAGGTGGTGATCACGAAGGCCACGTCGCCGGGGTCGGCCTTGTGGTCGAGCCAGCGCAGGATCAGCAGGCCCGTCAGCCCGCCCTGGAGCATGGCCAGCAACAGGTTCTGCACCAGCCACACCTCGATATAGCGGTTCCAGGTGGCCTGGGTGGCCTTGCGCCAGGCGAGGGTCACCTCGGCGAAACGGGACTCCTCGCGCGCCTCGGCGCCGAAGGATTTCACCGTCGGGTTGGAGGAGATGGCGTCGGCCAGGGCGCCGCCGATGCGCGAGTCCAGCGCCACCGACTTCCGGTTCGCCTTCATCACATAGTAGTTGGAAAACAGGATGTTGGCGGCGATGTAAAGCGCCACCATGGCCAGCGAAAACATGCCGATCAGCGGCCAGCGCAGCATCATCTTTACCGACAGCACGGTCAGCACGATCAACGCCGGGCCGATCCACATGACCACGGCGTCGGAGACCATGTCATAGCCCCACATGGCCCGAGAGATGCGCCGCACGGTGGCGCCGGCGAAGGTGTCTCCATGCCAGTCCGATGAATAGGCCTGCACGCGCTTGAACGCCTCGTTGGTCATCTGCTCCATGTTGTGGGCGGCCAGGGTGTTCCAGAAGAACCGCATGCCGGTGATGCGGATCACCGAATAGGCGACGTAGACGCCGACGAAGAACAGCCAGGCCTGCCAGGCGACGTGGGCGCTGGCGGGGACGTGGCGGGTGGCGTCCACCAGGGCTTCGGCCGCCCGGGGCATGGTCGATTCAAAGCCGATCGCCACCAATGTGGTGATGACCGCGCCGGCCAGCCGCACGGGCTGGCGCAGCCAGTAGCGGGAAATGAATGTCAGGACCTGGAAGTTGGACAGGGTTCGCTTGCGGAACTCGCCTGTGTCTTCGTCAAAAACGTCGCTCATGGCTTCGGTTTCCTGGCCCGCAAGGGGCCAGGCCTGAGCCTGACGCGAGCCTTATTAAGTCAATGTCGTTGGTACGGACGGCCGAAGTCGGCTTGGCCCGCAAAGGCGGCGAGCGCTGAAAGCAGCGCCGCGCGAGTACGGAATGTGCAGGCCGGGGTCATGCCGTCATCGTCGTCCGCGCCGCCGCCATGGTCAACAGCAAGGTTGCGGTCGGCGGGATCGACACAGTCGGGTGTAGCCAATTGGACACGGCCGCCGGTGATCAGGGCCACGGCATAGGCGTAGCCGTCGTCGGTCTGGGTCGCGACGGCGAAGGCGGGCCGGCCATCGTCCAGGGCCATGGGCGTGAACAGCGCCTTGTGGGTCTCGCCGATGGTTCCGTTGGCGTTGTAGCGCTCGACCCGATACCCGCCGTCCGAGGTCTCGGTGAGCCGCATCCGGTCCGCCGGATCGCCGTCGCGGACATAGACGCCATCGACCAGTGGCTGAACCGCCTCGTCGGCGTCGAGCAACAGGATGGGGGAGGCGTAGCAGGCGGCGAGACAGAGCGTCAGCAGCGCCAACAGGCAGGCCAGGGGTGCGGACGCGCGGGTCATTCGCCAACTCATCGACGGATTCGCTGGGTCATGTTAGCTTTCCGCCATGGGCAAACACGAACCTGACATTTTCGATCAAGTCGATGAGGAGGCTGAGGCGCGCGCCGAGGCTGAGGCCGACGCCGACGTCGAAGCGGGCCGCGTTGTGCCGCACGCGAGGGTCCGAGAATGGCTGAAGTCCATTGTCGCCGGTAGTCCAATCCCGACACCCTATTCGTGGCGGAAGTAATTTGGACGGACCGCGCGTTGGCGGACGTCGAGGCTATCACAGTCTACATCGGCCAATTTAGTCCGATCGCTTCACGAAATATGGCGAGCAGATTGCTGGCGACAGGCGACAGCCTTGAACTGTTTCCATTGCGCGGGCGGACTATATCGGCCAACCGACGAGAGCTAACCATCATCTCGCCGTACCTGATCCGCTATCGTATCGTGGGTGACAGGGTGTTGATCCTTGAAGTGCGCCACGGCGCGCGCCGACCGGATTGATTTCATCATGACCGCCACCGCGCCTCTGCCCGACGCCGCGCCCACCAACTGGGTCGACCGGCATGCGCCGGCGGCTTTGCGGCCCTGGCTGAAGCTTGGCCGGTTCGACCGGCCGGCGGGGATCTGGCTGCTGATGTTGCCCGGGTGGCAGGGGATCGCGCTGGCGGCGGCGATGCAGCTGCGCTTGCCGGACATTCGCCTGATCGTGCTGTTCGCCATCGGCTCGGCGCTGATGCGGGCGGCGGGCTGCGCCTTCAATGACATCGTCGACCGCGACATCGACGCCAAGGTGGCGCGCACCGCCGCGCGGCCGGTGGCCTCGGGCCAGATCAGCGTCAAGGGCGCGTTGGCCTTCATCGCCGCCTGCAGCTTGGCCAGCCTGGCGATCCTGCTGAGTTTCAACTGGGTGACCATCGGCCTCGGCGTCGCCTCGCTGGCCCTGGTGGCCATCTATCCGTTCATGAAGCGGATCACCTGGTGGCCGCAGGCCTGGCTGGGTTTGACCTTCAACTGGGGCGCGCTGATGGGGTTTGCTGCGGCGAGCGGCGGCATCGGCTGGCCGGCGCTGCTCCTCTACGCCGGCGGGGTGTTCTGGACCCTGGGCTATGACACCATCTACGCGGTGCAGGACCTGGAGGACGACGCGTTGGCCGGCGTCAAATCCTCGGCGCGACGGCTGGGCGCATCGGCGCCGCGCGGGGTTCTGGCGTTCTATTTCCTGGCGCTGGTGCTGGCGGCGGCGGCCTGCATGGCCGGCGGTCTTGGGCCGCTGTTCCTACCGCTGATCGTAGTCTACGGCGTTCATCTGATCCGCCAGGCCCGGGCCCTGCGGATCGACAATCCGGCGCTGGCGTTGCGCCTGTTCAAGTCCAACCGCGACGCCGGGCTGATTCTGCTGGCCGCCCTGATCGCGGGCGCGTGGGAGGCGGGCTCCGCGTGGTTTGGGTTGGGGCTCTAGCCCACCCCTTCGTCATCCCGGCCACAGCGCAGCGGAGCGCCGGGACCCAGGGCCGCGCGCCCAGTCGCCCGGGTCCCGGTTGGCCCCCGCGGGACGCCCGGGATGACGACTGAAATGGTCGCCGCCGGGACTCCGCCCTACCAGCGCAACACCAGCGGGCCCAGCAACGCTCCCACGCCGCCGACGGCCACGATGCCGAGCGTGTACCAGACCGCGACGAAGGCGGCGGTGGTCTCGCGGCACCAGAGGGCGTAGACGCTCGCACCCACCCCGCCGGCCAGCAGGCCCGCCGCCAGGCCGGCGCGGGTAAGCCGGGTCGGGGCCATGCCGCGCAGGGCGATCATCACCGCGACCAGGGCCGGAATGGCGCTGATCATGATGGCGATGGGGCAGAACCGGGCGCTGCGTCCTATTAGCGCGTGCATGCGCAGATCCGGCGCGGTTGTGGCCAGATTGATCGCCGCAAGGCCGGCGATGGCCACCAGCGCACCGATCAGCACGAGCCGCCCCGCGGTCGGCTTGGCGCCGGGCCGTCCCATACGGTCGACCAGCATGAAGGCGCCGACGGCGAACCAGGCCGCATAGGCCGGTTTCATCCAGAACGGCGCGGTCCTGATCTGTTCGGCGAAATCGTGCTTGGCCGGCAGCAGATGAGCGCCGAACACCAGAAACACCGCTCCCGCCAGGCCGATCAGGCAGGCGAGCAGCAGGCGCCTCTGCGCGCGGCCGGGCGGCACGGGTGTGGCGGCGCCCGCCAGAACGGCGATCAGCTCATCCGTCCGCATCGCGAACCCTCTTGGCCATGGTCTTCAGACCCCGGTGGACGCTGACCTTGACGGCCGAGACGCTCATGCCGGACTTGGCGGCCGCTTCCTCCATGGACAGGCCGGTAAGCTTGACGTCCTGCAGCAGCTGGCTCTGGCGCGGCGGCAGGGCGCCGAGCAGCTTGCCCAGATCCCGGCGCACGGCGCCTTCCTCGGCGTTCTCGGTCGCGAACAATGCGCCGGCGTCTTCCAGCGGAACCATGGTGCGCGCTCTGTCGCGGCGGAAGTGATCGAGCAGCTTGTAGCGCGCGAGCATATAGGCCCAGGGCGTGAACGGCTGGTTCAGATCGTAGGTCTCGCGCTTGAGGTGGATGGTCAACAGCGTGTCCTGCACCAAGTCTTCCAATTCGGCCGCACCGGCCCCGAGACGGCGACCGAAATAACCCCGAAAATACCGGCTCATCAGCGTCAACAGCTCGGCGTAGGCCGCGGCCTCGCCCGCCAGCCCCCGCACCATCAGCGCCTTCAGCCGTGCTTCCTCGCTCACGCCCTATCTTTCGCCAGTACGCCGCGGACGCATCGTTCGTTACACGACGCGATTGTCGCAGCCATGAAGCCTTGTCCGGGGAATTGCAACGGCGGTGGATACCGGCCGCGCCGCCTCGGTTCGGCCTCAGCGTCGGGTTGGGAGTTCGGGGAGCTGTATCGACGGGAGCGGCTCGTGGTCGCGCTGGCCCGGCGGATCGCCATAGGGCGGAACCGGCGGCAGATTGCGGATCAGCACATCCGCCAACAGGTGCGGGTCGCAGCGAACTTGCGGGGCGTCGCCGAACACGGCGGCCCACAGGTCCTCGATCGCTTCGCGCTCTTTGTTGTTCGAATTCGACATTGTTTCATTCATGACAAGCCGACTTCAAGCGGCGGAGGGGGCGAAAGGTTGCAACGCCGCAGGTCGTTAACCACTCTAGCCGTATGCGGTTAATGGTCGCTCAACAGCCTTGGCGGATGCTCAATCCCATTGGCGCGCCGCCTTTCAAGAGATGATTCGGCGGCCGCGTAATCTTGAGTCGGTCCATGGTCGAAGCCCCGTTGCGCTCGTTGCCCACCGAGTCAGCCGGCGCCGCGCGCCGGACCTCCCACGAAATCGTCGAATTTGCCTTGCCCGCGGCCCAGGCCATGCTCGCCGAGGGCGGCGACCAGAGGCTGGCTCTGGATCCAGTAACCGGCCGCAGCCGCTATGGCTGCCCGGCGACCCCCGACCGCGGTCCGGCGGACTTTGGCTCGGCGACCGCGTCCATTATCTCGCCGCAGGGGTTTGACGCCGCCCGGACGTTGCGCCGGCGCCTGGTCGAAGCCGACGCTCGCGAGCCACGCGCCGTGACCTACACGCGCGAGCTGCAGCGCCTGCGCGTCGAGCTGGTCGGACTGTGCGGGCTGCAGGACCTGCCCGGGCTTGAGGTGGTGTTCGCCGCGTCCGGCACCGACCTGCACCTGATTGTCGCCGAACTGGTCTCCGGTCCGGCGGCCGCGCCGACCCTTTGTATCAATACCGAGCCGCAGGAAACCGGCAGCGGCGTGCCCGCCGCGCTCGCCGGGCGTCATTTCAGCGGCTGGACCGCGCTGGGTTCGCCGGTCCGCGAAGGCGCCGACCTCGGCGCCGGCGGGACCGAGGTCGTCGCCCTGAGCGCCCGAGCCCGGGACGGCCGCCTGCGTGGGCCAGGCGAGGTCGAAGCCGAGCTGAACGCCGTGGCCAAGGCGGCCGCGGACGCCGGCCGCAAGGTGCTGCTCACGGTGGCCGACGTTTCCAAGACCGGGCTGATCTCACCCGGTCTCGATGCGGTGCTGGCCCTGCGCGAACGGTTCGGCGAGCGGATCGAGGTGATGATCGACGCCTGCCAGTTCCGCGTCTCGCCCACGACCTTAAGGGCCTATCTCGACTACGGCTTTCTGGTCGCGGTGACCGGTTCGAAGTTCCTCACCGGCCCGACCTTCTCCGGCGCCCTGCTGGTCCCGGAGGCGGCCGCCGAGCGGTTGCGCGCCCGCCTGCCGCGCCCTGGCCTCAGGTCCTATTCGGCGCGGGCGGAGTGGCCCGCAAGCTGGGTCGCCGGCGCGGCGCTCACCGAGGCGGTCAACTACGGGCTCCTGCTGCGCTGGGAAGCGGCGATGAGCGAATTTCGCAGCTTCCGCGCCCGCGACGACGCCGAGATCGAGACGGCGGCGCGCGCCTTCGCCGACGCGGTCCAGGCGAGGCTAGACAGCGACCCCCGCTTCGAGCCGCTCGAAACCCGGCCGCCGGACCGCACCGCGCTCGCCGCGGGCCCGAACTGGGACGCGGTTCCGACCATCTTCCCGTTCCTGCTGCGCCACGGCGGATCGCATCGCGACGGCTTCCTCAGCCTGGCGGCGCATCAGGACGTCTATCGCGGACTGCTGAGCAAGCGGGTGCGCCTCGGGCAGCCGGTGCTTTGCGGCGAGCGCGACGGGCGGCCGATCAGCGCACTCAGGCTCTGCAACAGCGCCCGACTGATCGGGGAATGCGCCCCGGGGAATACCGCAGCGGTGATTGAGAGGGCGATGTCTGCGCTCGACGCTGCGGCGGAGGCGGCCGAGGCCATCTCCGGGCTAGGCCGCGTGTAGGCCCGCGCGCTCTTCCGCCCGCGCCGCTTGGTGCAGCATCGCCTGGAAGGCCTCGAACACGGTCTTCATCTGCGGCGTTTTGTAGGGAAACAGGTCCGGCGAATCCATGTCGTGGACGATCATCGCCACGTCCGCCTCGAACAACAGCAGCCGCCCGTCGCGGGTCTCGCCGCAGTCGATGGCGAAATAATCGAGGCCGATCCGCGCGGCCAGGGCGTCAAATGCCTCCTTATGCCGGGCCGCAAAATCCTGATCGAAGTTGCGCATGGTCAGTGCTTCCTCGGCCCGGTTCTCCGCGCACTCCAGCATGGCCGCGTTCATGTAGTGGACCATCCAGTGCGCCGAGACGGCGTGGTGGCAGAGGAAGGGCCGGCCAGCGATGAAGGCGATCCGCTGCTTTCGGTAAAGGCCGTCGGCCCGGGCGTAATCGATGAACGGCGAGACGTAAAAGCGCTCGCACGGCTGGCCGTCCAGGTAGGCGTGGACAGCCGCCGCATCGTCCAGCTTCTCCAGCCCCCTACCGGCGTGGGAGCCGATCGGGCGGGCGATGATCGGGAATTCGGTTAGGCGCGCCAGCTGGCCGCGGCCCAGCCGGTCGGCCATTGGCGCGAGCAGGCCGGGCGCGCCGGCCACCATTGTGGCGACCCCGTCGCGCGTCAGGCCGGCGATGCGCAGCGGGTCGGCGTTCAGGATCGGCCTTGGCCATTTCGCCAGACGGGGCTCCAGGGCTTCAAGGATCGGCTTGTTGGCTTCCGATTCTCCCACGGCCAGGAAGGCGACATCGTGTTCGGGCGCGGCGTCGGGCAGCGGATGGTCGGCCGAGACATAGAGGGTGATCAGCTCGATGTCCGATCCGGCCAGCAGGAAGTCGATCGGCGTATTGGCCATCAGGTCGCCGGGCGCCGAGATCGCCAGCAGGCGCAGGCCAGGCGGTCCTTCCGGGGCGCGGCGATAGACCCGCTGCCGCTGCAGCGCCTGGGCCTGCAGGTCGAGGCCGCCGGCGATGTCGCCGGTGAGAATCGCCAGGGTCGCCAGGTCGAGGATCGCCGAGGCGTCGGTGAGGTCCTTGGTCGCCTGGTCGATCAGGCCGCTCCAGACCGGCGCGAGGTCGGCCTGCCGGAACACCATCCGCGACAGGGCGGCCAGGCCGATCGTGGAGGGGGTGTCATTCATGCCGCGGCCTCCTCGGCCGTTCTGGCCCGACCGAAGGCGAGCACGCCCTCGACCAGGGCGTCGATGTCTCGCTGCTCTGTGCGGTGGTTGAACAGGGCCGCGCGGATGGCGGCCTTGCCGTGGATCGTTGTGAGCGATGGCGCCACGGCGCCGTCCTCGTGCAGGTCGGCGACGATGGCGCGGTTCACCGCGTCAGGGGCGCGGTAGCGGAAGCAGACGATGCTGAGCTGGGCCGGCGCGAGCAGCTCCAGTTCAGGCTCGGCCTCGATGCGGGCCTGCAGCGCGCGCGCCAGGGCGCAATTGTGTTCGATCGCCCGGGCGATGGCGTCGGCGCCCAGCACCTTGAAGGTGAACCAGACCTTCAGCGCCTTGAAGCCGCGCGACAGGTCCGGCCCATAATCGCAGGGCCAGAAATCGCCGCCGGCCAAGCCACGCGTTTCCCGCGACAGATAGGCTGCGGAGGTGGCGAAGGCGTCGCGATGCAGCTCGCCGTCGCGGACCAGGATGAAGCCGGCTTCATAGGGAATATGCGCCCACTTGTGGAAGTCGAAGGCGAGGGAATCGGCCCGCTCGATCCCTTTCAGGCGCGGGGCGATCTCGGGCGTCAGCATGCCCAGAGCGCCGAAGGCCCCGTCCACATGCAGGTGCAAGCCGTCCGCTTCGGCGATATCCGCCAAGGCGTCGATGTCGTCGATGGCGCCGGCGTCGACGGTCCCGGCGTTGGCGATCAGCAGGAACGGGCGAAGCCCCGCCGCGCGGTCGGCGGCGATGGTGTCCCGCAACACCGCGAGATCGATGCGATGGGCGGCGCCGGTGGCGATCTGTCGCAGGTTCTGCGAGCCCAGGCCGGCCATGTCCATGCCTCGGGATACGCACCCGTGGGTGGCGCTGGAGGCGTAGGCGGTCAGGCGCGGTCCGGAGACACCTTGCCGCCGGCCGTCGGCGCCCAGCGCCCGCCGCCGCGCCACCAGCACGCCGATGAAGTTGGCCATGGAGGCGCCGGTGACCATCAGGCCGGTGGCGGCGTCGGGGAAGCCGAACAGCCGCCGCATCCACCCCGTCACCTCCTGCTCGATGGCGATGGGCATGTGATCGCGGCCGCCGAGGTTGCCGTTCAGGCCCGCCGCCAGCATCTCCGCCAGCACGCCGACGGGCGTACCCGCGCCCTGCACCCAGCCCATGAAGCCGGGATGCAGATTGCCGCCGGCGTAGGCCAGCATGTCGGTCTTGAACGCCTGATGCGCCTCGATGAGAGAGCCGGGGCGCGTTGGAAGCTCGGACCGATGATGATCGCGCACGTCGGCGGGGATCGGCCGCCAGGCGGGCTGGTCGCGCAGGCCCTGTAGGTGGTCGAACAGCTCGTCCAGCATGCGATGGCCCTGGGCGCGGGTCTCGTCCCAGTCAGTGGGGTCAAGGCTGGCGGCCACGGATGCTCCTTGCCAGGGTTTTCGGCGTCAACCGCATCCTCGGAGAGGGGCGTTCCTTTACGGTTAACGAGGCGTTGCCCGGTCGAGCCTTGCGGGATCGAACCGCGCGAGGGAAACGCGCCAGGCCGCGACCGCGCCAAGGGCCGTGAGCGGCAGGAAGGCGGCGAACAGCCAGACGCCGCCGGCCCGCGCGCGCTCGATGTCCAGACCGTGTCCGAACCCGAGAAAATTGGCGATCACCCCCGAGGCGGCCGAGCCCACCGCCGTGCCGATGGACTGCATGGTCGGGGCGGACGAGGAGGCGATCGCCTGTTCCCGCGCCGGGGCGTTGGCCACCAGCCGGGCGATATTGAAGGCCCAGAGGACGCCGAAGGACGCGCCCTCGACGATGGTGCAGACGGGGATCAGCGCCGCGCCGGCGCGTGGGGTCATCAGCGCGAAGGCGGTCATGCCGACGACGATTCCGCATCCGCCCAGGCGGATGAAAACGCCGGCGCTGGCGCGGCTCGCCACCAGGAAGGCGGCGATGGTCCAGGCCATGGCTTCGCTGACCAGGATATAGCCGGCGGTGATCGGGCTCACGCCATAGAGGGTCTGAAGCAGGGCCGGCAGATAGGCGGTGATGCTGGCTGTGCCGGCGCACATGCAGAAGATCACCATGAGCCCGGCGCCGGTTCCGGTCCGGGGATCGGCGGCCTCGGCGGGGATGAGCGGCGCGGGCGACCTGGCGTTCAGGACGAAGAACAGCCCGAGCAGGCCGATCCCCGCCGTCGCCAGCAGCAGCGACGAGGTCAGGCCCGTGGTCAGCCCTGCCGCGCCGATGGCCAGGATCGCGGCGGTGAGGGTCGCCAGGGCGGTGATGGACACCGGCCCGGACGGCGCGGGCTCTTCGTCGGCGTTCGGCGGCGGCACGAGCACCGCGGCGGCGGCCACGAACAGCAGCCCCTGCGCCGCGAACAGCCAGAAGGCGCCGCGCCAGAACCCGGCCTGGGCGAACAGGCCGCCTACCAGCGGGCTGATCAACGAAGCGACGCCCCAGACGCCGGCGAGGGCGCTCAGCACCCGCGACCACAGCGCTTGAGGAAACAGCCGCGTCACGGCGACGAAGCACAGGCCCGTCACCCAGCCGCCGCCGATTCCTTGCAGCAGCCGGCCGGCGATGAAGAAGCCGATGCTCGGCGCGATCGCGCCGGCCGCGCAGCCGAGGGCGTAGGTGATTCCGCCGAGGCCCAGGGATCGCTTCAGGCCAAATTGGAGCGCCAGCCGCCCGGCGGTGGCGCCGGCGACGATGGAGCCCACCAGATAGATGGCGACGACCCAGCCGAACCAGGCATAGCCGCGGATGTCGGCGGCGACGCTGGGCATGATGGTGGCGGTCATCATGGTTTCGGCCGCGTTCAGCCACACCCCGACGCAGATCAGGGCGAAACGCGGCAGCCGCTCGCCGGCGATCACGTCTCGCCAGCCGGCGGCGGGCTCGAGGGGCGGCGCGGCGGTCATGGCCCGCCTCTAGGCGATCCGGCGGCGCTTACCAACATCCCATATGCAGCACGTCGCGCTTGGGTCCGCTGACCAGGAAGGCGGCATACTCGGTCTGGGGATAGCTCGGCCGCCCCCGCTTCAGCTCTCCTTCGGGCGTCACCTGGGCGAAACAGCGCGACAGCGCCACGGCGTTCACCCGGCGGTCCAGGTCGACGACCAGGCCGGGCTGCGTAAGGTCGGCGCGCCAGGAGCCGTCGCCGGGCGGATAGCGATCCCGCTCCACCAGTTCGGCGACGGGCGCCGTGACCTGAGGCTGGTCCGACAGCTGGCCGGCCACGCCATAGCTGAGGGTTCCGACCCAGGCGGCATGGTCTGCGACCCGCGCGGACTCCACCGCCTGGGCGAAGGCCGGCCAGTCGCGGACTTCCTGGCTGGGGTCGTGGACGCGCTTCAGGTCGGTGATCGGCAGGGCCAGGTGCAGCATCACCAGGGCGGAAAGGCCAAGGCCCAACGGCGCGGCGATCCGCTTGAGCGCCGCCTGAAAGCCCTTCGCCGGCGCGGCCTCGGCGGCGAACGCGGCGCAGATCGCCAGGCCCGGATAGAGCGGCGCCGGCCAATGGGCCTGCACCCGGTCATGCAGGCTGTGCAGTACAAGATAGAGGGCGAACGGAACCGAGGTGGCGACGATCAGGGTCAGGTCCATAGCCGCGCGCTTGTGCCAATCCCAGAAGCCACGCGCGGCGAACCAGGCGATGGCGGGATTGAGCAGCAGAATTTGGCCCGCGATCAGTTCCAGCAGAAACTGCGGCGCCAATCGCTCCGGCGCGACGCGGCCGAACTGCTTGGCGAAGGACGCCCAATGGTGCGTGGCGTTCCACTCCACATTGACGCCAAAGATCGCCGCCGCGATCAGGCCGGCGAGCCAGGGCCAGGGGGTCAGGAGCTGGCGCAGGCCTTTGGGCCGTAAGAGCAGCCAGATCAGCACGCCAGGGCCGAGGAACAGGGCGGAATATTTGCTGATCGCCGCCAGCCCGGCGAAGGCCCCGGCCGCCAGCCACCAGCGCGCGGCGTGGCCACGCTCGGACCGCGCCAGCGCCCACACCGTCAGCACCCAGAAGGGCGTCGAGGCCGCGTCCGGGGTGGCGAGGAAGCCGCCCGCGCCGATCAGGAAGGTGGCGTTGAGCCAGATGGCGGCGCGCTCGGCCGCCTTGACCGATCCGCCCAGCCGCTGGGCCAGATCGAACACCAGAAGACTGGTCAGGCCGCTGGAGAGCGCCGGCAGCAGCCGCACGCCGAGCGGTTGGTCCCCGGCCACGGTCATCCCGGCCCGGATCCACCAGGCGATCATCGGCGGGTGGTCGTAGTAGCCGAACTGCAGCGATGAGGCCCAAAGCCGGTAGTAGGCCTCGTCCTCGGTCAGTGGGGTCACGGCCGCCAGGATCAGGCGCGCGCAGGTGATCGCCGCCACGAACAGCAGCAGCGTCCGCGTCGGCGGCGCTATCGACCTGTGATCCTCAGCAAGTCCCCCCAAGGCGCGCTCAGGCGACCTTGGCGCGGTCTTTTGGGAGGCGGTCTTTCGGCGCCGGCGCCAGTCGCTTGACCGCCGCCGAGACGCGGTGGCGGAACTGGTGCCAGGCTGCGGATCGGTTCGACGTCACCCAGTTCATCTGCAGCACCCGGCGCGGCCCCGCGAAGGGCTTGTGGCCGTGCCAGGAGTTATCCGAGCGGACGAAGACCAGAAGCGCGCCGAAGTCCGGCGGGACCTCGGTGATCACGTCGTCCAGATTGTCGCCGCCCCGCAGCAACCTTAAGCGCCCGCCGTCCGGCGCCCAGGCCTCGTTGAGATAGAGCAGGACGGTGACGATCTTGGTCTTGGAGTCGGTGTGGATCTGACCGTCGTCCGCGCCGCACACGCCGCGCACCGTGAAGAGGGTCGGATAAGGCGACAGGTCGAGGCCGAATTTCTTCTCGACGGCGGCGCGGAATTCGGGACCGTTCAACTCAGCGATCAAGCCCGCCAGCGCCCCATGGACCCCGACATCTTCCGGCGTAAAGGAGCCCGGCTTGTCGATCGCCGGATAGTCCCGCCCGATGGCGGCCGCCTGCTCGGGCCGGACAAAGTCCTTCAGGATCAGGTAGTCGAACGGCTCATGCACGGCCGGCGTCGCGGCCAGGGCCTCAAGGTTCAAATAGGTCATGCTTCGTCCTTGCGGGCCGCGCCTGACGGGCGACCGAACGCTTTGGCGGCCATTATCGGCCAAAAGATGGTGATCTGGCCAGTCTTGCGCCATGAGACGATTGACCGCGCGGCTCATCTCGGTCACGCCGTGCGCCATCGGCCACACCTGATCCCGAGCCCGTTTTGGCGATCCAACCCTTTCTTCCGCGCAATCCGGTCCGCGCCACCCCGGCGGGCGGCCCGCCCGCGCTCTCCGCCTGGTACATGACCACCGGGGAAGCGGGCTTCCGCACCCAGGCGCGTGGCCTGGCCAGCCGTCTCGCCGACGATGTCCGGGAATTGACGCTCGATGTCCGCAAGCCGTGGCGCTATCTGCCGGCGGCCCTGCTGCCGTCCCCCCTGGACCACCTGACGGACCTCAGCGATCGGCCCGCGCCACCCTGGCCGGACGTGCTGGTCAGTTGCAGCCGCCGCGCCGCAGCCGTGGCGCTGGCGGTCAAGCGGGCCAGCGGCGGGCGAACCTTCTGCATCCATGTGCAGAACCCGCTGACGGATCCCCGCGCTTTCGACCTGGTGGTGGCGATGGAGCACGACGGCCTTTCCGGCCCCAATGTGGTCAGCGTGCCCACCGCGCTTCACGACGTCACCCCCGCCCGCCTCGGCGAAGCGGCCAAGCTCTGGCGCAAGCGCCTGTTCAAGCGCGGCCGGCCGCTGGTGGGCGTGGTGCTCGGCGGCTCGAACAGGCACCAGCCGTTCACGCTGAAGATGGCCGGCGACCTGATGGATGGCCTATTGCGTCTGCGGCGCGAGACCGGGGCCGGCCTGGCCATCACGCCTTCGCGCCGGACGCCGGACGAGATCAAGGCGGCGTTCGAAGCGCGTTTCGCGAGCGACCCGGACGTCTTCTGCTGGGACATGCAGGGGGACAACCCCTACCTCGGCATTCTCGCATTGTCGGACCGGCTGGTGGTCACCAGCGACAGCGTCTCGATGATCTCCGAGGCCTTGGCCACCGACAATCCGGTCGAGGTGTTCGGCCCCGACGGCGGCCGCCGGCACGCCAAGTTCCTGCACGGCCTGGTGGACAAGGGCCTGGTGCGGCCATTCGCCGGCGAGCGGCTGCCGCCGGCGCCGGGCGGCCCCATCGATTCCACGGAAATCGCCGCCCAGGCCGCCAGGGCGCTGATTTTGGCGAGGGTGTGAGCCGAGCGATTGCCAATCTTGTCATCCCGGACGGTCCGAAGGACTGATCCGGGATCGTCGCAAACGCTGGCGCTTAGCCCGGTCCCGCCTCTCCGCTTCGCCGCGGCCGGAATGACAACCTAGACTAGGAGCTGACAGGCTGGGTGGGAAAGGACAGCTGTTCGCGGGCGCGCCACTCGTCGGTGACGTAGTTGATGATCACCGACTTGCGCACGCCGCTGATCGGCCGGGGCGTGAAGCCGTGCCAGGTGTTGTTGGATGGCACGAACACCAGGGCGCTGTCGGCGCTGAAGGTCGACCGTTTGGCCCAGGTCTCGCCGTCGACGAAGATGTCGGTGCCCAGGTCGGCCTGACCCTCTTCGCCGAGATAGTAGAGCATGGTCAGCTTCTTGACGCCCAGGTCGGTGTGGGGCGCCAGCCAGAAACCGTCGACATCCTGCGCGTATTCGATGCGCAGATAGCAGCCTTCAAGATCGGCGCCGGTGGCGGCCTCGATCAGGTCGACGGTTTCCGGATCCTGGAAGGTCTCGGCGATGACGCGGCAGACCGGGAAGGCGGCGATGTTGGTCTGGTCGAAATAGCGGCGGGTGTTGTTGTGCAGCTCCCGCGCGCCGGACACGCCGCCGAGGTCGGGGGCCGGAAACGGCAGACTGAACAACTCGGCCACGACCGCTTCGCCAAAAATGTTCGACAGGTCCCAATGACGATAGGGCGTCTCGGAGCGCGCGGCGGCGCGCAGGCTGGCCGCGAGGGCCGCCTTGGTTTCTGAAACGCCTGTTGAAACCTGGTCTAAAATCGCCGCGTCGCCCGCGCTAAAGGTCATTGAAACGTCAACTCGTTCTCGGCCGCGCTGATCGCCGCCGTCCACGCAGCCCGTCCACGCTGCTTTATAGGCACAAATCGGCCCGGAATGCGAATGAAGCGCCGTGCGCCGATGTCGCGGGCCGGCCGCTCATTGTTGATGTGGGAGCGTTTACAGCCCGTTGCGAGGGTAGGGACGCAACAAATCGTCGGCGCGCACCACAGCCAGCTGGATCTCGTCGCGGCCGCCGCGGCCAATGGCGATGGGCTGCGCGGGCGTGGTGGAGCGGAAATAGCGGGCGACGTCGGCCAGATGGCCCTTGATCGCGTCTGGCCGGCCGATAATCAGGGCGTCGTGGCCGACGAGCGCCTCAGGATCGCCCCGAAAGGCGAATTCGCGCGGATCGTTGGAGAAGACATAGACCGCTTGGTCACCCTTCAGGGCCTCGTCGATCTTGCCGGCCTCGTTCCATTTGACCGCGACGATGAACTCGCCGGGGTGAATCAGCCCCTGTTTGGCGAGACCGTCCCTTAGGCCCGTCCATTCGATCGCCTCGGCGGTGGGGTCGCCCTTCTTGAACGCCTTGGGGAAGGCCGGGCCGAGCCAGCCGACGGCCGCCTCGTCGAGAGCCAGGCCGCCGAAGACGATCAGGATCACGGCGGAGGCGATCGCCCAGCGCCGGGGCCAGGCCTTGCCGGCCGCGGCCGCGTTCGCAAGCATCGCGCCGATCAGCGGGAACAGGAACAGCCAGCCTGGCATCGACCAGTGCGGCAGGCTCTTGGGTCCGATCAAGGGCTCCAGGGAGAAGAGGACGATGGCGGGCGCGGCCAGCATCAGGCAAAACCAGGCGCGCGCGTTGGCCGGTCCCGCCCGCGCCGCGCGCCAGGCCGCGATCACGGCGGGCACGAAGAGCCAGGGGAGCAGCAGCGCCATCTGGCCGCCAAGGGCCTCCAGGGGACCGGTGGGGTGCATCTTGTTGGGGATTCCCCGCCCACCCTGGAAGGCGAAGGAGGCGAAATGGTGCTGGACGTTCCAGACCAGCACGGGCGTCAGCAGCAGCAGGGTCAGAGCCGCCGCCAGGTAGGGGCCGGGCATCAGCAGTTCGCGCCGCCGGTCCCTGGCAGAGAGCAGAAAAAGGCCGAGCCCGACACAGAACAGCGCGGCCTGGTATTTCGACAGCGCGGCCAGGCCGATCCAAAGGCCGGCCCAGAGCCAGGTTTTCAGAGGCCGCGTCGGGGCGTCCGCATCAGCGAACCATCCGTCGGCCAAGGCATTGGCCGCCGCGAGCAGGAAGAAGATCAGCGGCCCGTCCGGCAGCACCCAGTCGCCGGCCGCCACCGAGAAGAAACCCGCCAGATTCAGCGCCAGCGCCGCCCACAGGCCTTCACGCTCGCCGAACAGCCGCCGGGTCAGGCGGAACATCAGCCAGCTCGAGCCGGCGAACAGGAGAATGAACGGCAGGCGGCTGCCGCGGCCGTAACCCAGCACCTGCGCCAGCGCATGGATCAGCCAATAATGGATCGGCGGATGGTCGAAATAGGACAGGTGCAGGTCCCGCGAGACCGCGACGGTATAGGATTCGTCCGTTCCCAGACCCATCACCGCCGCCTCGACCAGGCGCAGGACGGTGAAGATGCAGATCAAGGCGAGGACCTGGACGCGCGGCTCGCGCCCATCGGCCCAAAGCCGCGAAAATTTCAGTTGCCCGGCCATGAACGCCCCCTAGGCGCCGCGCGGATTCAGGCGGCGCCGCCCGGAACGTGTAAACCAACGCCGCCGGACTTTTAAGACTGGCAGTCTCGTCTGCCCGCGCCTTACCTGATTGTTGGGTGAGGTTGTCGGCCGACCGGCGTTTCGCCGATCCAGGGGGGGCTGGGGGGGCTGTTCAGGGTCCGGGACCCGCGATGCCGTCGATCAGCCGACGGTGTTGTTCTCGCCCGGCGGTTAGGCCGCCGCGCGTTCGGAATAGGGCCATTTGGTGACCACTTCTTTCAGCCTCGCCATGCACGGTAATGTGCCCGTCCGGACACACCTGTTACGCAATACGTCGGTGCGACGCGGAGTCCGCTTGCCATTGTGGGCGCCCCGGACACTATCGCGCGTGAGGCAGGCTTCGCGGAATCTTCGGATTCCGTTGGGGCGAGGGGGTTCCTCGGAGGCTTCCGACGAGACGCGCAAGGGCGCGCGGATCGATCGCCGGGGACATCGACGAAGCTAGCGAAGGGCGACCTCTCGGGGTCGCCCTTTTTGCGTCTTGACGGAAGGTGAGCTTGCGAAGATCAGTCCTATCTCGCCTAGTGTGGCGATTCAGAAATTCGCCCCGCGCTCGATCCGGTCCGGGGGCGATCTTCGGAGCCAGCACACTAGCTGCAGGCCGACGGGGGCGTAAGGGGAGTGGGCGCGGATGCGTTGGGCGATTGTTGCGGCGGTCGGCGTCTGGTTTGTCGGCGTACAGGCCGCGCGCGCCGATCAGCGGGCCTGGGTTGAGCTCACCGCGAGCGGGCCGCAGGCTCGAGTCGAAACCACCGACGCGCGCTGCCCCAGCCTTGAGCTCGATGGCCGGGTGACGCCGATGCAGCTGCGGGCCGGGCCGGATGGCGCGTTCCCGACCAACCTCTGCCAGCTTGATATTCCGGCGGGGACCAAACGGGCGATCCTCGGACTGCAGACCCTGCCGCTGCCGCATGGGCCGCCCCAGCGGATCCTGATCTTCGGCGACACCGGCTGCCGTCTTAAAGGCCAGGCGATCCAGGACTGCAACGACCCCAAGGCCTGGCCCTTCCCGACGGTCGTGCGCCGCGCGCTGGAGCGCAAGCCGGACCTGGTGATCCATGTGGGCGACTATTATTATCGCGAGACGCCCTGCCCCGAGGGTCACACCGGCTGCGCCGGCTCTCCCTACGGCGACGCTTGGCCGACCTGGAAGGCGGAATTTTTCGATCCCGCCCGGCCGTTGCTGGCCGCCGCGCCCTGGGTGTTCGTGCGCGGCAACCATGAATCCTGCACCCGCGGCGGCAAGGGCTGGTTCCGGCAGCTGGACGCGGGACCCAGGCCCCTGAACTGCCCGGCCATGAGCGCGCCGTTCCGCGTCGCCCTGGGTGACCTCAACCTCTATGTGCTCGACAGCGCCGACGCGGAGGATCGCTCAACCCCATCCGAGGGGGTGGCCGCCGTCTCCGCCCAGTTCGACGCCATCAAGGGCGAGTTGGCGCACGCGCCTGGCTGGATTCTGACTCATCGCCCGATCTGGGCGCTGGCGCCGATCGCACGCATCGGGCCTGTGGGCCCGCTGGAGCTGTCGCTGAACGCCACCGAAGAGGCGGCGGTGAAGGACAAGGACCTGGCGGGCGCGGAGATGATCGTCTCCGGCCACATCCATCATTTCGCCGCCTACGATTTCTATGGCCGCAGGCCCTCGCAGCTGGTGGCCGGCACCGGCGGCGACATCGGCGACGACGCCGATACGCCGACCATTCGCCAGAATGAGGTGACCATCGACAACCTGCCGGCCCAGCGGATCACCTTCGAGCGCTATGGCTACCTGCTGCTCGACCGCGCCGGCGACGACTGGGTCGGCGCCTTCTGGGACCTGAAGGATCGCGTCATCGCCGCCTGCCGGCTGCACCAGCGCCGCCTTAACTGCGTGCCCGCGGGAACCGCGCGGTAGTGTGGCGATTCAGAAATTCGCCCGTAGATGATGGAAGGCGCGGTGCGAATTTCTGGATCATAAGCCACACTACAAACCTATGAATTCTAGTGTGCCTTTTGGATCTGAAGTTCGCTCCGCGCTTGATCTAATCTACGGGCGAACTTCAGATCCAGCACACTAGCCGGCGCGGCCTCGACGCGAACACGATCCTCAAGCACAACACCGCCATGAAGTTTCTCGACCAATGCAAGATCTACATCCGCTCCGGCGACGGCGGCGGGGGCGCGGTCTCGTTCCGGCGCGAGAAGTTCATCGAGTATGGTGGTCCGGACGGCGGCGACGGCGGCCGGGGCGGCGATGTCTGGATCGAGGCGGTGGAGGGGCTGAACACCCTGATCGACTACCGCTTCCAGCAGCATTTCAAGGCCCAGACCGGCGTCCACGGCATGGGCCGCAACCGGCACGGCCACAACGGCGAGGACGTGGTCTTGAGGGTGCCCGTCGGCACCCAGGTGCTGGACGAGGAGCGCGAGACCGTCATCGCCGACCTGAGCCAAGAGGGACAACGGCTGCGCCTGGCCAAGGGCGGCAACGGCGGTTTCGGCAACGCCTATTTCAAGGGTCCGGTGAACCAGGCGCCGATGCACGCCAATCCCGGCCAGCAAGGCCAGGAGCTGGTGTTGTGGCTCAGGCTCAAGCTGATCGCCGACGCCGGTCTGGTGGGGCTGCCCAACGCCGGCAAGTCCACCTTCCTGGCGGCGGTGTCGGCGGCCAAACCGAAGATCGCCAACTATCCTTTCACCACCCTGACCCCGAACCTCGGCGTGGTGGACCTGACCTCCACCGAACGCTTCGTGCTGGCCGACATCCCCGGCCTGATCGAGGGCGCCTCGGAAGGCGCGGGCCTGGGCACCCGGTTCCTCGGCCACGTGGAGCGTAGCGCGGTGCTGATCCATCTGGTGGACGGGACGGAGGACGACGTCGCCAGCGCCTGGAAGATGGTGCGTGAGGAGCTCAAGGCCTACGGCGAGGGCCTCACCGACAAGCGCGAAATCCTGGCCTTGAACAAGGTCGACGCCCTGACGCCGGAGCTCCGCAAGGCGAAGGCCAAGGCGCTTAAGAAGGTTTCCGGGGTCGCGCCGCTGCTGGTTTCCGGCGTGTCCGGCGAAGGCGTTCCCGAGGTGTTGCGCGCGGCGCTGAAGGAAATCCGCGCCGGCCGCATTGAGGAGAAGGAAGCGAACAACACGCCGGAGCCCCAGGACTGGCGCCCGTGAGCGACCTCGCCGCCGCCAGGCGGATCGTGGTCAAGGTCGGTTCGGCGCTGCTGGTGGATGAGGCGACCGGCGATCCCCACCACGCCTGGCTCGCCGCCTTCGCCGCCGACGCCGCCCGCCTGCGCGCGCGTGGCCAACAGGTTCTGATCGTCTCCTCGGGCGCCATTGCGCTGGGCCGCCGCAGGCTGGGCCTGGGGCGGCGCAAACTCGACCTGCCCGGCAAGCAGGCCGCCGCCGCCGCCGGCCAGTCACAGCTGATGCACGCCTGGGAGAACGCCCTGGCGCCGCATGGGATCGTCGCCGCCCAGGTGCTGCTGACCCGCGACGACACCGAGGTGCGCCATCGCTGGCTGAACGCCCGCGCCACGGTGGAGACCCTGCTGGGCTTTGGCTGCGCGCCGATCGTCAACGAGAACGACACCGTGGTCACCGAGGAGATCCGCTACGGCGACAACGACCGGCTGGCCGCCCGCGTGGCGCAGATGATCGGCGCCGACCTGCTGGTGCTGCTGTCCGACATCGACGGCCTCTACACCGCCGACCCCCGGCGCGATCCGGCGGCGCGGCATATTCCGGTGGTGTCCGAACTGACCGCGGAGATCGACGCCATGGCGGGCGGGTCGAACGCGGAGGCCGGCGTGGGCACGGGCGGCATGGCGACCAAGCTCGCCGCCGCGCGGATCGCCTCGGCGGCTGGCTGCGCCACGATGATCACATTTGGAGCCCGCCCATCGCCGTTAGGCGAAGTAGAAAATGGCGCGCTGTGCACCCTGTTCAGGCCATCGACCACGCCGGCCGCCGCCTACAAGGCCTGGATCGCCGGCTCACTGGCGCCGCAAGGGGTGCTGGTGGTCGACGCCGGCGCCGGGGCCGCCTTGCGCGCCGGCAAGTCGTTGCTGCCCGCCGGCGTGCGCTCGGTTGAGGGCCGGTTCGAAAAGGGCGATGCGGTGATCGTCCGCGACCTGGACGGCCACGAGATCGGCCGGGGCCTGGCGCGCTACGATGCCGGAGATGCGGCCAAGATCGCCGGGGTCAAGTCCGGGGACATCGAAGCGGCGCTGGGGTTCACGGCGGGGCCGACCCTGATCCACGCTGACGATCTGGCGCTGGCGCGATAGTGCGTGCGTGCTTCGACGGGCGCTGCGCGTCCGGCTCAGCATGACGTAGAATTGAAGGGCTTCAAAAAGAACGTCATCCTGAACCGCGCCCTCTTGGGCGCGTGTCGAAGGACGCACGACAGATGCCCCCAACCCCCGACATCACCCTCTACGCCTCGCCGTTCAGCCGGTCCTTCACCGCCTGGTGGATGCTGGAGGAGCTGGGTTTGCCCTACCGGACGGTGAAGCTCGACCTGAAGGCGGCTGAACAGAAGGCCCCGGACTATCTGGCGATCAATCCCATGGGCAAGGTGCCGGCGATCACCGATGGACAAACGGTGGTGACCGAGAACCCGGCGATCTGCCTCTATCTCGCCGACCGCTATAGCCCCGGCGTGCTGGCGCCGGCGTTCGACGACCCTGCCCGCGGCGCCTATCTGCGCTGGGCGGTGTTCTCCACGGCGGTGCTGGAGCCGGCGGTCTACAGTCAGGCCACCGGCAACGTCGGCGATGGGTTCGGTGTCGGCTGGGGCGAGTTCGACGTCGTCCGTCAGGCGCTCGATCATGCCGTGACGCCCGGCCCCTGGCTGCTGGGCGAGCGGTTCACGGCCGCGGACGTGGCGCTGGGCGCCAACATCTCCGTAGCCCTGTTCAACAAGATGCTGCCGGCCACGCCGGCGCTCGACTCCTACAATGAGCGGCTGTCCGCGCGGCCGGCCTACAAGGCCGCCGGCGCCAACGCCTGGCCGTCGGTGGAGCCCGCCTGACGGGTTTTCCTCGCGTCACCGTTTCCCTATCCCAACCCCTCGCCTAGAAAGCATTCCGATGGCCGCCGAGACGGCCCATGGGAGAGCGTCATGAAGGATTTCGCGGGCAAGATCGCGGTGCTGACCGGCGGCGGCACGGGCATGGGGCGGGAGCTGACCCGCCAGCTGATGGCCGAGGGCTGCAGCGTCGCCATGTGCGACGTCTCCATGAAGAATATGGAGCAAACCATCCAACTCGTGCAGGACGCCCGCCCACCGCAGGGCGCGAAGATCACCGCCCACGTCGCCGACGTTTCCGACGAGATCCAGGTCCGCCGGTTCCGGGCCGAGGTGGCCCGGGACATGGACACGGAGAAGG
>Ga0302311_10001905_pt1 | contig 24089 bp, 20 predicted proteins | sample III_Palsa_N1_3_FD_200449 | JGI IMG/M metagenome (GOLD analysis project Ga0302311, IMG submission 200449) | Peat permafrost microbial communities from Stordalen Mire near Abisko, Sweden - III_Palsa_N1_3 | ecosystem: Environmental > Terrestrial > Soil > Palsa > Peat permafrost | place: Sweden... | reverse complement strand
CCGCGACGATGCCGGATGCACCGCGCTACCAGCCGATCGACGCGATCGACCAGCATTCGGCACGCCCGTCGGTCGCGGGCCTCGTCTATCCGGTGCTGACGCTCCGCGCACCGTTCGACACGACGCGATCCGTGCGCGAGCTGATCGGCGCGCACGCCGCGCCGGGGCTGGCCGCCGAATGGTCGGTGGAGACGCACGTTTCCGCGCGTACGCCGCCGACCTTCACGGCACAGGCGGCGGACGATCCGATCGCACCGATCGACAACAGCCTGCTGATGTTTGATGCGCTCCGCAAGGCAGGCGTGCCGCACGAGATGCACATTTTCCAGCGTGGCGGGCATGGCTGGGGACTGGGCGATCCCGGATCGCTGGTCTCGGCATGGCCACGCCTGTTCCTGGCGTTCGCCCGCGCACAGGATCAGGTCGATGCGACACCGCCGACCGCCGACACCGGCGCTGTTTCTTCCAACGACTGACCAACGAAGCCAAATCAGAACAAGGAAAAAGGGATGAGGATCGAGACAGTGCGGCGCCTGGCGCTGGGTGGAAGTCTGTGCGTGCTCGTGGTCGCGACACCTGCGCTGGCGAAGGCGCCTGCGGCGCCTAGCAATGCGGAGCTCGCGAACCTGGTCAAGGCGCAGGCCGCCGAGATCGTCGATCTCAGGCAGCGCCTCTCGGCCGTCGAGGCACACGAGCAGCAACAGATTTCCGCAGCAACGACCTCGGCGCCGGTACAGACGGCCGCGCAAGAGCAGCAGGCGCGCACCGATGCGCAGGTTGCCGCCGCCGCGCAAGACAGCCGATCCGATGACCTCGCCGCGTTGCAGACGCAGGTAGCGCAACTCGCTGCGCAGTCGAAGCACGGCGTGAACGTCGACTGGAAAGCCGGTGGGCCGACCTTTGCCAGCCAGGACGGCTTCTTCACCTTCCATCCCCGGGTCCGTGTCGTCACCGACGTGTCGACGACATCCGGCTCCCGCTACGACGCGCGCAACATCTCCGGCACCGAGTTCCGCGACCTTCGGCTGGGCGGCGAGGGAACGATCGGTCGGTTCGGTTACGATCTCGAGGTCGATTTCGCGGGCAATGTCGTATCCGTGAAGGAGGCATATATCTCCTACCAGACCAAATTGTTCGGCGTGAACAGCAAGACCTATATCGGCAACTCGCTCAACGATCGTTCGATCGAGGGCAATATGGAGCTCACCTCGCTGCCGTTTGCCGAACGCAACGCCGTCGCCTCGGTGGCCGCGCCTGAGATCGGCTATTTCGGGCTAGGCCTGCAGGAAAAGCTGTTCGGGAAGAACTGGCATGTCAGTCTCGCCGTCAAGGGCGACGACAATGGCGACAATGACGGCACGCACAATGACGACATCGCCTATCTGGCGCGCGCGCACGTCGATCCGGTGTTGAACGATGAAAGCTTCATCCATGTCGGCGGCTGGGGCTATCACGAGAAGCTCGACGCGGCGACGTCGATCAACAAGACGAGCGCGATCGCGTCCGACTTCAACGACGAGGTTCGCGTCTCGGCGAGTTCGATCGCGAACGTAAAGGGCGACGACGGCTATGGCGCGGAGATCGGCGGCGGCTGGCATTCGCTTTGGGCGTTCGGCGAATACGGTCAGCGCACACTCGACGTGCCTGGCAAGGGCAAGAACGTCGAGCAGAAGGCGTGGACCGCTTATGGCGGGTGGTTCCTGACGGGCGAGCAGGTCCCCTATTCATCGCAATCGGGCGTGCTCAGCCGACCGCATGTGCTCCGGCCGCTCGGTCAGGGCGGCGCGGGCGCTTTCGAACTTCTGGCGCGCTACGACAATTTCGATTTCAAGGATGCTCCAAAGGGCGGCGATGGCCACGCGATCACGATCGGTGCAAACTGGTATCCGATCGATATCTTCGACCTAAAATTCAATTATATCCGGTGGCAGACGAACAACATCGTGGGGACCTTCCCCGGCAAGGATAACGGAAACACCCTGCTCGTGCGCGGCGAGCTCGTATTTTAGCGCGACTGACGGGCTCGCCGAACGCCTTGCTGACGTTGCGGCGGCTACCGATCGACGGAATCTCAGGGTGCAGATGGCCGTTTATGACGGAAACTAACGTTCGCGTTGAGATGGGAAACACAGCGTCTGGTCGACACCCGCCGGAGCTGCCAACCGCCGTGACGACCCACAAGGCGACATTCAGCCCCCCCCTGCCATTGCCCCGAAACCGCCGCTCGTTCAGCTTTCAGATTGGTCCAACTCGCGATCGGAGTCGGGATATTTTCAGAAAGAGCGACAGGACGCTACGAATCCTAGTGTCTACTATTCAACGCCCCTCTCAGTAGTCGCAACGTCCGAGCGTGTTTCGATCTTAAGGGTATCCGCCTAAACGCTCTAAATATGCGCACAGCATGTCAGCCAAAGCATCGGCATAGGCATGGATTTCCTCTAATGTCCGCGGCATTGCCGAGAAGCTGCTTCCAACCGCACTCAGCGTTGTCTTGATCAGATCGCCCGCGAGCGTGCGTTGCGCGTCGCTAGCGCACGGCGCGCTTTCCAAAAGGAAGGCATGTACGACATGGGCGCTCTCCGCATGAGCGTCCGCCGCTTCGGGAGCATCGCGATAGCACGGTGCCGCATCGTTGAGCGCGATCCGGATCGTCGCTTCCTCGCATTCCGACCGGATGAACGCGTGCACGAGTGCGCGGACTCTTTCGGCGGCCGACGTCGCCCGGTCTTCCAGGATGTTCCGCAACAGCGCCGACGTCCGGCGCCATTCGTCGCTCTGCAAGCGGAACAGGATCGCAGCCTTGTTCGGAAAATATTGGTATAGCGAACCGACACTGACACCCGCCCGTTCGGCGACCCGCGCCATCGTGAAACGCTGCGCGCCCTCCCGCTCCAGAACCTGAATAGCCGCATCGAGCACTGCCGCGACGAGCGCATTGGACCGCGTCTGTTGGGGGGCTTTCCGCGAGGAAACACCTTGGTTTCGCGCCATGCTCCGTCGAGCTCCCGCCAATGCGAATAGTCAAACCTGACGAAGTAGTCGTATTTCTCGAGGCAGGCAAACGCCCAGGAGAAACTCATGACGACGCTTACCACTGCACCCGTCGCGCCCTTGCTCGACCGCCTTTTCACAGAAACCGATGCCGCGCACCCGATGGCCAATCCGGCCTTCGCGGCAATCCCCAACGACGAGCGGCTGCGGCTCATGCGCAGCAAGACAGACTATCGCCACTTCTACGCGGAGCTAAAGGATTATGGGCTGCCGGTATCACGCGACACGGGCAGGCTCTTCTATATGCTGGCGCGTTCGACAGGCGCACGCTCGATCGTCGAGTTCGGGACGTCGTTCCGGCTGTCGACGCTGCATCTCGCCGCTGCGCTGCGGGACAATGGCGGCGGCCGGTTGATCACCACCGAGTTCGAGCCCTCCAAGGCCATCCGCGCGCGCGAAAATCTGGCGGCCGGCGGGCTCGCCGACCTCGTCGAGATCCGCGAAGGCGATGCGCTCGATACCTTGGCGTCGGACCTGCCCGACACGATCGACCTACTCCTGCTCGACGGCGCCAAGTCGCTCTATATGGACGTGCTTGGGCTCGTCGAAAACCGGCTTCGGCGAGGAGCGGTGATCATTGCCGACAATGCCGATCACTGCCCGGAGTATCTCGAGCATGTCGGCGATCCCAGCCACGGCTACCTCTCAATGGCGTTTACCGAAGAAGTCGAACTCACAATTCGCTTGGGCTGAAATCCGGAAGCGCACGGTCCGGGCTGACCCGGACCTTGGCTACCGCCAAGGCTCGCTAGTGAGGCGGCTGCATGCATTGTCTGGCCAGACCCCGAAAGCGACACTCGAACCGCCAACGCAGCTTCCCGAAATCCGCCAGTCATCCAGGCTGGCGGCTGGCTCCGGCGACTTGCTTCGTGACCAACGCGGCTTCCCGCTGAGTTTGGAATAGGGAGCGCATCGACCTTGCTAGGGTTACCGCATTTTCATGAAGAAAGTCAGTGCGTTGCGGGCGCTATCCGCAAAGCGGTCGTAGATCACGCGCGAAACCTCGGCGATGACGGGTTGGCGATCGCGACCACCTCGAGAGAACACCGCGACCGCGACGCGACGGCCGTCAGGCATGGTAATGAACCCCACATCGTTAGTGACACCGTCAAGCGTGCCGGTCTTGTCTTCTACCGGAGTACCAGCGGGAAGCAGAGCACGGATACGGCGAGTGCCCGTCGCGCATCGACTCATCAGCTCGAATAGAAACGCGCGGCTTTGCGCTTTCAGGACCGTGCCGTTGTCGAGCTTATACAACAGCGAGACCATGGCAATCGGCGTGGCAACATCTCTGCTGTCGGCAAGGTGCCCGTGCTCTCGGAGCAGCTCGGCGATGGTCCGGTCTACACGGATGCCGGTGATCCTTTGCGACGACAGCCACTGCTGGACCGCGACCGGGCCGCCGAGCGTGGCGAGCAGCTGGTCAGCCGCACGGTTGTCGCTGCGGACGATCATCAGCTCCAAAGCTTTCGCGGCGGGACGGCCATAGATCATGTCGTCGAGGCTGCGACGACCTTGATCGACCTCGGCGAGGTAGGCGGCTGCAATAGCGACCTTGACCGTGCTCGCCATCGGAAACAGGGTGTCGCCGTTGACGGCAACGCGGGAGCCATCGCTCAGGTCGAGTGCAGCAATACCATATTCACCGGGGCGGTCAGCAACCAGCATGCTCAGTTCGCGCTCGAGTCCGATGAGCTCCGGAGTGCTTGCGGCGGCTGGTGCCGGGACGAGGAAACATGCTGCGATACCGGAAAGAAGCAGGCGGGAAAGCAGCGGTACGCGCATCATCGTCCTTCAATGTTGTCCGTCAGCGACTTGCTGATACTTAACGGAAAAACCTGAACACGTCTCACTCCCTCGGCTGCCCGCTCTCAACGCGTTTGAGAAACGACCCGTTTTCCGCCGTTCAGCGGTCCAGATGTTTTTCCCAAGTTCAGCCACTCGTCATGACGTCCAATTGGACACAGGCTTCCACAAGCAAGCGGCGCAAGCCATCATCGACATCAGGACGCTATCTGGGCCACCGCGAGCAAGGCGATAAACAGGGCGACCGGTGGGAGGTGCGAAAACTCGCGGCTACGCAAGACGGTCACGGCCGCCGCAGTGATGATGATGACGCCAAGGATCAGGCCGGCCCCGCGCGTGGTGGGCAGGGCGACCAGGATAGCGGTGGCCATTTCCAACCCGCCGGTGAGGTGGCGCCACCACGGGGGATAACCCCATCGGGCGAAGTCGCTCCGCGTGGCGGGCGTGCCGATCACATTGAACAGACCCGCACCGAGAAACGCCGCGACGACGAGGCAAATGGAGACGATGTGCAGCATTTTCAGGCCATCGCCGGTGCGCAGGAGAGCAACTCGTCGACGATCGATTGTCGCGACGGACGCCAGCCGAGCTCGCGTACCGCCTTTTCTCCGGAGATCACCTGATCGCAGGCGATCCCGTCGGCGAACCCCCAGAGCGTCCGTCGCGCCTCCTCGAGTGGCCACGTCTCGACGCGGCCTCCGGCGCCGGCGGCGACACTCGCCGCACGGGCGATCTCGATCAGGGGTGTCGCCGCCCCGTGGGCGCCGTTGAAGATGGAGGCCGCCGGCGCCCGTTCGAGCGATAGCGCATAGAGATTGGCCAGATCGTCGGCATGCACCGTCGTCCAGCGGTTCCGCCCGTCGCCGACATAGCGCGCCACCCCGTCCTGCGTGGCTCCAACGACCATCATCATCGCGGCGCCAGCCCGGTTTCCGTAGACCCAGGCCGGCCGGATCACGATCGGGTGGACGCCTTGGGCCGCAGAGGCGAGGATTTCCGTTTCAAGCCCCTGGCGCCAGCGCACAAGGTCGAGCGGTGTCAGCGGACGGTCCTCGGTCGCCGGCGCGTCGCCCGTCGATCCATAGAGGAAGCAGCCGCTGGTATAGGCGAAACGCCTGCCCGTTCCGCGCAGCGCCTCGATGATCGCGCGCGTCGCCGCCTCGTCTTGAGCCGCCGCGTTCTGATCGTTCGGTGAGGCGGCGTGGACGACGGCGTCAACGACGCGGGCGGCCGACGCGATGCTCGCGGGATCGGAAAGGTCTCCGTCCGCTACAGCAAAGCCTTCGCTGACAAGCTTGTCCGCGCTCGCGGCAGAGCGGGCGAGCCCGACGACCTCATGCCCGTCCGCCTTCAACCGCCGCGCGACCGCACCACCGATCAACCCCGTCGCACCTGTCACCAATATCCGCATGACCATCGCCTCCGCATTTTCGATGCGGCGCAAGTGAGCGAAATGGGGATCGGAAGGAAATCGCCAGTTTTGATGTCGCGATATCGGCCATACCGATAGAGTTCAGGCCGCGGCCGCAACTTCGGCGATCATTCCGCGCAGCCAGGCATTGGCTGCGTGCGAGTCCGCCCGCCGATGCCACATCATCACGAGCGGCCAATTGGGCAGATCGATCGGAGGCTGGTGCGTAGCGATACCGACCCCGATCTCCGCAAACCGCTCGGCGACCCGAGAGGCGAGCGTCGCGATGATATCCGTCTTGGCGATCACGAAGGGTGCGACGAGGAATTGCGGCAGGCTTAACGACACGCGTCGTTCGAGCCCCAGCGCGGCGAGCCTGCGATCGACCAGTCCCGAACGGTCGCCCTCGGGGGAGACTAGAAGATGTGTTGCGGCCACGTACGCTTCGAGGCTTGCACCGCCTGCAAACGCCGGATGCCCTTCGCGCGCGATACAGATAAACCCCTCCTGGAGTAGCGGACGCACGATGATGCGCGCCGGCGCGTCTATCGGGAAGCCGATCGCGAGGTTGGCTTCGCCACTGTCGAGGCGGTCAAGCGCCTCGTCTCGGCCGAGCATCCCACAGACGCGCACGTCGATATGCGGCGCATCGACGCTGAGGCGCGCGAGGAGCGGCGGCAACAAGACGAATGCAGCATAGTCGCTCATCGCGATCGTAAATGCCTGGTCTGCCGTCGCCGGATCAAAACCGTCGGTCCGCAACGCACCTCGGATCAGGCGGAGCGCATCGAATATGGGGCCGGCAAGTTCGTCCGCGCGGGGTGTGGGCTGCATGCCGAGAGGCGCCCGCACGAAAAGCTCATCGTCGAGCAGATCGCGCAGCCGGGTCAGGGCGCCGCTCATTGCCGACTGACTGAGACCGATGCGGCGCCCTGCGCGGGTTACGTGACGCTCCGCGTAGAGGGCGTCGAACGCCTTCAGGAGGTTCAGATCGACGTTGGCGATATCCATGCGATCGATACTACCCATCGCCAATCATCGGGGAAACCGATTCAAAATACTATGGCGCGCGGCAATCCACCTGCGGATCTCAGCGGTTAGGGTCAGGAACGACCAAGATTTGTCGGCTCTTTGTGAACGCGGTACTCCGCTAAGACACGAGCTGCGGTCATCTACGCCATGCTCGCCGACACCCAAAACCGGCCGCTCGTTACGGCTTTGGATCCGGCTCGACGCTCTGCAGAAAGACGGGCGGAACGGGAGCGCGACATGTGGCTGGAGTGTGTCCAGCAGGTTGGCCAAAACCATATGGGCAGCTAAGAGTCCACATCATCGAGGAGTCATCATGCCGTTTCCTGCCGCCTACGCCGCCAACCCCGCTCGATACGACGAGGGGATGCCCTATCGGCGTACCGGGCGTAGCGGGCTCAGATTGCCGGCCATAAGCCTTGGGCTTTGGCAGAATTTCGGCGGTGACGATGTCTTCGAGACCGGGCGAGCAGTGTTGCGCCGCGCGTTCGATCGCGGCGTCACGCATTTCGATCTTGCGAACAACTATGGGCCGCCCTACGGATCGGCCGAAGAAAACTTCGGACGCGTGCTCGCCTCCGACTTTGCCGCGCACCGCGATGAACTGATCATTTCTACCAAAGCGGGTTGGGACATGTGGCCGGGGCCGTATGGGGACGTCGGCTCATCTAAGAAATACCTGATCGCGAGCTGTGAGCAGAGCCTCAAGCGGATCGGCCTCGACTATGTCGACATCTTCTATTCGCACCGTGTCGATCCCACGACCCCACTTGAAGAGACAATGGGCGCGCTTACCCAGCTCCACCATCAGGGAAAAGCGCTCTATATCGGGCTTTCGTCATACGATCCCGGACTTACGCGCCGCGCCGCCGCGATTCTCGCCGAAGAACGAGTGCCCCTATTCATTCATCAGCCCAGTTATTCCATCCTTAACCGCTGGGTGGAGAGCGAGTTGCTCGCGACTTTGGACGACTTAGGAACCGGCTGCATCGCATTCTCACCCCTTGCCCAAGGTATGTTAACGGCCAAATATCTCGACGGCGTACCCGAGGGCGCGCGGGCGGGGCGCGGTGGATCGCTGTCGCGCGATTTGCTCACCGAGCAGAACTTGACCGCGATCAACCGGCTAAACGGCATTGCTGCACAGCGAGGTCAGACGCTCGCGCAGATGGCGATCGCGTGGGTATTGCGCGACCCCCGCGTCACCTCGGCACTGATCGGTGCACGCGATGTTGATCAGCTCGATGACTCGCTGGATGCAATTAGACAGCTCGATTTTTCCGCCGAGGAGCTGGCAGCAATAGACGCAGTAGCGGTCGATGGGGGAATCAACCTTTGGTCTGGATCCTCCGACATCGTCGCGTTACCTGCCGCGCAGGGCATACCGACCTGAATTGGCCAGGCTCCAGCATCTCGCTGTGAGATTTGACCGCTTGCCCATCAAATGACGCCCCTCAAATAGCCCTTTCGGCTGTCCCATACGACCCAAAAGTCGCCGCTCAGGCGCACTGCGACGCAGTCGACGGCCACGGGGGTCGCCCGAACGGCTTCATTGAAAGGCGTGTGCGGTTCGATGCCAAGTCGCGTCAGCAGATGACAGCTCCTACCAAAACAATAGTATCTTTGCAATTGATAGCTTTATTTTGATGAAATCGCGCGTTCGGCGCTACCGATGACATTTCATTGTACCTAGTTTTGCTCTCGTCGAAGCGACGACTCGCGAATGAGCAAAATACCCCGGCTTGGACCAGGATCGCCGTCCTCGTGCGCTCGATTGACGATCGCCATATCAACTCCCTGCGGCAGCCGTATAACCGCTCTCCCGTCCCCATCAGGTGAGTGTCGGTTCCATGCCAATTCGTTGACCAGGTAAACGCAGCGCCACCGAGCGGTCTCGTCCGACTCCAAGCAAGGCTTGACCAATGATTCCACGAAACGATACACTCTGTCGCATAACGCGGTAGCTGGTCTCGCTATGGCCCCGCGTTTGGGCGGTGCCGATGTCTCGCGGTGCCGATCCGGCGAGAGCGGAACACCAACGACAAGTGCGCAACGAACCATAGGATTGCGTCAAAGGAGAGGAACCATGAAACCGGTTGCGGCGCTCGCGGCGCTATTCGTAGCTGGTGCGGCGATAACCGGTATCGCAGCCAAGCAAAGGCTCGCCCCGGCGACCGCGGGCACCTCGGCGAATTGGCCGAATACCGGCGGCAGCGTCGACGAGAGCGGTTTCAGCCGGCTCGACCAGATCGGCACCGCGACGATCGGCAGGCTCGGCCTCGTTTCCTTCTTCACGCTCGACAACGAGGTAACGCTCGAGGCGACGCCGGTGGCGGTGAACGGCGTGGTGTATTTCACGGGGAGCAGCGGCTCGGTCTACGCAGTGGATGCGGTCTCGGGAAAGCAGCTATGGAAATGGGATCCGGAGATCTGGAAGGCCAGCCCGCTCAAGCAACTGATGAACTTCGGCGCCAATCGCGGTGTCGTCTACGCTGATGGACGAATCTTCGCGGGCGTATTGGACGGACGGCTGGTCGCGCTCGACGCCGCGACCGGCCGGTTGCTGTGGAGCACGTTGACGATCGATCCGACCGATGGGGCGACCGTCAACGGTGCGCCGCGCGTGTTCGACGGCAAGGTCATCATCGGCAATGGCGGCGCAGACGGCCCGCATCCCGTCCGCGGCGACGTCACCGCCTACGACCAGAAGACCGGCAAGCAGGTCTGGCGTTTCTTCGTCACCCCCGGCAGCCCGGCGCAAAACAAGGGCGATCCCGCGATGGAGGCCGCCGCCAAGACGTGGACGGGTGAGTATTGGAAGGTCGGCGGCGGCGGCGGCACGGTGTGGAACGGGATCACCTTCGACCCCGAGCTCAACCGCATCTATATCGGCACGGGCAATGGCGGCCCCTGGAACCCCGCGAAACGCAGCCCGCAGGGCGGCGACAATCTCTATCTCACGTCGGTCGTCGCGCTCGATGCGGGCACCGGCAAATATCTCTGGCACTATCAATATAACCAGCGCGACGCATGGGACTATAAGGCGACTGCCAACATCATCGACGCGACGATCACGATCGACGGCAAGCCCCGGAAGGTGCTGATGCAGAGCCCGACCAACGGCTTCTTCTACGTCATCGATCGCGAGACGGGAAAGCTGATCTCGGCCGAGAAGACCGGCAAGGTCACATGGGCGGACCATATCGATCTCAACACCGGGCGCCCCGTCGAGGCGCCCAACATCCGCTACGAGACCGGCGAGACGATCATGTATCCGAGCATGATCGGCACGCACAATTGGCAGGCGATGTCGTTCAACCCGAAGACCGGGCTCGTCTATATCCCCTATATGCAGCTTGGCGCGGTCTACACGACCAAGACGAAGCCGGGCGATTTCGTGTTCGGCGGCATGACCGCCTACGGCAAGAAAATGTCTCCCGAAGACGGCCACGGCGCGCTGCTCGCCTGGGATCCGGTCGCGCAGAAGCCCCGCTGGCGCGTTCCGATCGACACGATCTGGAACGGCGGCACGCTGACGACGGGTGGCAATCTCGTCTTCCAGGGCACCGCGGACGGCTGGTTTTCCGCCTATGACGCGACCTCGGGCAAGCGGCTGTGGCACTTCTACGCCGGGCTCGGGATCGTCGGTGCGCCGATGAGCTATTCGATCGGCGGCAAGCAATATGTCTCGGTGCTGGTCGGCTATGGCGGCACCACCGCGGCGATGAGCGACATCATGAACGTCGGCTGGAAATACGGCGCGCAACCGCGTCGGCTGCTGACCTTCGCGCTCGACGGCCACACCGCGCTGCCGCCCTCGCCGCCGCCCGACATGATGGTGCATGCGGTCGACGATCCGGCGCTCAAGCTCGACGAGACCGCGGTCGCCACCGGACAGGCGATGTCGGTCGCGTGCATGGCCTGCCACGGCCCGGGCTTCCGGGCTGCCGGTTCCCCGGCGCCCGATCTGCGCGAAAGTCAGCTCGCGCTCGACGAGGACAATTTCTACGCGGTCGTCCATGATGGCGCGCTGGTGCAGCGGGGGATGCCCAATTTCGGCGTCGTCGGCATGCAGAGGCCGCAGATCCATGCGCTCTGGATGTATTTGCGGGCCACCGCACGCGAGGCGCTCGGCACGCGCAAGGCAACCGAAGGCCAGGTACAGGGAGCACGTTACTGATGCGGAAGTCGCCGTCTCGCTTGTCGATCGCCGTGCTGCTCGTTTTCAGCGGCGTTCCGGTACAAGCTCAGGCCCCCGATGGGGCGGGAATGTTCAGGCAGCGCTGCTCGTCGTGCCATGCGAGCGAGGCCGACAAGCCGGCGGGAATCGGCCCCGATCTTTTCGGCGTGGTCGGCCGCAAGGCGGCATCGACGGGCTACGCCTATTCGCCCGCGCTCAAGGCATCGGGGCTGACGTGGGACAAGGCGACGCTCGACAGATTCCTGTCCGGCCCGGGCGCATTGGTGCCCGGCACGAAGATGCCGGTCTCGGTATCGGACCCGGCGCAACGCGCCGCGATCATCGCCTATCTTGCTAGTTTGAATAAATAGGGGCGGCCTGACCGTGAGAATGACAGGCGAGCAGCGGATCGCGGCGCCGCGCGGCAGGGTCTGGGAGGCGCTCAACGATCCCGCGGTACTGAGCCAGTGCATCCCCGGTTGCCAGTCGCTCGAAAAGGAGAGCGACGGCCTGCTCAGGGCCACGGTCGAGATCAAGATCGGGCCGATCGGCGCGCGCTTCAACGGTGCGGTGACGCTGTCCGATCTCGATCCGCCGAACGGCTATACGATCGGTGGTGAGGGCCAGGCCGGGACGGTCGGTTTCGCCAGGGGCGGCGCCAAGGTGCACCTCGCCGACGATGCGGGCGACACATTGCTGTCCTATGATGTCGACGCGCAGGTCGGCGGGCGGTTGGCTCAGCTCGGGGGGCCGATCATCGACGCTACCGCCAGGCAGCTTGCCGGCAGGTTCTTCGACAAGTTCGGCGCGATCGTCGGCGCGCAGCCCCCCGATGCGTCCCGCGACGTGCAGGCGGCGGTCACCTCCGGCGCGCGGGCCGGGTCTGCGATCCCGGCCGACGCGCTGCCGCCGCCATCGCCGAATCAGCCACTGACGTGGATCCTGGCATTGGTCGTCGCCGTGCTCGTTGGATTTCTGGTCGGCCGCGGACAGGCCGGCACCGGGTCCGACTGGATGGGATTGGCGATCGGCCTGCTCATCGTGATCGTCGCCGCGGTCGGTTTTGAATTCGGCCGGCGGGCCGCGACGCCGGTCGTCACGCTCGACGCAGCCTTGCTCGCCCGGCTGGCGCGCGCGGCCGAGGACCGGCGGTGAAGCCCGCACCGTTCGACTATGTCGCGCCGACCAGCGTCGAGGAGGCGTGCGCGCTTCTCGCCGAGGCGGGGGGCGGTGCCACCATACTCGCCGGCGGGCAGACGTTGATGCCACTGCTCGCGCTGCGCATGAGCCAGCCCTTCATCCTCGTCGACGTCAACCGGATCGCGGCACTGCAGGGCGTCACGCGGGGTGACGGCGCGACGCGGATCGGGCCGATCATGCGGCAGAACGACATCATCGCCGATCCGACGCTATCGCGGCTGCTGCCCGGGCTGGTGACCGCGACGCACCATGTCGGGCATCACCAGACGCGCAATCGCGGCACGATCGGCGGCTCGCTCGCGTTCGGCGAGCCGGCGGCCGAGCTTCCGGCGACGGCGGTCGCGCTCGGTGCCATCATCGAGCTGCGCTCGACGCGCGGCATCCGCCGGATCGCTGCCGATGCCTTCTACCTCGGGCCCTATGCGACCGCGATGGAACCCGACGAGCTGGTCACCGCGATCCACTTCCCCGATTGGCCCCCCGACACGCTCATCGCGTTTCGAGAGGTCTCGCGCCGGCCGGGCGATTTCGCGCTCGTCGGCTTGATCGGTGCGGTGGTTGTAGACCAGGGCCGGATAGCGCGGGCGAGCATGGCCTGGTTCGGCATGGGGCCGACGCCGATCAAGGCACGACAGGCGGAGGCGGCGATGATCGGACAAGCGACCGCCGGCCTCGACGTGCGCGGCATTGCCGAGCTCGCGATCGCGGACACCGACCCTTTTTCCGATCATCATGCCACGCGCGACTATCGGCTGACCGTCGGGCGGCGTATCTTCGCGGGCACGCTCGCGCAGACGCTTGATCTCAGGGCGGCGGCATGAGCGACCACAAGATCGTCGTCGGGCTCAATGGCCAGACCATCCATGCGCAGGTCGAGGGTCGCCTGACGCTCAGCGACTTTCTGCGCGTCGATGCGGGCTATACCGGTACGCATGTCGGCTGCGAGCATGGCGTGTGCGGCGCCTGTACGGTCGTCGTCAACGGCAAGGCGGTGCGGTCCTGCCTGATGCTGGCGGTGCAGGCCGATGGTACGCACGTAACCACGATCGAGGGCCTCGCCGCGTCCGATGGCACGCTGCATCCGGTTCAGCGCGCGATGCGCGACGCGCACGGCCTCCAGTGCGGCTTCTGCACGCCGGGCATCGTGATGACGCTGGCCGCGTTGACCGCCGGCGATGCCAAGCCGGGCACCGAGACGCTGAAGGCAGCGCTATCGGGCCACATCTGCCGCTGCACCGGCTATCAGGGCATCATGCGTGCCGTCCGAAGCCTGACGGGCGATGCCATCGCGGGAGAGCTTGCGTGAACGCGCCCGCATCGCTCGCCGCAGCCCGCTTCGTCGGGCAGCGCATCGCCCGCAAGGAGGACGCCCGGCTGCTGATCGGCCGCGGCGTCTATATCGACGACGTCGTGCTGCCCGGCATGTTGCACGTCGCCTTCGCCCGCAGCCCGATCGCGCGCGGCAGGATCCTCTCGATCGATGCGTCGGCGGCGCGCGACCTGCCGGGCGTCCGCGCGATCCTCACCGCCGATGACCTGGCCCGGCTGCCCGTCGAGATGGTGAGCTTCTTCATGATAGCGCCGCCGCCGGGGCCGAAGATCCATCCGCTCGCCATGGGCCGGGTTGCGCATGTCGGTGATCCGGTCGTGCTGGTCGTCGCCGAGGACCGCTACATCGCCGAGGATGCGGCGGGCCTGATCGTGATCGACTATGCGCAGGAGGACGCCGTCGTCACGCTCGACGACGCGCGCACCAAGCCGGCGATCCATCCCGATCTCGACGACAATGTCGCCGCAATCGCGGGCGAGGAGGAGGCCGATCCCGAGCTGGAGGCCATCTTCGCCGGCGCAGCGCATGTCGTCGCGGCCAGCTTCACGCACCAGCGTATCTCGGCCTCGCCGATGGAGGGGCGCGGCGTCGTCGTCTCGCCCAATGGAACGGGCGAGCTTACCGTCCATATCGGCTGCCAGAGCCCGCACATGTTCGCGCGTCAATTGTCGATGGTGTTCGGCATGCCCGAGACCAATATCCGCGTCGTCGCCAAGGATGTCGGCGGGTCGTTCGGGCTGAAGACGCAGGCATGGCGCGAGGAGATCGCAACGATCGCCGCGAGCATGATTCTCGGCCGGCCGCTCAAGTGGATCGAGGACCGCTACGAGAACCTCACCGCCGCCTGCCAGGCGCGCGAGCAGGAATGCGCGCTCCGCGTCGCCTTCGACGGCAACGGAAGGCTGCTCGCCAGCCATGTCGACTATGCCGTCAACAACGGCGCCTACCCGCACATGCCCGATCAGAACATCGCGGTGCCCATCTTTCTTTGGGCCGCCTACAAAATGCCGAAATTCGGCTTCCTCGCCCAGGGATTCCACACCAACACCGCGGGGCTCGGCGCCTATCGCGGACCATGGGCGATGGAGACGCTCGTCCGCGAAGTGACGCTCGACATCGCGGCGCGCCGGATCGGCATCGATCCGGTCGAAATCCGCCGCCGCAATCTCGTCTCCGCATCCGATCAGCCGTGCATGAGCTGCATGGGCATACCGCTCGAGGACATCACGCCGATCGAATGCCTCGATGCCTTGCTCGAGAAAGTCGACGTCGCCGCCTTCCGCACCGAGCAGAAGGCGGCCCGCGCCGAGGGACGCTATCTCGGGCTTGGCATCGCGACCTATGTGGAACCGACCGGCGGATCGTCGTTTTCCGTCCTGCGCACCGACGTCGCGCAGATCCGGATCGAGCCGACCGGGAAGGTGTCCGCCGTGCTCAGCACGCACTCGCAGGGCCACGGCACGCAGACGACGATGGCGCAGGTGATCGCCGATCATCTCGGCGTGCCATTCGAGGATGTCTCGATCTTCGAGGACGACAGTTCGCGCGGCGGCTTCGGTCCGGGAGCCGCCGGCAGCCGGCAGGCGATCGCGGGCGGGGGCGCCTCGATCCGGGCTTCCGCGATACTGGTCGACAAGATCAAGCGCGCCGCCGCGCACATCCTCAATGCCAGCCCGGACAATGTCCGGATCGAGCGCGGCATGGTGCATGTCGCCGGGGTCGATGAAGTCTCGCGCAGCCTGCGCGAGATCGCCGAGATCGCCTATAACGATCCCGATCGACTGCCGCCCGGCATGGAGGCGGGGCTGGAGGCGCACTATCGATACCAGCCGCCGGGTATGACCTTCACGACCGCCGCGCACGCTTGCATCGTCGAAGTCGACATCGAGATCGGCTTCGTCAAGATCCTGCGCTGGGTCGGCGCCGAGGATTGCGGCGTGATGATCAACCCCGCGGTCGTCGAGGGCCAGGTGGCAGGCGGTCTCGCGCAGGGGATCGGAAGCGTGCTGCTCGAGGAATTCGGCTATGACGCGCTCGGCAATCCTACCACCGCGACCTTTAAGGACTATCTGCTTCCGACAATCGCGGACGTGCCGGATTTCGAATATGTCCATCTCTGCACGCCCTCCAAGGCCGAGGGCGGGTTCCGCGGCATTGGCGAGGGCGGTGCGATCATCGGGCCGCCGACGTTGGTCAATGCGATTGCCGACGCGCTGTCGCCGTTCGGGGTCGAATGCCTCGATCTCCCGCTCTCGCCCTCGCGCCTGCTCGACCTGATCGCGGGAAAGACCGGGCGTTCCCGCCATGCGGACGACGCGCCGCCGACGATCACGGTCGAGACCGAAAGCGGGACGGCAGCCGTGCCCGTCGACGATCCGATCCTGTCCGGCCCCGGCACGCCGACCCGCCAGCCGGCGACGGTCGACGGCCTGTGGAAGATCATATTGTCTACCCCGATGGGCCCGCAGACCTTCACCGCCCGCTTCGCGACCGACGGCGATCGGCTCACCGGGACCCTCGACAGCGACATCGGCGCGCAGGATTTCGAGGGAGGTGTCGACGGCGACCGGCTCAGTTGGAGCATGAAGGTCTCCAAGCCGATGCCGCTCACGCTCAAATACGACATAAGGGTCGAGGGCGATCGCCTGGCCGGCAAGTGCAAAATGGGTATGTTCGGGACCGCCAAGCTTGCCGGCGAACGCCTTTAGTCGCGCAGGGGCTTGCCCTAAGGCGCGCTGGAAATTTTTACGCGCGGCCGAATCGCGCCTAGTCTTGTCTTGGAACGAACATGGCCTCCATCAATCCGCGGCGGACCACCGATGCGCGCTTCGTGCGATCGCGCGAAGCGTTGCGTACGGCGCTGCTGCGCCTGCTCGAAAGCCGCCCGCTCGATCAGATCACGATCCGCGAGATCGCCGCTTCGGCGGGTGTCGGCTATGCGACCTTCTTCCGCCATCACGCCGGCAAGGACGCGTTGCTCGAGGATGTCGCGGCCGAGCAGATCGAGACCTTGGTTGCGCGGACGCTTCCCATCTTCGATGCGGCGGAAACGCGCACGTCGTGCGTCGCACTCTGTTCCTATGTCGCATCGAATCGCACCCTGTGGTCGGCCCTGCTGACGGGAGGCGCCGCCGCCGCCATGCGCGAGGCGTTCATCCGGGTTTCGCGGCGCGTGGCGGACGATCGGCGCGATACGGTGGCCTGGCTGCCCGTCGATCTAGGCGTCATCCATTCGTCGAGCGCGATCATCGAGATCCTCGTCTGGTGGCTCCGCCAATCAGAGCCGAGGGCCGCCGACGAGGTTGCGATGCTCATCGATCGCCTTGTCATTTCGCCGCTTGGAGGGCTTTGATCCCAGCCAGAGCGATTGGAACGGGCAGGCTGTTTCGAATATGCGCGGCGCCTCGCGCGTCGACGGTTGAGCCAGGGCATCGGGATAGGAGGCGGCGCCGACTGCGCTGTCCGACCCGTCGCCGATCGCCAGGTGTCTCTCTACGAGCGTGATGCGGTTGGCAAAGCGCCATTCCCCGACACTGGAGGTCTGTCTAGCCCGACGATCTCGACGAGTTCGAAATCGGGATACTGCGCGAACTCCAGCGCGATGCGGACCAGACGACAGCGGATGTCTCGATCGGGCCTGCTCCCATTTGGGAGGCTCGCAAGCACGGAGCCTATGCGAAAGACGCGACTTCGCTGCGACCCCGATAATCGGGGCGGGTTCCAAGGCCGAGGGAAGAGGATAGATGGATCTGAAGCTCACCGGAAAACGTGCGCTCGTCACCGGCAGCAGTAGCGGGATCGGCGAAGGCATCGCCCGCATGCTGGCGCGCGAAGGCGCGACGGTGGTCGTCCATGGCCGCAATCGCGAACGCGCCGAAAAGGTCGCCGCGGACATCGGCGCAGCGGGAACCGCGATCGGCGACCTGTCGACCGACGACGGCGCCGCCACCGTCCATGACGAGGCATGCGCGGCGCTTGGCGGAAATATCGAGATCCTTATCAACAACGCCGGCGGCAGCTCGACCGGCAACACCACCAAGACCCCGATCGAGATCGACACCGACGACTGGATTTCCAACTATCACGCGAACGCGCTCTCTTCGGTACGGATGTGCCGGCTCGCCGTGCCCGACATGGTCGCCGCCAGGTTCGGCCGGGTGATCAACGTCTCCAGCGCGGTCGCCGTCCAGCCGAACAATCTGGGCGCGGACTATTCGGGCGCGAAGGCGTCGGCCAACAACTTCACGGTCAGCCTCGCCGGTTCGCTCAAGGGTGTCGGCGTGACCGTCAACACCGTCTCGCCCGGGATCATCATGGTCGACGGACTGCTTCGCTTCGGCCGCCATAAATATGGCGATCCTACGCTGACCATCGAGGATGTGACGCAGCGGCTGGCCGCCGACAAGGTGTTCGACCTGCCGCCGGCGGGCCGGCTGGGGATACCCGACGATCTCGCGCTGATCGTCTGCACGCTGGCGAGCCCGCTGTCGGGCTTCGTCACGGGCGCGAACTACCGCGTCGACGGCGGTCAGGTCCGCAGCCTCAACTAAGCGTCCCCCGGGCGCGGCGCGCGCCCGCCGCATCGATCGACAGGAAGGCATTCCATGTCCCAAAAGACCTATCGCGTCATCCAGTGGGCCACCGGCGTCGTCGGATCGGCCGCACTCCGGCACTTCATCCAGAATCCGGTGATCGACCTTGTCGGCGTGCTGGTGTTCAATCCCGACAAGGTCGGCAAGGACGCGGGCGCGCTCGTCGGCCTGCCCGACACCGGCGTGATCGCGACCGACGACCAGGAGGCGATCATCGCGATGGACGCCGATTGCGTGCTCTTCTCGCCGCTCAACATGGCATCCGACAGTCTCGATCTCGTCTGCCGGCTGCTGGCATCGGGCAAGAACGTCGTCTCTCCCGCGGGCCCCTTCCTGCCCAACACATGGTTCCCCGAGATCGCCGCGAAGATCGAGGCGGCCTGTCGCGAGGGCGGAAGCTCCTATCATGGCTGCGGCATCCACCCGGGCTTCTCGGGCGACATCCTGCCGATCACGCTGATCAGGCTCTGCGACCGGATCGACTGCATCGAGGTGACCGAGATCATCGACAAGGTCCGCAACCCGATGATCTATACCGAGATCATGGGCTTCGGCCTCGATCCCGACGCACTGCTCGACAACCCGCGCCGCTCGCCCGACACCTATCGCCATTTCTATTCGTCGATGGATATGATCGCCGGCGCGCTCGGCAAGGAGATCGAGAAGGTCACCACCCGCTTCGAGGTCGCAACGGCCAAGACGGACATCGTCCACGCCTTCGGCGAGGTGAAGGCCGGGACCGTCGGCGGCCAGCATTACGAGTGGACCGCCTGGTGCGAGGGCGCGCCGCTGATCGTCTACCATTTCTACTGGCAGCTTGGCGAGGATCTCGAGCCGCAGTGGGAAGTGGGCGAGGATTGCTACCGGGTCCGGATATTGGGCGATCCGGGGCTGGAGGTGAAGCTGATGGGCGCCGAGGCCAAGGACGGGCGCCGGCCCTTCCTGGGGCTGCCCTGGACCGGGCTGGTCGGCGCGACCGCCGTCCAGGCGGTCTGCGATGCCGCGCCGGGCGTGGTCACGCATGTCGATCTCGGCATCGTGCAGCCGCGCGGCATGGTGCGTCGCGTCGCCGCGTGAGCGCGGACGGCCGCCGCCCTGAACACATCATCTGGCATGCGTGAAACGGCGTCGGAGAAGACGATGGAAGAGTTCGACGAAACATTCGACTGGGTCGTGGTCGGCAGCGGGGCCGGATCGTTCAGTTCGGCGCTCGTCATGCGCGAGGCGGGCCGGTCGGTCGTCATCCTCGAAAAGACGGCGCTCGCCGGCGGCACCACCGCCAAGTCCGGCGGGGTGATGTGGATACCCGACAACTGCTTCCTGCGCGCCGAGGGGGAGAGCGACAGTGCCGAGGCGGCAACGACCTACCTCGATGCGTTGCAGGCGCTGGACGGCGGCGAAGCACCCGGCTCGACGCCGGAGAAACGGCTGGCCTATGTCACGCAGGCGCCGCGCGCGATCGACTTCCTGGTCGAACAGGGCGTGGCGCTAGAGCGCGGCCCCCGCTTCTATCCGGATTATTACGACGAACTGCCGGGAAGCTGCAAAACCACGCGGACCGTGGTCGCCAAGCCCTTCGATCTGAACGAATTGGGACCGTGGCGCGACAAGTTGCGCAAGGGCTTCGCCGAATTCAACGCGTCGCTCGCCGAGGGCATGGAGGCGGGCTTCCTGCGTACCAATCCGGCCGCCAAGCGCGTCATCCGCAGGATCGCGTTCCGCACCATCATCGATCGGCTGCGCGGCCGGCGCTTCACCACCGCAGGCGCCGCGCTGCAGGGGCGCATGCTGAAGGCGGCTCTGGCCGCGGGCGTCGATCTGCGGCTCGAATCGCCGGTCGGCGCGCTGGTCATCGAAGCCGGCAGGGCCAGCGGCGTCGTCACCAGCCGGGATGGCAAGCCGTGGCGGATCGGGGCGCGGCTGGGCGTGCTCGTCAACGCCGGCGGCTTCGCGCAGAATCAGGAAATGCGCGACAAATATCTGCCCGGCACGAAGAGCGCCTGGTCGCAGACCCCCGAGGGCGATACCGGCGACATGCACCGCGAACTGGAGCGGCAAGGCGGCGTGCTCGCCCAGATGGACCAGATGGTCGGCTTCCCGATGACGCCGGCGCCAGGCTACGCCCAGCGCTACGTCATGCCGGGCGGACAGGGCCTCACCGCCAAGCCGCATGCGATTTTGGTCGACCGATCCGGCCGGCGCTACATGAGCGAAGCCGGCAGCTACGAGCTCTATTGCGAGACGATGCGCAAGCATAACGAGACCGTGCCGGCAATCCCGAGCTATGCCATCTTCGACCACGCCTATACGACGCTCTACAAGGTCGCGGACCGCTTCATCGACAAGAGCGTGCCGCCAGACTGGTTGTCCGAAAAATATATCCACCGCGCGGACACGATCGAGGCGCTCGCCGCGCAGATCGCGATCGATCCTGCGACGCTGGCCGAGACCGTCTCGCGCTGGAACGGCTTCGCGTCGAACGGCCGGGACGAGGATTTCGGTCGTGGCCAGAGGGCGTTCGACAATTGCGGCTTCATGGGCGATCCCTTCTCGAAGGAGAGCTCGTTGGGGACGATCGCCATTGCGCCCTTCTATGCCGTGCCCGTCGTTCCCGGCGACGTGAGCACCTATGGCGGCGTGGTGACCGATGCGAATGCTTTGGTCGTCACAGCGGACGGAAGCGTTATCCATGGTCTCTATGCGACCGGCACGACCACGGCGTCCGTGATGGGCAATGTCTATTCGGGTGCGGGCGCGAGCGTCGGGCCATCACTGACGTTCGGGTATATTGCAGCGAGGCACGCAGCGGGGATCAACGACGCGGCGTGAGATGCCGCTCTGCCTCCACCGGCGCTGCCCGATATGTCGGAGGCTCGCATCTTTGATCCAAAATGCACTTCCAGTTCGGCAGCCTAAGCCGCTGCGTGTTGTCGTTGTAATGGTCATGGAAAGCGGCCTTCCCGACCTTGAAGTCTAATGACGACGTGAAGTCTATTCCTCCTGCCTTCACCAAATCGCGTAGCAATGCACCCACCCGCCTCCGAGACAACATCCATCCGCATCGGGCTCGGACCGGGGTGATTCCACCCGGCTGAACGACTGTGTTGCACCCGCCGTCGCCTACGCACGCCAGCCGATCCCTCGACGTCGGCTCGGCCGATAGCTGTCGGTCTTGCCGTTGGGGACGTCGCAACGATATTCACGGCCAGCCTGCGAGTAGCGTGCTCAGCGCCGTCGCGAGTTCGAGCGGCCGATCCAGCATGGCGTGGTGCCCGCAGTCCGGAAGGACGACGCGCGGCACCTCGTCGCCGAGCGGAAGGCTCGTCGCAGCCGCCGCGACGTGCGAATGTTCGGCGATGATCTGCACGGCCGGAACCTGCGGGCGAAGCGGCGCGGTATAGGGGCCCTGCTCGATACCGCGCGCGAACTTCGACCAATAGTCCGGATCGGCGCGCCAGCACCAGTTGAGCGCGCCATCGTCCCCGGCCACCGCCATGAGCGCATGGCGGGCGACGTGATCGACCAGCACGGGCTCTCGGGCCGGACCGGGCGGCACCAGCCGAAATCGCTCCAGCGCTTCCGCCTCGGTGCTGAAGACGCGTCGCGTCGATCCGCGCGCCGACGCCCCGCCGGCGGGTGCCCGAAAGCTCGTATCGAGCAGGATGAGTCCGCGCATCATGGCCGGCGAATGGACGGCGCCGTGCATGAGATGCGCGCCACCCATCGAGTGGCCGATGAACACCGGCGGTCCTGCCTCGGCGAGCGACGCGGCGGCCACGCAGGCGCGAGCATCCTCGGCGATGTCCGCGCTGGAATAGTGGTCACGCCAACCCGAGCCTCCGTTGCCCGGCAGCGTCATGGCCGCCACGCGGTGCGTCTCGGCGAGGAGTGGCGCCACGGCGTCCCACCAATGCGCATGGGCGCCGGCGCCGTGGAGAAGCAGGAGGCCCGGGAGGCCGCGCTTTCCCCAGACCAGCAGCTCCACCTTGCTGCCCCCGCTGGCAACGCTGGTCACCACGGGTCGATGCGCCAGGAGCCACGCCGGCCAGTCCGGTGCCGTCGCGAGTGAAGACGACGCCCGTCCGCCCGACATCTCCACTGGCTCGCCGACTTCGCTCATTTCCGGCTATCCGTCACACCAGAACGAAGCCTGGGCCGCCTGCATCGCCAATGCCTGGCGGGATTTGGGGATGAGGCGCAAGACGGCCTCCGCGACCCGGAAGACGGGGTCGACCGGCGAACAACCGCATTTGATGTCGTCGAGGATGCCTGCGAACCGGCTGCCCTGCGCGGTCTGCGATTTGAACGCATCGGTCGCGGGATCGTAGACATCGGCATCGGCCAGGTTGCGCGCCACCAATTGGTCCAGCTCGTCGCTGATATAGTCGATCGCGGTCCACAGATAGCCGCCGGCGACCGGCGTCAGCGTCCCCGCCCTTGCCCGCAGGGCCTCTCTCGCCTCCGAAAGCAATTCGATCGCCCGGATCCTCGTCGTCGCAGCCATCTGGCCGGTGGCGACGACGCGGGCGGTGGGATGAGGTCGATGCCTGTTCATGCAGCGCCCCCGCCTATGTCCTCGACGCGATCTCGATGCCCATCTGCGCCATCTCGCGTTCGGCCCAGAATAGGCGGCCGCTATATTCCCAGGGGTTCTCGCATGCCGCGAAGTAGACGATCATCCGCGCGGGCACGGTCATCGGAACGGCGACACTGTCGTCCAGCCCGCGCTCCTTCACTCGGATCGCGACCAGTTCGGTCGCGACGAGCCCGGGATGCATACCGATGATCGCGATGCGCCTGGCGTAGAATTCCGGCGCCATGCAGTTGCCGAACCGGTCGAGCGCGCGCTTGCTCGAATAATAGCCGGGCACCGCCAGGCTGAAGCCGCCGACCGCATCGAGCTTGGTGGATTCCTCGGGCTGACGGAACACCTCGCCGCTTCCGGTCGAGAGATTGATGATACGCCCCCCGCCACGCCGTTCCATGATCGGGACCACCAGCTGGGTAAGCGTGAACGGCGCGTGCGTGTTGACGGCGAACTGGTAGAGCCATTCTTCGCGCGTCAGATCGAGGAAGGATTTCCCCCAAATCTCGCCCGTCGTCGCGGCCGCATTGTTGACGAGAATGTCGACGCCGCCGAAACGGCCGACCGCCGCATCGACCAGCGCCTTGAGATCATCCTCCTGCGCCAGGTCGGTCGCGACCGCGATCGCCTGACCGCCGGCCGCCTCGATGCTGCGGAGCGTTTCGCCGATCGTGCCCGGCAGGCTCGGATCTTCGTCGACCGTGCGCGCCGCCAACACGACGTGCGCGCCGCGGCGCGCGAAATCCAACGCGGACTGCTTGCCGACGCCCCGGCTGGCGCCCGTGATGACGACGACCTTGCCGGTCAGATCGAGCTCGCGCTGCCGGATCATAGGCGATCCCGCGGCGACCGGCCCGCTCGCCTTGCCGATCGCGACACCGAGATTTTCGGAAACATTGGTCATA
>Ga0302311_10001900_pt1 | contig 24123 bp, 24 predicted proteins | sample III_Palsa_N1_3_FD_200449 | JGI IMG/M metagenome (GOLD analysis project Ga0302311, IMG submission 200449) | Peat permafrost microbial communities from Stordalen Mire near Abisko, Sweden - III_Palsa_N1_3 | ecosystem: Environmental > Terrestrial > Soil > Palsa > Peat permafrost | place: Sweden... | reverse complement strand
TCGACTCGAGTCGCAGATTGACAAGACGCTGGAGCTCGCGCGCATTGAGGGCGGTGGCCCGCTGCGCGAGCAGGCGATACCGTTGCATGCCTGGCTCGAGCAGGCGCTGGCAGGCATCGCGCAGGCGTACGGTGCCACGCTGGATCTGCGCGCACACGTGGATGCGGCATTACCACCGATTCTGGCCGATGCCGGGGCACTGCAGATGATCCTGCGCAACCTGGTGGAGAATTCGGTGCGCCATGCGCGCGTGAATCCGGTGAGCGTGCGGCTTACGGCCGCAGTGCGCGGCGCGCAAGTCGTGCTCGAATACCAGGACAACGGCCACGGTGTGCTCGCCGGCGCCGGTCGACTGGGGCGACTGTTTGGTCGCGGGCCGCGCTCACATGGCGCCGGCGTCGGCCTGTATCTGGTGCGCCGCCTGATGCAGCGCATGGGCGGGCGGGCGCGCTTCGATACCGCTCCCGGCGAGGGCTTTCGCGCTGAGCTGTGGTTTTTACCGAGCACCTGAAGGACGCCAAGCGCTCATGAATACGCCGATAAGGCTGCTCGTGGTCGAGGACGAGCGTAACGTTGCCGAGACTCTCATAGAGCGCCTCGGCGCCGCGGGCTTCGAGGTCGCGCGCGCCAGCTCCATGGCAAGCGCGCGCCGCGCGATAGCCGAGAGCTCATTTCACTTGGCGCTGCTCGATGTCGGACTGCCTGACGGCAGTGGCTTTGAGCTCGCTCGCGTGCTGCGTGAGCGCGCACCGGCGACCGCTATCGTCTTTCTGACCGCGCACGCGAACGCCGAGGATCGCATTCGTGGCCTCGAGCTCGGCGCCGACGATTACGTCGCCAAGCCATTTCACTTCCGCGAGTTGTTACTGCGCATTCAGAACTGCCTCAAACGTGCGCAGGACCTCGCACAGGTCCCCGGCGAAATGCGCGGACAGGTGCGCATCGGCCGCGCGCTCGTTGATTTCGAGCGCTTTCTCGCGACCGTGGATGGCAAGAGCCAGGCTCTGACGCACAAGGAGTGCGCGGTGCTGCGCCTGCTCGCCGAGCGGGCTGGCAAGGCGGTCAGCCGCGACGAGATACTCGATCGGGCTTGGTCGCCCGATGAGTTCCCGACCTCGCGCACGGTCGATAATTTCATCGTACGCCTGCGCAAGCTCATCGAGGAGGATGCCGCCGATCCGCGCGTGATCCGCAGCATCCGTGGGGTCGGCTACTTGCTCACGGAACTGCATCGTGCCTGAGACGCTATTGTTGCAGGCACTGGCACGCCGCAACGCGGGTCGCCCGCCAGTGTGGTTCATGCGCCAGGCGGGCCGCTACCATCGACACTACCAGGCACTGCGCGCCCATCACGAGTTCATGGACCTGTGCAAGCGCCCCGAGCTCGCCGCCGCCGTCACGCTCGGACCGGTCGAGGAGTTCGGTTTCGATGCAGCGATCCTGTTCTCTGACCTGTTGTTTCCACTCGAGGCCATGGGCATGGGACTGCGCTACGCGTCGGGCCCGCAGCTCGACTGGCATCTGCACAGCACGGCCGACTTGTCGCGGCTGCGCGGCGGCCCCGAGCGCGCGCTGCACATGGCTTTTCAGGCCGAGGCGATCCAGTTGCTGCGCACACGTGTGCCTGCGGGGTGCTGCCTGATCGGTTTCGTCGGCGGCCCATTCACGCTCTACGCCTATGCGGTGGCCGGCTCGCACGAGGGCTTCCTGCGCGCTGAGCATGACGGCCTGGATAAGGCGCTGTACGCGGGCTTCAACGAGCGCTTGTGCGCGCTGCTGGCGGCCAATATGGCGTTGCAGGCGCAGGCGGGCGCCGATTGTGTAGCGATCTTCGACACCGCGGCCGGCGCGCTCTCACCCGAGCACTTCGCGCAGTATGTGGCCGAACCGCTCGCGGCGCTCATGCGGGAGTTTCGCGCGCGCTGCCCGGATACGCCCGTGATCTACTATTCGCGCGACACCGGTCCGGCGCACTGGGCAGCACTGCGCGCGATCGACTTTCAGTGCCTGGGCATCGATTGGCGACATGACCTGGTCGAGGTGCTGCGTGAGGAGGGTCAGCGCTGGAGCGTACAGGGCAATATCGATCCACAGTGGTTGCTGCTGCCGGCGCGCGAGCTCGAGGCTCGCCTGCGCGGCGGCTTCGAGCGGCTGCTCGAGCAGCCGGCGACGCTGCGAGCGGGCTGGGTCTGCGGTTTGGGACATGGGGTATTGCAGAGCACGCCCGAAGAGAACGTGCGCCTGGCGCTGCGCGTGCAGCGCGAGATGTTCGCGTGAACGCTGTCGTGGCTGACCCGCTGGTGGCCAAATACGATGTCGCCGGACCGCGCTACACGAGCTACCCGACCGTGCCGTACTGGGGCAGTGCGCCAAGTGAAAGCCAATGGCTCGAGCGCATCGGCCGCTCATTGTCATGCGCCAGCGCTCAGGCGGCCGCGCTCTATGTGCACGTGCCGTTTTGCCGCGCGCTGTGCACTTTCTGTGGCTGCAACACGCGTATCACGCGCAGCCACAGCATCGTGCTGCCGTACCTGCAAAGCGTGCTGGGCGAGCTCGATTTGTATCTACGCGGCTTGCAGTGCGAGCGCATCGAGATCAGCGAGTTGCATCTGGGCGGCGGTACGCCGACCTTCCTGGACCCGGCAGAGCTCGAGTCGCTGCTCAGTGGCCTGCATGCGCGCGCGCGTTGCCGCACGGAGGCGGTCTGCTCGGTCGAGGTCGATCCGCGCGTGACCACGAGCGTGCAGCTCGAGGTGCTGGCGCGCTACGGCTTCCGGCGCATCAGCCTGGGAGTGCAGGATTTCGATCCGCGAGTGCAGGCCATCGTCAATCGCGTGCAGAGTGAAGCGCAGGTGCGCGAGGTCACGCAGCAGGCGCGCGCGCGAGGATTCGAGAGTGTCAATTTCGATCTGATTTACGGCTTGCCATTGCAGACCCCCGCGAGCATCGAGGCGACCATGGCCGCGGTGCGCCGGCTGCGGCCCGATCGCATCGCCCTCTACGCCTACGCTCATGTACCGTGGATCCGGCCGGGGCAGCGCCGTTATACCGAAGCGGACCTGCCTCAGGGCGAGCACAAACGGTTGCTCTACGAGCTCGGTCGCGAATCTCTCGAGCGCGAGGGCTACCGCGAGATCGGCCTGGATCACTTCGCGCTTGAAACCGACAGCCTCTGGCGCGCGCAGCAAGCGGGCGCACTGCACCGCAATTTCATGGGCTATACCGATGCCCGCGCGCAGCCACTGATCGGTCTGGGCGTGTCCGCAATCGGCGATGTCGGGGACGCATTCGTGCAGAACGAGAAAGACCTGCAACGCTACCAGCTGCGCGTCGCAGCCGGCGAGCTACCGATTCAGCGAGGTCATGTGCTGGATGCCGAGGATCAGATTCTGCGTCGCCATATTCTGCGTCTGATGACGCGGCTGCAGACGCGCTGGGATACCCCGGAGGATTACACCGAATATCTGGCCAGCGTCGGGCAGCGGCTTGCCGAGCCTGTGGCCGATGGCCTGGTGGAGCTCGATGCCGCAAGCTGCCAGGTCACAGCCAGGGGACGCGCGTTCCTGCGCAACATCTGCATGGCCTTTGATGCGCGTCTCTGGCGCCGTCTGCCCGATAAGGCCTTGTTCAGCCGCACCAGCTGATGCGTTAGAACGGCTTCACGACAGCGAGTAAAATGATCGGCACGACCAGCAGCAAAGCGCCCTCGTTGAACAGGCGCAGCGCCCATGAGCCGGGCATAGTCTGGTGCTGCACCATGCGTCGCAGCAGCACCAGGCAGGCGATGTGATAGCCGATCAAACCGATGACAAACACCAATTTGATCATGAGCCAGCGACCATCGATCTGGAAACCGAGCCACAGCCACAGTCCGAACAGCAGGGCGATGCCGGCCATGAGGCTCATGAATGCAGCCAGACGCCGGCCCATGATGATCAGTCGTCTGACGTCCTCGCCACGGGCCTGGCCTTCGACGTAATGAACGAATATACGCGGCAGGTAAAACAGGCCGGCGAGCCAGGCGATGACAAAAGTCAGATGCAGCGCTTTGATCCAGAGCATGAGCCTTCCAGTTTGGCGCATCAGGCCACACAGTTAAAGCCAGGCGCGCCCTTGGAACAGGGCGCCCCCGCCGCACCGGCCGCCCTGTGGCTTCGGGTGCTATCGCGCCTGCCGTGGAGCGTGCTCTACGCGCTGACCGCGACGATCGTGTTCATCATGCGACATGCGCTGCGCTTCCGGGTGCGCGTCGTGCGCTCGAATCTGCGCCGCTGCTTTCCGGACAGCTCCCCCGCGGCGATCGAGTCGATGCTCAATGCCTTCTACGCTCATCTCGGACAAGTGGCCGCCGAGTTTCTGAAAATGGCGACGATGTCGGCCGACGAGATGCGCCGCCGCGTGCATGTCACGAATGCTGCGCTGGTAACGGCTGAAACCGATGCGGGCCGCTCGGTGCTGCTGCTCGGAACGCATCTGGGCAACTGGGAGTGGGCCCTGCAGGGCGTGACGCTGGCCTCGCGCGTGCCCATCGATGCGGCTTATAAGCCCCTGCATGCTGCGGGCGCCGATCGCGAGCTGCTTAAGATGCGCGGCCGTTTCGGCGCGCGCCTCGTGGCTGCAAAGAAAATATTGCGCGTGGCCGCGCGCCATCGAAACGAGGTGCATGCGATTGCCCTCATGGCCGATCAGATGCCTTCATCCAGTGCCTCGCGCCAATGGCTCAGTTTCCTGGGCTGCGATACCGCCTTTTATCCCGGTCCGGCTGAGCTCGGCCGCATGACCGGCTATGCCACTTTTTATGTGGCCATGCGCCGCATCCGCCGTGGTTATTATGAAATGAGCTACCAGAGCGTGGCCGCGGCCGGTGAGCGCGTCGAACCGGAGATCTTTACGGCGCGCTATGCGCAATTGCTCGAGGCGCAGATCCGTGTCGACCCCGCCGTTTGGATGTGGGCGCACCGGCGCTGGAAATTGGCGCGCCCGGGCGCTAGCGCGGTGGCTGGCGCTTGAGAGTCAGCGTCTTGCCCGTCGTGCGCGTATTGGCGAGCACCGGTTTGACTTTGCTCTGCCGCGCCGAGCGCAGCAAGGGCGTCTGGTGCTGCGGGGTCGTCGAATGCACGATCTTGCCCGTATGCTTCGAGTGATCGGCGCGGTGAAAGAGCTCTGACAGGCTCGCCTGCGCGCTGCCGGCCGTGCAGGTCAGCACAACTCCAACTGCGATGGCAGCGAGCATCGGGCATCTGGTAGCGCTCATTGGCGCATTCTACGCCAGAGGCCCCACAGGTACCCCTGACGCGTGCCGCCGACACTTGCGGCCAATCAGAACATGCCGCCGTTGATTGAAATGACCTGACCGGTGATGTAGCTGGCGCCCTCACCGGCGAGGAACCCGACCAGCTCCGCGACCTCCTCGGCGCTGCCGGCGCGCTGCATCGGCACCAGCCGCGAGGTGACGGCCGCATCGAAGCGCTGCGCCGTCATGGGAGTCTCGATGATGCCCGGTGCCACGGCGTTGACCGTGATGCCGCGAGTCGCGACCTCCAGAGCCAGCGCCCGGGTTGCGGAGTTCAGCGCGCCCTTGGCCGCCGCATAGTTGACCTGTCCGCGATTGCCCTTGAGCGCGGCGATCGAGGAAATGTTCACGATCCGGCCCCAGCGCGTGCGGATCATTGGCATCAGCAGCGGTTGCGTGACGTTGAAGAAGCCTTGCACCGAGACGTCAATCACGCGCCGCCATTGCAGCGCACTCATGCCCGGTAACACCGCGTCATCGTGAATGCCGGCATTGTTGACCAGGATCTGAATTGGGCCAGCGGCCAGTACGCGCTCGAGCGCAGCCTGAGTGGCCAGATGATCCGTGACATCGAACAGCACGACCTCGGCGCACGCGTTCACGGCATTAAGCTCCTGCGCCAGGGCTTGTGCCTGCGTTGCACCCCGGAATGCGTGCAGATAGAGCTGATGTCCGCTGTGGGCAAGTTGGCGGCAGATCGCCGCTCCGATGCCGCCGCTGGCGCCGGTGATGAGCGCACGCCGTGCGATGCTGTTCACTGCGGCTGCGGGCCGAGCAGCAGACTCGCGCGTCCCCGGGCGAGCAACCCCTGCGCGGCGCTGACCGTGAAGCTGTAGAGCGCGCCGCGTGTATCGGCGTGCTCGCACTGCGCGCGAATGATCAGATCGTCGGGCACGTCATCCAGCCGCGTGACATGCAGCTCCAGGGCGCGTGCGCTCGCCAGCATGCCGAAGCCGCCCGTTTGGGGCTCCTGCGGCCGCAACAAAGCGCCGTGCACGGCCATGGCTTGGGCCGCGTACTCGAGCGCGCAGGCGGCGCCGAGCCGGTCATATGCGCGCAACGGATGATCGAGCGTGCGATGCGTGGCGCTGGCGCATTCAATGCGCTGCGGGTCCCAGGACAAGACCTGATCGAGCAGGCACATGCGCCCCTGATGCGGGATATGCGCGACGATCCAGGCGCGATCGGGCCTCACAGCTCGATCTCGACGGCCAGGCGCGCCGTGTCGAGGTAATCCAGAATGATCCGCTCGCGGCGTGACTGCGCGAGCCGTTGTAGCAGCGGTAGGCTGCGCGCCGCTGGAATCGAGATCCTCAGTGCTTCCAGCTCGGGGCTCTCCAATTTTGTCGCGGCATCCTCGCACAGCTCGACCTTCAGGCTCGCCAGCGCGGCTCCCGAGCCAGACGGTGCGAGCAACAAGCCGACACCGAAGGCATCGGGAATAGGGCGGCGAGCACGCAGCGGTTGCGGATAGTCGGCATCGTAGGCCACCAGCAGCACCGGGCCGGTATTGAGCGCGAGCTGAGAGAGCGCTTCGAGCAGTCCCGCGCCAAAGCTCGCGTCGTGCGCACACAGGGACACCGACGATCGCGCGCAGCTGTAGGCAATGCTCCAATAGCCCGCGGGCGCGTTGTGGACCGAGTTGTGAAAGCGCGTCGGTGAGATCAGGCGATCATCGCCCGCCAGCGCCTCACAGATTTCATGACAGACCTCACCGTCCCCACCCGAGGAGCTGAACACGCTGGGGAGGCTGCGCGCATCGAGCCCGGCCTGCGCGACTGCCTCGGCGCCGACCGCGAGGGCGAGTCGGGTCACGCGACCGGCGCGACGGCGCTCCGCCGATGGCAACGCGCTCGGCACCGGCAATACGGTGCGTTCGCGCTGGTAGGGATGCGCTTCGGTCAGAACGCTTACGGCCGAGGGCCAATCCGCCAGCCCGGGCCCGAGCACGCCGAGGCCCTGAATGTCGGCGCTGAGCATGTTCAGTCGCGCTCCTCGAGCGCGCGGCCGAACAACAGCGCACAGTTGGCGCCGCCGAAACCGAAGGAATTGCTGAGCACGCGCCGCACCCGTGTGTGGCGATTTTCGGTCAGGTAATTCAATTCGAGTCGGGGATCGCGCTGCGTGACGTTCAGGCCGCCGGGCAGCAGGTCATGACGCAGGGCGAGCGCGCATATGACCGCCTCGAGCGCACCGGATGCCCCGAGCGTGTGTCCGGTCGCTCCCTTGGTTGAGCTGCAGGGCGTCTCCATACCAAACAGCGCCGTGACCGCGCGACTCTCGGCGTTGTCATTGTTGGGCGTACCGGTGCCGTGCAGATTGATGTAGTCGATCTGGGATGCCGCCACTCCGGCTGCCTCCAGCGCGCCGCGCATGGCCATGCGCGCGCCGGCGCCTTCCGGATGCGGATTGGACATGTGATAGGCATCGCTCGACTCCCCGGACGCGAGCAGGATCACGTCGCGCTCATCGGGCGCAGTCGGTGCGCGCTCGAGCAGCGCGAAGGCAGCCGCCTCACCGATCGACAAGCCGTCGCGCGCGACATCGAACGGGCGGCAGGGTGTGCGCGCGCTCAACTGCAGTGAGTGGAAACCATAGAGAGTCGTCAGACACAATGAATCCACGCCTCCCACTACCGCGGCATCGATGAGCCCGGCGCCGATCATGCGCTGAGCGACGGCGAAAGCCTTGGCGCTCGAGGAGCAGGCCGTGCACAGCGTGGCCGCAGGGCCTTCGATTTCGAGCACGCGGCGCACGTAGTCACTGACCGAGAAAGAATTGTGCTGGTGTGGATACTCGAACTGCTCGGGCAAGGCACCGTCAGGCGGCGTGCGCATGCGGTAGGCGAGCTCGGTCTCGAGCATGCCCGAGGTGCTCGTGCCCAGAAATACGCCGAGTCGTCGTCGCCCCCAGCGCGCCGCGCTCGCGTGCACCGCGCCGATGAAGCCGTCCTGCTCGAGCCCGAGTTGTGCGAGCCGATTATTGCGGCAATTGTAGGTCTGCAGCTCTGAGGGCAGACGCACCGCGTCGACGCCGGCGACCTCGCCGATATACGTGTCGAGCACGACGCTCTCGAACCGGCAGGGCGCGAGACCCCCGCGCGCTGCCGCGAGCGCCTCGAATGTGGCCGTCAGACCGTGGCCGAGGCAACTCGTCGCCGTGAAATGGCTCAGCAACAGCGGCGTCATCGCGCCCCGGCTGCCCGCAGCTCACGGCCGGGTGGCGTTGCATTATTCATTCTTAGGGTCTCGCTCCCGAAGCTGCACTCTCGCGACGAGCCGCCAGAAGCCGTCGGCGCTGCAGTATACGCTGGCCCCGCCGCCGCCCGTGTCAGACGCGGTGCGTGATTTCAGACTCGCGCGTCGCGCAGTGTCACCGTGCGCAAGCCAAGGCGCTCGATGACCTCGAGCAGCCGTGGCAATACCTCGAGCACCACCGGAACTCCGGCCCGCGTGCGCGCCGCGTGCCCGTCGTGCAGCAGCAGAATATCCCCGGCAGCCAGAGGCCGGCTCAGGCGCTGGAGCACCCGCTCAGCGTCGCCGTTCACCGTATCGAAGCCGCGTCTGGTCCAGCTCGCCAGCTGCAGCTCCAGACGCTGCAAAACCGGCTCGAGCAATGCATTGCGCAGGCCCGCCGGGGCGCGAAAGAACACCGGTGCGATACCGCTGGCACGTTCGATGCCCTGCTGTGCGCGCTGCAGCTCGCTGTATAGCGCGCCGGAGCCGAGCAACGAAAACCAATGTTCATGGCCGTAGCTGTGGTTCTCGACCGCGTGGCCTTGCAATACGCAATCTCGCGCAATGTGCGGATACTGCGCGACGCGTTCGCCGATGCAGAAAAAAGTCGCGCGCGCACGGCGCTCGGCGAGTATCGACAGCACCTTGGGCGTCACATCGGGGTCAGGGCCGTCGTCGAACGTGAGGGCAACTTCCCCGCGCGCCGCCGCGGCCGCGGGCAGAGCCGTCCAGTTCGGGCCCAGCGCGCGGCTGCGCGGCCACAGGCCAAAACCGGTGAGCACGAGATGATTGGCGATGAGCGCGCAGCCGGTCCAGGGCCACCAATGCGGCCGCAGTAGCGTGAGCGCGAGCGCCCCGCCATGCCAGGCGAGGGAGGCGCGCCACCATGGCGCGGCCTGCCAGCGCCTTCGGCCTTTATGCGTACTCGAGGCATTGCTGCTCATTCGAGGCGCTTTAGCCCGCTGTGCCGGCGCCGGGCGCTGCCAGCACCGCGCGCGGCGTCAGTAATGCCGCAAACCACAAGGCCAGTAGAGCGCCGGGTGCGACGGTGCTGCCCAACGCGCTCAGCAGCGGCACGGGCGAGCTCGCCAGTACGCCGAAGCCGATCACCGTGCAGGCATTGGCAATCAACAGCGAGGCCAGTGTCAGGGGCAGTCCCGCGCTGTCGTGATCGGCCGCGCGTCGATCAAAGAACAGCGCGTAGTTCGAGCCTACCGCGACGATCAGCAATAGCCCGATCAGATGCAGGATCGTGAGCTCGGTGCCCGTGAGGACCAGCACGGCGCTGACCACCAGCACAGACAGCGCCAGCGGCGCGATCACGCGCGTCACGCGCGCAAGGCTGCGCAGCACGGCGCTCAGTAGCAATACGATGGCGGCGAAACCGGCCAGCGCGAGGCGCGCGGCCTGGCGCAGATAGCCGCCGTAGAGCGCATCGGTCTCCTGCTTCATGTTCAGCGCCAGCACGCTGCCCGGCGGGTTGGTGGCGAGCGCAGCGCGCACGCGCGCAATATCGATGTCGCCGGCTGCACCCTCGGCATCCGGCGCGCGTAACGGCAGCAATGCGTACCATTGGTCGGCCTGTTGCCAGAGCAGCGCATCGAGTGCAAGCCCCATCGAAGTATGCTCGAAATCGGCGCGCGTGAGGTCTGGGGCCGAGCGGGCGGCAGCCACCTGGTTGACGAAATCATCGAGCGCACCGGCGCGCAATGGCAGGCTGGAGCTTGCCGTGGCCAGGCGCGCGCGCAGCGTTGGCGCATCAGGCAGACTCGCGCGCCGCGCCGCCTGCGTGAGGCGACTGGGCAGGTATTGCGTCGGGCTTTCATATCCGGCAATCACACCTGCAGCTACCAGCCCATCGAGTTGCTGCGCAACGCCCTGCGCTCGTTGCAACACCGATTCCTCGTCCGGGGCGCTGACCACCACGAGATTGCTGACGTCCGGGGCGCCGAGCTCGCTGCGCAGTTTCGCATCCAGCGCCTGCGCCGCGGCGGGCACGGGACTCAAAGCGGCCAGATCGCGATTCCAGAGCGTCGCGCGATGCTGGTACAGCAGCAGCGCGCACAGCGCACCCAGCCCCGCCAACACCAGGGCCGGCACGTGCAGCCGCGCCAGCAGCCGCGCGGCGGCCGCTCCGAGCGGTGCCAGATCCCGGATATGCAGGCGCGCCGGCAGCAATTGCGGCAACACCAGGCGCGTCACGGCGGCTGCGATGATCAGGCCGGTGATTGAATACAACCCGAGCTGCTGCAGTCCGGGGAAACTCGAGGGCAGCAACGAGGCGAAACCGCAGACCGATGTCATCAGCCCTAAAGCGATGGTCGGCCAGAGCCGGGAGGGCGCTTGCAGCCGCGCGGCGCCCTGCACGCCGCGGCGCGACTGGATAAACAGGTAGATCGAATAGTCCACCGATTCACCGATCAGCGTGATGCCGAAGCCCAGCGTAACGCCGTGCACCACGCCCGCGCCGATCGCCACGGCCGCGACCCCGGCCAGCGCGCCGGAGAGCACCGGCAGGAGCCCGAGCAATACCGTGGTCGCGGAGCGATAGACCAGGAGCAGCAACGCCACAATCAGGCTCGTGCTCAATAACGACAGGCGCAGGGCCTCGCGCTCGATCGTCGAGCGCGCGCTGACCGCAAATACCGCGGGACCGCTCAGTACCAGGCGCAGTGGTGTGACAGAGCTGCCAGCGCCGGGAGTGCTGGAGCCCAGCGCGGCGGCAAAGGCGCTGCGAATCAGCGCGAGTGAGTGTTCCTGGCCGTCGGTGTCCGAGCCCGAGGCACGTGTCTCGGCGAGCAGCAGCGCGCGCTGCCCGTCGGGCGAGCTCCAGACGCCCTGCTCGCTGTGAGCGCCGCCGCCCGGTTCGAGCTGCTCCATGATCTGCAGCGTCTCGCCGGTCGGATCGCTGCTGAGCGTTGATTTCGCCAGCAGCCCCGCCGGGGAGCTCGCCAGATCAAGCATCGCGCCAATTGCCGCGCGCAGTCCTGAGACGCTGAAGCGCTCGGCAGTTACCGTGTCACTGAGCTGGTAGCGATGTTCGAACACGAACTGCTGATCACGCTGCGCGCTGCTCGCCTCGCCGTTGCTGACGGCGACAAATGCGCTGGCGGCGGCCAGGCTCGCCGCGAGGCGGCTCGAGACCTGCGCGCGCAATGGCGCATCGCCACCCTCGATGCCGATCAGGATCAGGCGCGCGGCGAGCCCGTTCTGCAGTTGCCCGACCATCAGGCGCTGCGAGGCTGAGGGCGAGCGCGGCAGAAATGCCGACAGATCCGAGCTGTATCGTGCGCGCGCTACGATCAGCGCGGCCAGCGCCATGAGCGGCAGCCAGATCGCCAGCACGATCCAACGGCTGCGTTTCATTCGCGCGGCGTGATGCGCATCAGGGAGTGATCGCCATCGCGCTGCTGCACCTTGACCTCCAGGATCGCGGCGCGCTCGCCTCGCAGCTGCACTTGCGTTACGGCTGCGGCCAGACTCGGATCGAGCGGCCGCAGCAATAATTGCCAATGTTCCAGATCGCCCTGGAAGTCGAGTGCAAACAATTTCTCGAGCGCTGCGCGATCACCCGCGAGCGTCGCGCGCACGCTCTCGAGCAAAGGCGCGAGCTGCGGATAATCCCGCAGCGCGAATCGTCGCTGATGCGTGCCCACCTGCAAGGTGAGTACGCCATGATCGAGCACGGCGCTCTGCTCGCGCGGCTCGAGCGTGTGCTGCTCGAGATGATCGGGCGCATCGTAGCTCAGCAAGCCCGATGAATGCGCCGGACGGGTGAGCATCGAGAGGAACTGATCCTGCTCGAAGGCGGCCTCGCCGTGCTGCCGTTGCGCCAGCAGCGAGAGCAGGCGGTCCAGCTCGCCCGGCTCGCTGGCCGCGAGCAGCATGGGCCAGAACGTGGCGATCACAGTCAGGCCGATGCGCCGGCAGGCGCCGCGCGCAGCGCCTTGGCGCGGCGCGCTCACGACCAGGCCTGATCCGTTGCGCCGCCGGCGCGCGCCGGGCGGCGCGGATCGGACCAGAAGTCGAAGAAATTGAACCAATTATAGGGATCGCTGCGGCAGTACTGCTCGAGCAATAAGCCGAAGCGGCGCACAGCCGCTTCGATCGCCGCGGTGCGTGTCGCGCGGCTTGTGTTCGAGAAATCCGCGAGCGGCTCGAATATCAAGTGATAGCGCCGGCCGCCGCGATACAGCCCCAGCATAAAATACACGCGACGACGCAGCAGCGCCGCGGCGCGCATCGGTCCGAGCGGCAGACGCGCGGTCGCACCGAGGAAGCTCACCGGCAAAGTCGCTTCATCGCCGAGGGTGCGGTCAGCGAGGACCCCGACCAGTGCGCCACGATCGAGCCGCTCGCGCACCTTGAGCATGGAATCCACGTGGCCCAGTGCGATGATCTCGGACGGATCGTGCATTTCGGAGCCCGCCAGCACGGCATTGACCTTGCGGGCGTTTTCCTCGTACATCGCCATCGCGACCTCCAGGCCCGAGCGACTAGAGCCCACGGTGCGCAGCACCTCGAAGCTGCCCATGTGCGCGCCGAACAGCAATGCGCCACCGCCTCGGGCCACGAGTTCGCGCATTGGCGCCTCACCCTCGACCGAGACCTCGAACAAGGCATGACGGCCCGTGAGCATGAAGATCCGGTCATGAATGACGGTGGCAAAGCTCAGGATCAGGCGATATCGGTCCGCCGCGCTGGGCTCGCGTGCGAGCGCGCGGCGCAGGTAATTGCGCATGTCGCGCCGCGCTTGGGGCGCGAACAGGAAAAAGTATGCGGCGATGCCGTGGATCACAGGGCGGCCGCAGGCGCGCCCGAGCCGCAGTGAGAGCCACGCCATGAGGCGCAGCAGAGTCTGGCTGCCGCGCTCGGGGCGGCTGCGCCACTCGGACCACGCGCGCTGAGGGTTCAAGAGAGCGGCCGGGCACCACGCGTTGGCGCGATGGTGCCGCTGACGGCCAGATCCTGGCCAGCGTGAAGCTCAAAGCGCATCCGACCGCCCGCCTCTGGGCTGTAGTCGAGTCGCAGGTTTTCATCAGGCCGCACCGGACGATGGAATTTGACCATCACGACCTGCCAGGGCCGCTGGACGGCGTGCCCGAGACCGTGGATGGCCGCATCGAGCAACAACACGCCAGGCACGATGGGATGGCCGGGGAAATGTCCGGCCAGCGCCGGGTGATCCGGCGCGAAACGCAGCCACAGCTCGTTGCCGCTCATGCGAACAAATCTGGCGCCTGCGCCGCGGCCTGCGCTACCAGAGTACGCAGCAGATGCTGCGGTAATTTGCCAGTCTCGTTGCGCGGTAGCGCCTGCACTCGCAGCAGCGGTCGGGGCAGGAATACGGCATCGATGCGCTCGCGCAGCCGCTCCAGCAATGCAGGCGTATCGAGCGATGGGGCCACTACCAGCGCGGCGAGCCGCGTCACGCCGGCGAGTGAGGCCGGCTCGTCCTCGCGTACGAAGAAAGCACCATCCAGTACACCGGGAATCGCGTTGAGCTGGAAATTCAGATAGGCCAGCGAGCTGCGCTTGCCTGCGATGTTGACCAGATCGGAGGTGCGCCCGTGCAGCACGAAGTGCTCCTCGCCCTTGAGCTCAAGTATGTCGGCCATGGGCGTGAGCCCCTCGATATGTCCGCCGTGGGCCCAGCAGCGCTCCTCGCGCCGCTCGAGCCGCACGCCTGGCCACAGATGCCACTCGAGCTCCCGGGCGGTGCGGCGCGTGGCAATCTGCCCGGTTTCGGTCGAGCCGTAGATCTCGAGCAAGGCCGCGCCGTAGCGGCGCTCGACCTCGCGCGCGAGATTTGCTGACAGCATGGCCGTAGCCGAGACGATCAGGTCGGTCTGCGGCAGACTGACTTCGGCGGCCAGCAGCGAGCGCAGGTGCACGGGCGTGGTGAACAGTGCGCGCGGCCGCGGCAAGGCGTGCAAAGCCGCGGCAATGTCCGCCGGAAAGAACGCCCGCTCGGCGCACAATGCACCGCCGCTCTGCAATGGCAGCAGCACCGTGGATTCGAGCCCATACATATGCTGCGCAGGCACAGTAGCCAGAATGGCGCAGCCGCCGCGATCGATGGGCGAGAGGCGCACAGCCTCCAGGCGCACGCACTGTACGAGCCGACCCCAGCTCTTGTGGTGTGGCACGGGTGCGCCGGTCGAACCTGAGGTGAACACGTAGGCGGCGGATTGCGCTGCATCGATCCGCGGTACCGACCATTCGCTCTCGAGGGCGCCTTCCGCGTAGTCGTCGCTCTCACCATAGAACATGCGCGGCAGATCGACCGAGCAGTGCGCATCGTCGGTCAGACAGAACGCGTCGGGCGCAAAGCTGCGCAGCTGTCTGATCACCTCAGGCGTGTAGCTGGGCGGCAGCAGGCTGCATTTGCCGCGCAACAGGCTTGCGGCGAGCCCGACAGTGAAGCGATAGCGATCAGCGCAAAGATTCAGCACATGGGTGCCCGCGGGCAGACGCTCGGCCAGGGAGCGCGCCTCGCTCAGGAAGCGCAGCGCGCTGATGGGTGCGCCGGCGCGGTATGCCAGCACTGCCTCGGGCCGCTGGTGCGCGATCAGTGGCAAGGCCGGCATGGCTGGACTCATCGGCGCCGCCCGCCGCGTTTCACTTGGTTCTATGGGCCGCGACGTATTGGGAGAAAAGCCGCAGCGAGCGGAAGATGCGTTCGTTCTCCTGATTGTCCGCGCGCAGCACGATGCCGTACTGCTTGGAGACAATCAGCGCGATCTCGAGAATGTCGATCGAGTCCAGGCCTAGCCCGTCGCCGTACAATGGCGCCTCCGGATCGATCTGCGCGGCGGACATGGGCAGGTTCAATCCCTGCACGATCAGCTCAGCGATCTCCCGCTCGAGTGCATCGGCTGACGTCGTCGTCGGCTTGGGTACGGCTTGTTCCATGGTACGTTGAATATGCTCGATCCGCCCGCGGCGGCGATTCGGCTCGATAATCGCATTATATCGGGATTGAGCCGGGCGCGAGCAATGCGCGCTCCGGCTGCTCGTTAGACCGGCGCTGAGCGTCTTTGCGCGGCACGCCGTCGCAATGTGCGCCGCCACAGCAGCCACGGCAATCGCAGCAGGAAGCCGAATAACAGTCGCACATGCATCCAGCTCAGCAGCAGGTTGTCGCGCCAGTAATTGAAGTGCGAGACGCCGCCTTCCGCGGCACTGAAGTAGCGCACCGGGGCCGGCAGATTGAGCACCGGCACTCCAAGCCAGCACAGCCGCACGGCCGCCTCGACGTCAAAGTCGAAGCGTCGCATCCAGCGCGAGGAGCGCATCACGTGCAGCAGCGGCTCGAGCGGATAGACGCGAAAGCCGAACAAGGAGTCATGAATTCCCGTCCAGAGCGTCTCCAGATTTGCCCACCAGTTGGAGACGCGGCGACCTTTGACGCGCAGCGCCGGCGCGCTGGCGTCGAAGCGCGGCTCGCCTAGAACCAGCGCGCGCGGCGCGCCGATCGATGCGGCCATGAAAGTGCCGATGAGCTCGGCCGGATGCTGGCCATCGGAATCCAGCGTCAGCACATGCGTGTAGCCCGCCTGCAGCGCAAGCTGCGCGCCGTACAATATCGCCGCCCCCTTGCCACGATTGCGTGCCACGAGCAGCACCTGCAGGCCCGGATCGGCGGCGGCCATGGCCGGCAATGTCACCTCGCTGCCATCGTCGCTACCATCGATCACGACCCAGACCGGCTCCCATTGCGCGCGCGCCGCGCGCACGGTCTCGAACACCCTGGGTCCCGGGTTGTAGCTCGGAATCAGGACTAGATGCGTGGCGGAGCGTGCGCTCATCGCCCCGCCGAGCTGCCGCCCCAGGCCGTTCCCGGCCCGCTTTGCAATTCGCCACGAAAGTAGCGCTCGAGCTCGCGCATGAAGGCGTCGACATCCTGCGGGGGCTCAAAGCGCCGCCCCAGCCGCACGCGATAGGCAATGGGCATCGGCGGCCGTGACCAGAGCAAACCGCCCTTGCGCAGGTACGGCGAGGCGGTTTCGATCAGCAGCGTCTGCACGGGGGCGCGGGCCCGCCGCGCGATCACGCCGATGCTCTTGGTGAGCGCGTTGATAGGGTCGCGCGTGGTACGCGTGCCTTCCGGGAACAGGAGCAGCACGCCGCCCTGCCGCAATTCCGCGACTGCCTCGCGCACCATCTGCAGCGGCGAGTCGTTACGAATATAGCGTGCGAGCCTGGCTCCGGGGCCGAACAGTACGTTCGCGTTGAGCTCGGCTTTCATCACACAGGAGAGGTTCGGGTGGCGCGAGAGGATCACCACCGCGTCGATCAGCGAGGGGTGATTAGCGGCCAGAATGAGCGCCGGCTCAGCGCGTAACGCATCGATCGCGCTCAGATCGAGCCGGTAGACGCCGACGAGCTCGAGCCAGCGCGTGTAGAGCCGAAAGCCGGCCGTGATGCCCCGGCGGCCCCAGCGGCGCGCCAGCGCTCGAGGCAATAGCGGGTAGAGCGGCACCGTCAGCAGCGACCAGCCCAGGCAGATCACGGCGAGCAGCAGCAAGGAGCTGTACAGCGCCGGGTATTCGTACACGGCCCGGGCCACGCTCCTGGCGGGTGACCCGGCATGGATCGCGTGCAGCTCAGTCATCGCTCTCGACCATCGTTTTCGATGCCCTGATCATCCATACGAACCCTACCCCTGCGGCCCAGTATTCGCGCTGTTGTACCAGCGGACTGGCGCCAAAGGCAGCCCCCGCGAGCCAATCGTGGCGCACGTAGGCGCCGAACCAGTAGGCGCCGAAGCGCCGGCTCGTCGACAGCAGCGCCTCGCTGCCCGAATAGCCGCCCGCCGGCTCGTAGGCGGGGCGCGTGGGCGTCGCGTACTGCTCTGCCACGGCATAGAAGTAGTCATGGTAGCGCCGCTGCGCATAAAGCGGGCCAGCCAGCAGGCCGAAGTTCCAGCCTGCGACCCGTCCGCTGCCCAGGCAGTCCAGGTTCAGGCTCGGGGCGAAGATCGCGCCGATCGCATTGGGCGGGGCAGCGAGGGTTACGGCCTCGCGCACCGGCAGGCGCAGGTCGAGCCGCAGCCGCTCGCTCTGGTCTCGCCAGATATGCCACTGCAACGCGGGGCCCATCTCGATCGTGGGCGCGAGCGTGGGCATGCCGGCGCGTATGCCGCTGCTGCTGCTGAAGACCGGCGCGGTGGCGTTGACACTGAGCTCGAGCTCCAGGTAGCGGCGATCGAAGAGCAGGCCGTGTACGCCGTCGCGGTCCGAGCGCAGGAAGCTGCCGCGATAGATCACATACGGCACGGGCAGCGGATAGGCGTGCGTCGAGCTCGAGCCGCGGTAGTCGTTGAACACCAGTAGCCCCGCGCCGAGGCCGAACTCCCAGAGCGGCTCCTCGGCAGCGCGCGCGAGCCCCGGCCATGCGCACGCCGTAAACCACAGGCCGACCAGCCACGCGATCCGGCGCGCCGTGGCTCGCCGGCAGGGAGCGACAATGTTCAGGTGCCGACCGCTTCGAGCTCGACCAGCAGTTCGCGTCGGCAGATATCGGCGTTCAGGTACAGCACCGGGGCGGCAGGGCCGATAGCGGGCCGCAGCTCGGCCTCGATCGTCGCCAGGTCCTCGGGCCGGCGCACATAGACCTTGTAGCTTAGCTGCTCGAGCGCGTAGCGCTGCGCACCTACGCGTGCATTGGCCGCGGCGAGCACCGCGCGCACGTTGCGCAGCGTCTCGATAGTCTGGGCGCGCACGTCGCCGGCGTGAGCGGTCTCGTGACCGACGATGCTGGCGGTGCCTGAGATGAACAGCGTCTGCGCCGGATCGCTCTCGATGCAGGCGCGCGCAAATATCGGGCTCTTGGGTCCGTACTGCACCGGGTAGTTCCAGGCGCTGCGCTGGCGGGGGTTCTCGAGCGCAATCGGCGCGCTGGCGCTGGCGACGCAGTAGATCGTAAGCGGGCTCGCGCCATTGGCCCCGAGCGCGCTGGCGGCCGGCACGTTGCCCGCAGTCTCGCGCCCGACGCCGACGAGCGCCGCCTGGCGCGCGCCGTTGAACTCCCAATAGCGCTCGCCGCCGGCGTTTTCGCCATTGATCTGCGGCAGATAATTCCAGATGCGCAGCGGGTGCTCAAAGCCCTGCGACGAGAGTGTGGCAAACAGCTCTCGATAGGCGGTCTGCGTCGCCTCGCGCAGCGCACCGGCGCTCGAAGCCCCGTGCTTGTCATTGAACTGCGCTTCCGCAACGCTAACGCTGGCAAACAGTAGCCGGGCGTTGCGCCGGTAGTGCACCCGGCCGTGCTGGCCCGAGCTCATCGGACCCTCGAGGCGCCAGACTTCAACCGTGACATCGTCGCCGTTGAGCACGGGCAGCATCACGCGCGCGGTGGGTACCTCGGGCGACAGCAGCAGCGGCGCATCGAGCTCGAATTGCACCAGCGCGAGCACGTCGCGCCACCAAGTCGCGGGATATTGGCGAATTTGGGCGAGGCGCTGAAACTCGATCTGCAGCTTGGCGGCGGAGCCCATCAGCTGGCGGGGAGCGGTCCCGGATCTGCGGGCTGAATATTCACGCGCCGGCGCCTCCAGGCGTGCGCGCTGCGGCCCGGATGGCGCAGCGATATGAGTCGGTACAACCATTTGAAAGCGCGCAACGAGGTCCAGATCGGCGTTGCACCGAAGATATCGCCGGCCAGCAGCGACAGCAGGGCCTCCTTGACGCGCCAGATATTGCGCGGCCCGAGAAACATCTCGCGCATCGTCGGGGAGGTCACGCGATAAATGAACCAGGAGTACTCGCGCGGTCCACGACGCATTATTTCATCGAAGGTGCGCAGCGCGGCCGCCGCGCGCGCGGGCTCGCGCAGGCACCTATCGACCGTCTCGGCCCCGGCAAAGGCGCTGTGCATGGCCAGCATCACGCCCGAGGAGAACATCGGATCGATGAACGCATAGGCATCGCCGAGCAGCAGGTAGCGCGCACCGTGTGAACGCGTGCAGTGGTACGAGTAGTTGCCGGTCGCCTGTACTTCGTTGATCAACTGTGCGCCGCTGAGCCGCTGCGCCAGCGGCGGACACAGCGCAATGGTCGCGAGCAGGAAATCCCGTACCGGTACCCTGCGGCTCTTGAGGTAGTAGGGCCAGACCACGGCCCCGACGCTGGTGGCGCCGTCGCTGAGCGGGATGAACCAGAACCAGCCGTGATCGAACCAGTAGATCGAAATGTGCCCCTCGCGCTCGCCGGCGTAGCGCTGCGCGCCGCTGAAATGACCGAAGATAGCCGCGCTGTTGTGCTTGGGGTCGCGGCGTTTGACCTGCAGGCGATTGGCTAGAAAGGTGTCGCGCCCGGAGGCATCGACCAGAAAACGCGCCTGCCACGACTGTACGCGCCCATCCTCGTATTGCACTTGTGCGCGCACCGGCATCTCGCTCGGCGCGCCGTCCGGCAACGTGTCGCCGGCGATCTCGACCTCGCGCACGCGCGCGCCTTCGATGACTTCGGCGCCCACCTGAGCGGCGCGACGGATCAGGATCTCGTCGAACACCGAGCGGCGTACCTGGTAGGCCATCGGCAGGGATTTGTTCCAGGCCTCGGCGAAGCGGAAATCCTGGCGCCGGCCGTCCCAATGTGACACGAACTCAGCGCCCCATTTGCGCATGCCGATCGCCCGAACCTGCTCGGCCACACCGAGACGCTCGAGCAGGGGCAGGTTGGCAGGCAGCAGCGATTCGCCGATGTGAAAGCGCGGATGGCGATCCTTCTCGAACAGAGCGACGCGATAGCCGCGCTGCGTCAGCAAGGTGGCGGCGGTGGAACCGGCCGGTCCGCCGCCGATCACGAGTACATCGGTGTCGTACATGCCACTGTTATGCCCGTTCATCGTGCGCCCGAATTCTAGCGGCGCGCGCCGCAAATGTCGTGTCTGGCGTTCTAAGGCCGCGTCGCGATCCTGGCCTCGATGAACGCACTGAGCGCCATGACGCTCGGGTGCTCGAAAATGTCGGTCACATCGACCAGTCCGGGCCAGGTCCGGTCGATGCGCTCGTGGATCGCAATGAGCTTGAGCGAGCTCGCGCCGATATCGAACAGGCTCTGCTCGACGTCGATGTGGCGTCCATCGAGCTCGCTTTCACAGATGATGCGCAACTGCTGCTCGATCGCACTGCCTTGGCCCGCCAGCGCGGTGCGCGTGCCGCCGAGGCGCTCGAGCTCGGCGAGCTCGGCATCGAACTTGCCGGCCAGATAGTCCGCGGCCAGCAGATAGCGCTGCAGCTTGCCACTCGTGGTCTTCGGGATGCGCTGCACCGGCACGACCGCGTCGACTTCGAGCCCGCTCTGCTCGCCGATGCGGCGCGTGACCTCGCGCGCCAGCGGCAGCACGTCACTGAGCTCGCCCCGGTGCAATACGAACACGAGTAACAATTCCGCTGCCGCATCCGCGGGCCGCACACCCACGACCGCGACCTTGCCGGCCTCCAGGCCTGGGACCTGCTCGGCGATGCGCTCAAGATCGTGTGGATAGTAGTTTTGTCCGTTGACGAACAGGATCTCCTTGTCGCGCCCGGTGATGTACAACTCGCCCGCATGCAGCAGACCCAGATCGCCCGTGCGCAGCCAGCCGTCGGCCGTGAAGCTCGCCGCGTTGCTCGCATCGTCCTGGAAATACCCCGGCGTGACATTCTCGCCACGGATATGTATATGCCCCACGCGACCCGCGGGCAGAAGCTGATCAGCCGCATCCGCAATGCGCAAGGCGCAATGCGGAATAGCGCCGCCAACGCTCATGAGCTGCAGCGCATCGCGCGAGCCCGCGGGCAATACGGCCGGTGCTGCATTGAGGCCGAGCTGATGGCGATCGAAACGCGTGGCCTGATAGGGCGCACCGGGCTGCGGGAAGCTCACTGCGAGCGAGGCTTCCGCCAGACCGTAGACCGGATACATGGCCGTACGCTTGAGGCCGGTGGGTGCAAGCCGGGTCATGAATTCATCACACAGCTCGACGCTGATGGGCTCGGCGCCGTTGAAGATAAGTCTGACAGCGCTCAGATCCAGAGTACCGACGGGGCGCTCGCCGAGCACCTTGAGGTAGTGCCGGTAGCCGAAGTTCGGCGAGCACAGGATGCTCGCGCGCACGCGCGCGGCCGTCTGCAGCCACAGCAACGGACGGCGCACGAACAGCTCGGTGGCCATCAGATGCGTGTCCACGCGATTGGCGAACATGATGATATGAAAGCCGATCAGTCCCATATCGTGCGTCAGAGGCATCCAGGACAGGCTGACGTCGCTGTCCGTGAAGGCCGCGGCCGTGCTCACGCCGTGCACGTTGGCCATCAGGTTGGCGTGCGTGAGCACGATGCCCTTAGGCGTGCTGGTCGAGCCCGAGGAGTACTGAATGAAAGCGACGTCCTGCGGCTGCGCCCGGTGCAGTTTGCCGCTGCGCCCGAGCACGTCGAGCTCCTCGACCAGAAACGCGCGCGGGCGCAGCGATTCATAGAGCGCGGACTCGCCATGGGCGAGCGCGAAATTGCCGATGCGCTCGAGCAAGCGCTGCTCGGTATACAGAAACGGGTCCTTGAGGGCTCGCGCGATGCGCAGGAGCTTGTGCCGGTGCTCATCGCTGATGCCGGGTGCCACCGGCACCGGAATGATGCCGCCGAGCACGGCCGCCCAGAACGCATCCACGAACGGCTCGTTGGCCGACAGCAGCAAAATCAGCTTGTCGCCGGGCCGCGCACCGAGGCGCTGCAGCCGATACAGGATTCCCAGCGCGCGCTCATAGAGCGCGCCATAGGACACCGAGCGCGTCTCGTGCTCGCCTTCGAGATACGTGAGGCTGCGCGGCGCGCCGCGGTTGGCTTCCATCAGCGCCGTCAGCGTGGTTGCATTCATGCGAGCGTATAATTCTAACTGACATGGGTGAGCATAACGCCAGCGGCCCGGATGCGCCGAGCGATGGCGCGCTACGCAATACGCTGTATCGCCGCTTGACGGCTTCCAGTCGGCGCATGACGCGCACACGGCGCTTGCTGTATGCGATCGCCGCGCCCGTATTGCTCACGCTCATCCGCTGCTGGTGGCGCAGTTGCCGTATCGTCGCGGTCGTGGGCGAGGAGCATCTGGACGCCGCGCTGGCGAGCGCCCCATCGTTCCTGCCGTGCTACTGGCATCAGCATCAGTTATTCTGCGCGCGCTATCTGCTCCAAGCGCAGCGCGGCCGCGCGCTACGGGTCGGTTTTCTGGTCAGCCCCTCGGTGGATGGCGAGCTCGGCGCGATGATCATCCGTCGCGCTGGCGCTTATGTCATCCGCGGCTCCTCCTCGCATACCGGAGCGCTCGCACTCAAGGGCTACTTTGAAGCCCTGATGCGCGAGCGCGTGTCGCCCGCGATCACACCGGATGGTCCGCGCGGTCCGCGCTTCAAGTTCAAGCCCGGTGCGATTCTGCTCGCGCAGATGTCGGGCCGCCCGATGCTGCCTTTGGCCTACGCCGCGTCGCGCGCGTGGCTCGTGCATTGGGATCGATTCGTGCTGCCCGTGCCCTTCTGCCGTATCGCCGTGGCGCTGGGCCCAGCGCGTCATGTGCCGCGCGCGCTCGATGCGGCCGCGCTGCAGACACTCACGCTCGACATGCAGCGCACGCTGCACGAGACTTTCGCGCGCGCGCGCGCTGCGTTGGATTAGGAGACCCAGGTCGCTAAATCAGCGGCTTAGCTTGTAATCCTGTCTGCCTGTGCCAGAATCCCAGACCTCATGTCAAAGCCGCTGGGACCCTCCGCCGACCTCTCAGCTTCCGACGTGCTGGCCCCACATTTCTGGACAGGCAAGGCCGAACGGCCTGCGCCAGGCATTGACGTGGCCTGCACCAAGATCGCCGTGGATTTGCAGAACCTCAGTCGCGAAGGCGCCGATGAGTGCATCGGCCGCTGCCTGGAGATCCTGCGCGAGGCGACCTCCGCGGATGCCGCCTTTGCGCTGTTCTTCGATCAGAGCGCGACGCACATCGAGTCGGTGCTCAGCGCGCGTGGCCATTTTGCACAGTGCCATCCCGAGGCGCTGCGCGGGACCCCGATCAGCTCGCTGAGCTGGCTGAGCTCGCGCTGCGAGCACCTGAAGCTGTCGGAATTTCGCGATACCGCCTCGCCGCGCAAGGAGCAGGTCGAGGACGCCGGCACGCTGGCGGAGCTGGCGATCGGCGCGGCGCTGTTGGTGGCGTTTCGCATCAAGAACCAGCCGGCCGGCTTTCTCGGGCTCGCCTATGGATTGCCGCGCGGTGGCTATGACGTCAACCTGCAGTTGCTGATGAAACTGCTCGGTACCAGCCTGGCGACCGGCCTGGAGCGCGTGCGCCTGACGCTTGCCATCTCGCGCATCGAGGAGCGTAACGCCCTGGCCGAGCTTGCGGCCAACGACGGGCTCTGGGATTTCGACGTCGAAGGCAATGATGTTTACTTCTCGCCGCGCTGGCGGGCCATGCTCGGCTATGACGAGGCTGATCTGAAGGGCGGCTTCGACTGGCGCAGCCTCGTGCATCCGGACGACTCTTCGCGCGTGCAGGCGGCGATTCGCGAGCACGTCGCCAACAAGACGCCCATCTTCGAGAGCGTGCATCGCATGCGCCATCG
>Ga0302311_10001891_pt1 | contig 24165 bp, 20 predicted proteins | sample III_Palsa_N1_3_FD_200449 | JGI IMG/M metagenome (GOLD analysis project Ga0302311, IMG submission 200449) | Peat permafrost microbial communities from Stordalen Mire near Abisko, Sweden - III_Palsa_N1_3 | ecosystem: Environmental > Terrestrial > Soil > Palsa > Peat permafrost | place: Sweden... | reverse complement strand
CAGCAGCTCGCGGCCGTCGCTCAGCGTCCGCACGAACGCGAGCAGGCCGTACAGCAGCGGCCGCGGCGACAGCCCGCTCGAGGTGATCGCGAACGCCTCGTTGAACGTGCCCTGACGGACGTGCACATTGGCGCCGCCGATCCCGTCGGCGAGCAGTGAGAACAGCGCATCAGGCGCCCACAGCGCCGTCGCGAACGTGTCGCTCACGCCTGGCCGCCCGCCACAGGTGACCGAGTCGACCTCGGTCAGGCGGAAGGGCAGGCCTGCCGCCCGGGCGATCCGCGCCGCCGGCTGCACCGAGCGCGCGAGGCCGCTCGCGCCGGCGGACGACAGCACCCGGGCGATCGTCGGCCACGCCGCCGCCGAGCGGCGCGCGCACGCCGAGTACGGATAACGGTGAACCGTCACGAGCCCGAGGGTGCGTCTGTCTCGCTCGAGCAGTCGTGTCAGGTACCCGAGATCGTCGACCGGGTTGCCGAGCTCCGGTCCGGCGACGGGGATGCGCGGGGCGGTGCGGGCAAGCGCGGCGGCGTAACTGCGGAACGCGGCCGCATACCGGTCCGCGCCGTAAGCCATCCACTCGCGAGCCGTCCGAACGCGCGAGTCGGCAAGGACCGCCGGCTCGCCGAGCTGGTCGTGCTGGTCGTGGTGGTCGAAATCTGGCTCGTTGCCGATCTCGAGCGCGAGGATCGATCTTGCCGGGAGCGTTGCGAGCGCCTCACGCGTGACGGCCGCGGCCATCGCGGGCGAGCCGGCCGCCAGGTTGAGGTCGAGCAGCAGGCGCAGGCGCGCGGTGGCCGTGATCGCGCGAAGCTCCGCGAACCACCGTGGCGTGAGGACGAACAGCCGCCCGACATCGAGCTTGACGTGCGAGCGCCACAGCGTGTGACCGGCGGAGTCGCCGCCGATGCGCACGACGAGGGCGCCATCGTCGCTGACCCTCAGCAGGTCGAGCACGCGCACGAACGTCCCTGGGCGTTGCGCGAGCAGTGGCAGGTCCCAGTACTCGATCGACAGTCCGAAATACGAGCGCGGGATCGGCACTCCCGCGGCCGGGCTCACCGACGCGGTCGCGACGTCGACGGATCCGCGGGTGTCCCGTGGCGGCGTCGGTTGGAGCCCCGGGGGCGGCGTCGGCTGGAGCCCCGGGGGCGGCGTCGGCTGGAGCCCCGGGGGCGGCGTTGGCTCGAGCCCCGGGGGCGGCGTCGGCTCGAGCCGCGGCGCGTCCGGCACGCGCGCCGTGGGCGCCGCCGAGATCCTCACCACCGGCGTCGTCTGATCGGCGCTGCCGATCACGGCGAACACGATCCCAGCGCCGGCGAGCGCGATCAGGAGCAGCGCTACCAAGCGGGATCTGGCCCGCCCGCCCGTCGAGTTCTCCCAGCGCAGGCGCTTATGCATCGAGACGGTTGATAGCTCTCAAGGACGATTCCAACCTAAACGCGCGTCTTGGTTCGCAGCGGCGCCCTGCGGTTCGTCTCCTCGCGGTAGATTCGGCGCCGTGAAATCGGCCACGCTCGCTGTGCTGCTCGCCGCCGTGGCCGCCGCCGTTGCAGCCTGCGGAGGTTCCTCGCCACCCGCCCATCCGGCGACGGAGTCGGCCGGGCAGAAGGCCGCGCTGGCGAGGAGGTCAGCCTCACGGCGCCGGCGCTCGCATTCGCTGCGCAATGCCAGGCCGCAGCCGGATTGGCGCCCATACGCCGGTCAGGGCGTCCCGATCCTCGTCTACCACGAGCTCGGGACGCCGCCGCCGAGCGAGCCGTACCCGGGCCTGTACGTGTCCGACGCGGACTTCAAGGCCGAGATGGCCTGGCTGCATTCCGCCGGCTACCAGGCGATCACGCTCGACGAGATGATGAACGCGTTCTTCCACCACGGCACGATCCCGGCCAAGCCGATCGTGATCACGTTCGACAACGGCTACATCCCGCAGGCGACGTTCGCTCCCGCGGTGATGTCCAAGTACGGCTGGCCCGGCGTGCTCAACGAGATCACCGTCGGCCACCTGTCAAACGCGCGCCTCGAGCGGTTGGTCCGGATCGGCTGGGAGATCGACTCGCACTCGCTCACCCATCCCGACCTGACCGAGGTCAGCCCGTCCGATCTGCAGGCGCAGGTCGTGCAGTCGCGCCAGTTCCTCGAGCACACCCTCCACGTGCCGGTCAACAGCTTCTGCTATCCGTCGAACGACTATGACGCCGCGGTGATCGCGGCCGTCCAGGCGGCCGGATACACGAACGCCGTGACCGAGAACCCGGGGTTCGCGACCCCCCAGACCAACCCCTTCCTGCTGCCCAGATTCGAGATCGAGGGCGGGCTCTCCGAGCTGCAGGCCGACCTCTCGTCCGGCACGTGAGCGGCGGCGAGCGCGTCGAGCTCGGTCGCGTCGAGTTCCGCGACGGCCTGATCGACGACGGTGACGGTGGGCGGCTCGAGCGCGCGATGCGCGCCGAGGTCGAGGCCCTCTACGCGGATCTCGACATGAACTCGCCCGAGATGCCGGCCGCGGGCCCGGCTGAGCTGAACCCGCCCGCGGGCGCGTTCCTCGTCGGCTATCTGGACGGAGTTGCCGTCTGCTGCGGTGGGATCAAGCGGCTCGACGAGCGCGCCTGCGAGCTCAAACGCATGTATGTGGCCCCCGACGTCCGCGGCCGCGGCGTCGCACGGGCGCTACTCGAGGCGCTCGAGCAGCGCGCTCGGCGGCTCGGGTACTCAGTCGCGCGGCTCGACACGGGACCGAAGCAACCGGCCGCGCAGCGGCTGTACGAGTCAGCGGGCTACGTCGCGATCGAGAACTTCAACGCCAACCCGGTCGCGACGTTCTTCGGCGAGAAGCCGCTCTGACTTGGCGACGATCGAGCCGCTTGCCGGCTGCCGCCAAGCTCGCGGCAACGCACGCTCCCGTCGGTGGTGCGCAGTCCTGGCACTCTTCTGAGCGCCCCATCTGCGCAGAACACTCCGCGGGCGGCTGAGCTGCGCAGCTCGGGCGATCAGAGCGCCCCGTCTGCGCAGTGAACGCCCGGAACGCCTCAGCTGCACAGCTCGGGCGATCAGGTGCGTGTCACATCATCCGCAGAAGGTGTGGTGCGTTATCACGATTTGACAACCCGGAGCCGTGCTCCAAGCGGTGTTTGCGGCTCGCAGGCACCGGCGCGTGTGCGACGGCAGGGTTTCGGGGCCTGTATTTGCCGACTTGGTCCCGTTTTGTGACGTGGGAGGGCACTTTCCGGAACCAAGTCGGAGGCCGGAGCCTTGAGCCGACGTTTTCATCTTTGTCACTTCTTGACAATGTGGCTTAGTCGTTCTTAGCGGCGGAGCTTGAACTTCCGCGATGTCGTCACGGCAGCCTCACCCGGGGCCTTGAAGCTGACCTGGCCATCGATCACGAGTCCCGGGCTATGTTTGAGCAGCTCGCTGCCGGCCGCTGTCAGCCTCAGGACCAGGCGGCCGGTCCCCGGCGATCGCAGCATCAGTGAGCCGCTGGCGATCAGCGTGCGCCGGTGGTGGCCGGCGATGTGGTACCACGAGAGCGTGACCCGGCCTGCTGCGGGGAGGCGGTAGCGGGCGAACGTGAAGCTCCGATGCCGCAGCAGCGCCACGATCGTTGCCTGCCGGCCGGCCGGGGCGATCTCTCCGAGCAGCGCTGCCCGGAGCTCGCGCGGCGTCAGGTGAGGGATCGGCGACGGCTCGGTCGAGATCGTCGTCGTGGTCGTCGTGGTCGTCGTGGTCGTGGTGGTGCTCGTGCTCGTGGCGGTGATGATCGGGCTCGCTGTGAACGTCGCCGTCACATCCTGGTCTGAGGACAGCGTCACCGCGCACGTGCCTGTCCCGGAGCAGCCGCCGCCGGACCAGCCGGCGAACTGGTATCCGGCTCCCGGATTGGCCGTCAGCGTCACCTGCGAGCTTTGCGGCACGGTGACACTGCACCTGACCGGACACGAGATCCCACCGCCGCTGACCGAGCCCGCCCCGTTTATTGTCACCTGCAACGTCGCCGGCGGCACCCCTGTGACGATGTTCCCGTAGCTGTCGGTCGCGACGCACAGCGCCTCCGACGGACACGACACGGCGGTCAGGCCGCTGATCGGGTCGACGTTTGTCACGGTCCAGGGCTGGGTGGGGTCCGCCGCATCGGCGGACGTGACAACGTTGCCGCCGCTGTCGACCGCGACGCATAGCGAGGTCGACGGGCACGAGACTCCGTTCAGGTACGCGCTGCCGTCGATTGGGAAGGCAGGCGACCAGTTGCCCGGGATCGAATCGCTCGGATCGCCGGGATCGCCGATCACCGCGTTGCCCGTGTCGTCGACCGCGACGCAGAGCGTGGGTGATGGACACGAGAGGGCGGTGAGGTAGTTGCCCCCATCAACTGATGTGGTCGTCCAGGTCGGAGTGGCGTTGGTCGGGTCGCTCGACGTCACGACGTCTCCGCCGCCATCGACCGCGACGCACAGCGACGGCGAAGGGCAGCTGACCGCGTCCAACCGGTACGGCGAGACGGCGGTGGTCAGCGTGACGGTCCCGACCGGATTGCCATCGCCCGAATAGGTGTAGGCGATCGCATCTCCGTGCGTGTCGACCGCGACGCACACGAATCCCGGGGGTGACGACTGACACGAGACGCCCGTCAGCCGGAAGTAGGACACCGAAGTCACAGCGGTCCAGGTCTGGGCGCCATCGAGCGACACGAGCAGGTTTCCGGCGCCGTCGACGGCCACGCAAAGCAGCGCCGCGGGGCAGGACAGGGCCGTCGGATCGGCCGTTTCAGATGTCGCAGGGGTCACGCTCCACGCATCCGCCCCGCCGGGCGGATCGGTCGTGGTCGCGACGCTGCCGTCGGCATCGAGCGCGGTGCAGACCGACACGGTCGGGCAGGAGATTGAGGTCAGCGGGTTGTCGTAGTCGATCGGACCATTGCTGTCGTACCAGACGCTGCTGGTATCGGCCGGGTCGATTGTCGATGCGACGTAGCCGCTGTCGTCAACGGCGACGCACAGGTTCTCGTCCGGGCAGGAGATCGCGGTGATGCGGGGGCCAATGCCCGTGTACGTGTAGGACCACCCGGCGTTGGTGCCGGTCTGTTCGGTCGGGTCGGCGGACTCGCCGACGTAGCCGGCATCGTCAGTGTCAATGCACACCGTGCTCGAAGGCACGCACGCGACTGCGGATACGTTCAGAGCCTCGGCGTTGGCTGGGCCCACCCAGTCGTCCAAACCGCCCGTTGGGTCGTTTGAGGCAACGATGTACCCCTGCTCGTCGACGACGACGCACAGCATGTCCGAAGCGCACGAGATCGAGGTCGGACTGTCGCCCGCGTCGACCCCCAGCGTAGCCACCCAGCTGCCATTCGTGCTCGGATCGGACGTGATTACGTTCCCGCTGATGTCGACGGCGGCGCATAGGTTCGCGTCGGGACACGACACGCTGACCAAGTCGTTGCCGCTGTCGGCGGCGGCTGACGTCCAAGTCGTGCCGTTCCACGTAAGCGCGTTGCCGGTGGAATCGACGACGACGCAGACGGTGGCCGACCCGCATGAAACCGCCGTGAGGTCGGCTCCGGGGTTGGGGTCGACGTAGGAAAAGCTCCAGGCGTCGGCGCCGCCGGTCGGGTCGCTCGAGGTGAGGACGTTGCCCTCGCTGTCGACCGCCACACAGAACGTAGTTGTCGGGCAGGACACGGCGTTCAGCGAGTTCGGCGCGTCGACGGCCGCGATCGTCCACGCGCCGACGCCCCCGGTGGGATCGGTGGACGTCAGGACGCTTCCGTTCGCGTCGACCGCGACGCACAGCGTCTCCGTCGGGCACGAGATCCCGTTGATCTGCACCGGCGTCGCCCCCGCCGCCTGATGGTCAACCAGCGTCGGGGCCGACCACAGCAGCTGGGCGTGCGCGGCCGGCGCCAGCGCGAGCGCCAGCACCGCTACGAGCGCGGCCACCAGCACGCGCCGTCGGGAATCCGTCGGCTTGCCTGTTCTTGTCCCCATCACGGCGGGCAACTTTCGATCTGGAAAGGTTGCTGGCAGAGCGCTCGCCCCTGCCGCCCTCCGGCTCCGGCCCGATCCTCGAGAGCGCGGCCAGCGTAGCAACCCCCCACCGATCTGGCGAGCGGGGCTGGACGTTTGTCTAAAGGATCGCGATCTCGGACTGATCGCCGACCAGGAACCGGTATGCGCGTGGCTGCCCGGCGTCGCGCCCGATCGTGACGTTGCGGCCGAGCAGCGAGGACTCGATCCGCCCGCCGAGACCGCGGACCGTTGCGCCGGCGAGCAGGATCGAGTGCTCGACCTCGGCGTGGTCGATCGTGCAGTTCTCGCCGACGGCGGTGTACGGCCCGATGTAGCAGTCGGTCAGTTGCGCACCGGCGCCGATGATCGCCGGGCCGCGAACGGTGCAGCGCTCCAGGTGGGCCTCGGCGTCGATCACGACGCGCCCGTCGATCCGCGAATCGACCAGCGTCCCGGCCACGTCGGTCTCGATCGTGTCGAGCACGAGCCGGTTGGCGGCGAGCATGTCCTCGAGCTGGCCGGTGTCCTTCCACCACCCCTTGACGATGTGCGGCTCGACGCGCTGCCCGGAGTCCACCAGGTACTGGATCGCGTCGGTGATCTCGAGCTCGCCGCGCGCCGAGGGCTTGATCGCGCGGGCCGCGGCGTGAATCCCGGCGGTGAACATGTAGACGCCCACGAGGGCCAGGTTCGACCGCGGTTCCTGGGGCTTCTCGACGAGCCGCACCACGGCCCCAGAGTCGTCCAGCTCGGCGATCCCGTAGCTCTGCGGGTCGCTGACAGCGGTCAGCAAGATCAGGGCATCCGGCTGGCTGCTCCTGAACGCGTGCACGAGGTCCTCGATGCCCCCCTGCAGCAGGTTGTCGCCGAGGTACATGACGAACGGCGAGTCGCCGAGGAAGTGCTCGGCCGTCAGTGCCGCGTGCGCCAGACCGCTAGGCGTCTCCTGCAGGATGTAGGTGATGTGGATGCCGAAGCGCGATCCGTCGCCGGCTGCCGCTCGCACCTCGGCCCCCGTCTCCGGGGCGATGATGATCCCGACATCGTCGATGCCGGCCTGCGCCATCGCCTCGATCCCGTAGAACAGGACCGGCTTGTTGGCGACGGGCACGAGCTGCTTGGCGCTGGTGTGCGTGATCGGGCGCAGGCGCGTGCCCTTACCGCCGGACAGGATCAGGCCTTTCAGCTCGCTCACGCGCGTGAGCCTACCCGGCCCGTGGCTCGCGCATCCACGAGGCCCTCGCGCGGCGAGCCGCTACCCGGCGCTCGTGCCGGCCGGCACGACGGCCTCGAGTTGGGCGGCTGCGCCGCGCACGGCCTCGCGTGCGTCCGTCGGCTCGAGCACGACCGCGTCGCCCGCTTCCTTCAGGACCTCTCGGACGAGCCAATCGAGTCCGGCGAAGCCGAGCTCGACGACGACCGAGCCGTCCGGCGGCTCGCCGACTACGGTGCGCTCCTCGCGAGACCACCTCGCCCGATCAGCGGACACCCACACGCGCGCGCGCCGCGACGCGGGCACTTCGCCGGTCCGCGGCCAGCCGTCGACGTCCGCTGACGGGTCCACCTCGGGCCGCGGCTCGAAACTCTCGGCGCTCACCGCGGCCGACTTGATCCGGTCCAGCCGGAAGTGGCGGACGTCGTCGCGCGCCGGGTCGTAGCTCGCCACATACCAGCCTTCGCGACCATTGATCAGGGCATAGGGCTCGACCGTCCTGGTCGTGAACTCGTCCTCATTCTCCTTGTAGTACTCGAACGACAGCAGGTGCCGGGCGGCGATCGCGCGGGAGATCACGGCCGAGATCTCGGCATCGTCGCCGCCAGGCGCTGCAACCTGCAGCCCCTCGTGCGCTGGATCCTCGCCGAGCGCGGCGACGACCTTGCGCCGGACCGACGCCAGTGACCCTTCCGGAATGTGCTCGCCGATCAGGTCGATCGCCGCGACCAACGCCTTGGCCTCCACCGGCAGCAGGCGCGCCGGCCGCGCGAAGGAATCGCCGTACGGCTCCGGATCCACCTCAATCTGGCCGTCGTCACCGATCTCGGCGTACAGAACGTAGGTGCCGGCGCCGAAGTTGACGACGTTGAGGACCGAGATATCCTCGCGCAACTCCTGATCTGAGAGTTTCAGACGGTGCTGGAGGTCGCCCGCCTCCAGGCGACGCCCGGCTCGGCCCGCGTCGATCAGGATGCTCGCCAGCGTCACCAGCCGGGCAAAGCGCTCGGGCCGGATCGCCGCATCGCCGGCGATGCCGTTTCCGTCAGCGATGGCCGAGGCTCGGCTGGCGGCCGTCGCCTGGGCCGCCGTTGTGGCCGACTGCGCGAGCGCGTCTCCGTGCGGTGCACCGGCGCCGACGTCGGCGCGTGCTCCGATCGCAACGTCGCCGGGCCCACCGAGCTCGGGCGGCAAGAGCACGTCGGGCGCGCCCGTGTGGCGCGCCAGCAACAGTCGAACCCGCTCGCGCATCTCTTCGACCAGCTCAGCCGGTCCGAGTAGCCGGGCGTGTTCGCCGAGCCCGAGGACCCAGGCGATCAGCTGCCGCGCATTCGCGTAGGGCGTGAGGAAGATCCGGTCGCGTTCGTCATCGCCCGGGCGGAACTCGCCGTAGCTGCCGAAGTGACGCTCGATCTGCCACGCGATCCGCCCGCCCACCCAGACTTCGGCGGTTCCCACCGGATTGCCGAACTGCCACTGGATGCGATTGGCGTAGGCGCGCGGGTCGAAGTCGTCGGGCCGCTGGAAGTCGTGCTCGGCCTTGGTCGCGTAGCCGACCTTGCCGAGGATCCGGGAGAGGCGGAAGACGCGGATCGCGGCGCGCTCGTGCGAGCGTCCGACGACGTAGAACTGGCCTCCCTGGAACAGCAGCTGGTAAGGGTCGACTCGGCGCGGCCCGGTTGCGTCCCGCTCCATCGTGTAGTAGTCGAACACGATCGTCTTGCGGCGGAAGATCGCCGTCTCGATCTTCGCCAGCCGCTGGGAGACCTCGTGGCCGCCGGCGGCACCGGTGATCCCGAGCGCGATCGTCCGCTGCACGGGTGACGTCAGCGGGCTCGGACGGCCCCAGGAGATCTGTTGCAGCGCGAGGCGCAGCGGCTCTGCGTAGGCGAACTCGCCATCGAGCAGATGCAGCGCCGTGCCGAGCGCGGCCAGCTCCTCGTCGGCGAACTCGATCGGGGGCAGGTGGAAGTTCTCCGGCGGCAGTGAGTAGTTCTCCTGCTCCACCTGACCGTCCTGCGGCTTCTCGACCGACAGCACGATTCCCAGTGCTTCGAGCTCGGAGCGGTCGGCGTAAAAACGGCGCGCGAACGCATCCTCGTTCATCACGCTGTACCCCTCGACATCGCGGCGGATCTCCGGCGCCGTCACCGGCCTCCGCTCCGCCATCAGGTAGGAGATCAGCGACAGCTGGCGGATCAGCTTCTCGGTGTCCTTCGCCATCCAACCTCAACTGTAGTCAGGGGCTCTGAGACCCGTCCGGCGGGGTCCGGCGCGACGCGCAATTTGCGGGTTTCGCCGTTCGGCATATCCATGAGAGCGCGCAGAGTCCTTCGAATCCCCCCGTGCGCCCGAGCCGGGTGCCAGCGGGGCGCCCGCCACGGGTGCGTCCGCGGTCAGACTGAGTGGCGTTCGTCGCGGAGTGACGCGGGCGCTGAGCGCTCAGCGCGTCGACAATCCGAGGTTCGCCGTGGCCCGGGACGCTTGCTCCTCCAGGCCCGCGGAGCTCCTCCGGCTGTAGAGCGGACCTGCGCCATCTGTGAGCAGCAGCCGCGCCTGAGCGACGCCCTGCGCCCGCGCAGGGCCTGGCAGTGCCAGAGCCTCAGCCAGGCGAAGCAGCTCGCTCCGGGCCAGCGTGACGCGAGCCGGGTTGGGACTGACCCATAGCCGTTGCTGATCGGCGACGGCGGATGCGTCGCGCACGATGCGCTGGTAGCTCGCGGCGATCAGGCGGCGGTGCGGCAGCGCGATCAGCCGTCGTGCGCGCAGCGCGAGCGCCGGCGACGTCTCCGACGCAACCCCGTCGGCTAGCGCCCGATCGAGCCGGCCGGACCAGAGCCAGGCCCGCGCGCGATCGAGTGCCCCGGCTCTGGCGGCGATCGCAACGCCATCCGTGCCGAGCCGCTGCGCTGGTGATGCTCGCAAACGCTCCATGACCATCTAAGAGCTTACGCTGGTCATCGTGACCTGTCAAGTTAGTTAGGTGGTCACGCAATAGACTGGCTGGATGACCACCGTCCCGGCCTGGTATCCCGACCCCACGGAGCTCAAGCCCGCCCCGATGCCGCTGCTGCTCGTGCAGGCATTCCTGAACACCTGCGAGCTCGACACCCAGACAGACCTCCTCGACGACGCCGCTGCCGCCGAGAACTGGTTCGTGACCGCCGGATTGCTAGCGGCCGGCTCGAGCGCGCGACGGCTGGACGTCGCCCGGGCGCGCGCAGTTCGCGAGAGCATCCGGGCGATCCTCGCTTCGGCTGGCAGCGAGCCAGTGAGCCAGGCAGTGCTCGATCCGTTGCGCAACCTCGCCCAGACGCGTCAACCACGACTGGCGATCGACGATCGTGGACGGCTCGGCTTGGAGAATGAGACGCGCGGCGGTCTCGCCGATGGCCTCTTCGAGCTGCTGCTGATCATCCGTGCCGCTCAAGAGAACGGCACCTGGACGCGCCTGAAAGTATGCGCCAACCCCGACTGTAGGTGGGTCTACTACGACCGATCGCGCAACCAGCAGGGGCACTGGTGTGACATGGCCGTGTGCGGCAATCGCCTCAAGAACCGCCGGCTCCGCGCGCGGCGCCGGTGATGCGCGCCCGGACGATCGCGTCAGCGGCGCACTTCTAAGCGGCGGCGCGCTCGGCTGCCGGCGGGGCGGATCCGAAGAACGCGACCGAACCGATCCCCTTGTCGAACCCGGCCCATGACTCACCGGCTGGCAGGTCGCTCTCGATCCGATCGAAGCTGCCCAGCTTCGATCCGAGGTTGTCGACCATGTGGACGAGCGTCGCCTCGCGCGTGCATGGGACCACCGGGCTGCCGTGCTCGAGCGACCCGTGATGGCTGAGGACGACGTGCAGGAGCGCCTGGGCCACGCCCGGCGGAAAGCCCTCGATCCGCTCGATCGCACTGCGGATCCTGTAGTAGCCGAGCGAGATCTCGCCATGCAGCCGCCCGAGGTCCGACATCACGATCTCCTCGCCCTGGACCTCATATGTGTCGAGCTTGCCGATGTCGTGCACGAGCGCGGCGGTGACGGCGACGTCGCGGTCGATCCCGCCGAACACCGCCGACAGCGCGCTGACCGCCTGGGCGACCGTGAGGCAGTGCTCGAGCAGCCCGTGCCGGTAGGCCTGGTGGTAGCGCTTGGCCGCGGGCGCTTCGCGGTAGGCCACCCAGGTGGCCGAGCCCTCGGCGAGGAGCGAGCCGAGCAGGCGGCGAAGATGGGGGCTCTGGACGGTCGCGATCAGCTCGCGCAGGTCCGCCTCCATCGCCTCGACTGTGCGCGCGGAAGCCGCTGGCATCGACGCGAAGATAGAGTGTGCCGCGGACGGAGATGGGGCGTTCAGCGATCGTCACCGGAGGCACCGGCGGGCTCGGACCTGCTGTTGTTGCGCGGCTCCTGGACGGGGGCTGGCGCGTCGTCGTCCCGTGGATCGCGGAGCAGGAGCGCGAGCGCCTGGCCAAGCGCGAGAACCTCGAGCTCGTGCACGCCGATCTGTTCGACAGCGCCGCCGTCGGCCGGGTGGTGCAAGCCGCCGCGGCCGATCGCGACGCGCCGCTCGAGGGCCTCGTCAACCTGGTGGGGGGATTCGCCGTGGGCGGCAGGGTGCACGAGACCCCGATCGAGGCGTTCGAGCAGCAGTTCCGGCTCAACCTGCGTGGGACCTACCTGATGACGGCCGCGACTCTCAAGGTCATGCTCGAGCGCAGCCGCGGCTCGGTCGTCTGCGTCGGTACGCGCGCAGCGCTGCAGCCGTTCTCGGGGGCCGCCGGCTACATCGCGTCCAAGGCAGCCGTGATCGCGTTTGCCCAGGCGGTCGCGGTCGAGTATCGCAATGACGGTCTACGGTGCAACGCGATCCTCCCGAGCGTCATCGATACGGCGGGAAACCGCGCTGCGACGCCGAACGCGGACTTCGGCAAGTGGGTACAGCCCGCCGAGATCGCCGGCGTGATCGAGTTCCTGCTGTCGGACGATTCGGCGCCGATCAGCGGCGCGGCGGTCCCCGTCTACGGCCGCGCCTAGCAGAGCGATTGGCGCCCGATTGCGGCCGCACGAAGGCGGTTGCGCCTGCGCGTCTGGGTCTGCCGGAGCCCGGCCTCAAAGGCCGGGCGGGTGCCGGATCGCGAAGCTCGACAGATCCGGCTCGTCGGCCGAGCGCGTCGACCAGCGCGAGCCGGTCTCGGCGAGGGCGACCGTGTCGAACCGCAGGCCGGCGATGTACGCGAACGTGTGTCCCTCGGTCGCGAAGATCGTGATCCACTTGCCGGGCCCTGGGTCTCCGTAGCTCATCAGCTGTCCGGAGGTCTCCGTGTTGTCGAGCAGCCCTGCCGCCGCCAGTACGAAGCTGAGCGAGCCCGAGCAGTCGTAACCGGTGTCCTCGTAGGTCTCGTGCCCGCCGCCCCAGATGTACGGCAGCCGGGCGATTTCGTTGGCGGCGTTGATCACCGTCTGCACCGCCGCGGGCGCGCCTGTGGGCGGCAGCGCCAGTCCGCCCGGGATCAGGGTCGCCTGGTTGGGGTTCGCCGAGATCCCGCTCGCCTCGAGCGCGGCCTCGACCTGGCTGTTGGACATCGGCTGTGCCAGCGTCTCAGTCGCCGGCACGTCTGCGCCGCTCGCGCTTGCCCCGGCTCCGCCGCCCTCCGCCGCCACGCCGGCGACCGGCTCGACCGCCTGCGGGTGGGCATGAAGCGTCCCCGGCAGGCTTAGATCGGCCTCACGGACCCCCTTGCCCGACTGCTCGTGCCCGGCGACGCCGCACCCGGCGATCGAAGCTGCCGCGAGCAGCCCGAGGACCAGTCTGCGTGTCACCGTCCGGAGTATGCCTGACCAGGCGTGGGCCCTATGGCATCAGTCGTCGAAGTTGCCCGAGAACATCGCGAACACGGCGCCCTGCGGATCGGACAGCACCGCGATCTTGCCCATCCCGATATCCATCGGCTCCGCGAGCACGCTCGCCCCGTGCTCCGTCGCGCTCTCCACAGAGGCGTCGATGTCACTCGAGCCGAAGTAGACCAGCCACGCCGGTGGCGCACCCGGCGACATGATCGGCCCGATCCCGCCGTTGTAATGGCCGTCTCGGTTCTTGATCGTCATATAGGGCATCGGCATACCCTCGATCGGGTCGAAGGTCCATCCGAACAGGTCTCCGTAGAACTTCGCACTGGCGTCGAGGTCGGGAGACGAGAGCTCGTTCCAGCTCAGCGCCCCGTGGGCGTTGACGAGCGCCGCCCCCGGATGGTCCCGCGGCTCCCACACGAGCACGAACGCGCCCTGCGGGTCCTGGATCACTCCCATCCGCCCGGCCTCCATCACGTCGAACGCGTCCGCGTGGACCGAGGCGCCGAGCTCCGCCGCTCGCGCGAGCGCCGAGTCCGCGCTCTCGACGCTGACGTATGAGTTCCAGACCGGCGGGGCTCCGGCATCGGCCTGTTGCTGGGGCTGAGGGCCGATCCCGCAGACCTGCTTGCCGTCGACGCTCATCATCGAGTAGTAGACACCGTCGCCGATCGGGGCGTCGAACGCTTCCCAGCCGAACAGCGCGGAATAGAACGCCTTGGCGCCAGGCTGGTCCGGCGTCGACAGGTCGGTCCAGGAGAAAGTCCCGGGTGTGTATGAAGTGCGTTCACCCATGCGGCCAACCTAGCGCATCGCACCGCCACGAGGTTGTGACTAATGGTGAACCTCCGTCCCGCCGACCTCCTCGATTGCCGGCCCTGAGTGGCCGTCCTTACGCAGACGAGCACTTAGACTGCCCGCGCAGTGCGCGACTACAGCCTCATGGACTGATCAGTGGCGGCCGCTCCCGCCGTTCTGATCCACGCAGGCGCGGGTCCGCTCGGCACCGATCTGCGCGACCACAACGCCGAGGTTCGGCGGGTCCTGCTGGACGTGCTGGTGGACGCGCGCGAGCTGCTCGAGCAGGGCGCGACCGCCCTCGAGGCAACGGTCGCATGCGTCGTAGCACTCGAGGACTGCGAGCTGTTCAACGCCGGACTTGGTTCGGCGCTCTGCTCCGATGGCACGGTGCAGATGAGCGCGGCTGCGATGCGCGGCTCGGACCGCGCCGCTGGCGCCGTCGCCGGCGTGCGCACGGTCCGCAACCCGATCAACACCGCCGAGCTCGTGCTCGGAAGCCCCGAGGTACTGATCATCGGCGAGCACGCCGACCGACTTGCGCTCGACCACGGACTGCCGACGCTTCCCAACGAGGCGTTCATCACCAAGCGCGAACGGGTGCGACTGGCGCTCCGATCGGACGTCGCCCGTGGGACGGTCGGCGCGGTCTGCCTCGACTACCTCGGGACGCTCGCCGCCGCCACCTCGACCGGCGGCATCAGCGGTCAGGTCCCGGGCCGGGTGGGCGACTCGCCAGTGATCGGCGCCGGTACCTGGGCCGATGACCGCGTGGCGGTCTCGTGCACGGGCGACGGCGAGGCGTTCATCCGAGCGGCGGCGGCCAGCAGGATCGCTTCGCTGGTCGCCCACGGACACCCGCTCGCCGAGGCGGCTGCCCGAACGCTCGCCGACGTGGGGCAGCTCGGCGGCCGCGGCGGGCTGATCGCGCTCGGGGCCGACGGCGACCATGCGCTCGAGCTGAGCACCGAGGCAATGCCACGCGGCCTGTGGCGTGCCGGCGCCGAGCCGGCCGTCTGGATTGCGCGCTGATCGGTCGCACGATGGTCGGCCTCGACAGCATCGGCTCGACGGTGGTCAGTCCCAACGACATCCGCGCGGCCGCCGGTCGAATCGCCGGGATCGCCGCGCGGACGCCTGCGCTCAGCAGCCGCGCGCTCGATGCGCTCATCGGCGCCCGCGTACTTCTCAAGCCGGAGGTGCTCCAGCACACCGGATCGTTCAAGTTTCGCGGCGCGCTCAACCGCATCTCGACCCTGACCGACGAGCAGCGGGAGCGCGGCGTGATCGCATTCAGCTCCGGAAACCATGGTCAGGCGGTCGCGCTCGCCTGCGCGCTGCGCGGAATCGCGGCGACGGTCGTGCTGCCGGCCGACGCGCCGGGGACGAAGGTCGAGGCCACCCGCGACCACGGAGCCGAGATCCTCACCTACGACCGGCTGACCGAGGACCGGGAGGCGATCGCCCGCCGCCTGGCGACCGAGCGAGGTCTGACGCTGGTGGCGCCGTTCGACGACCCCGACGTGATCGCGGGGCAGGGAACCGCGGCGCTCGAGCTCTTGGACGACGCGGGGTCGCTCGATCTGCTGATCGCGCCGGTTGGCGGCGGCGGCCTGATCGCCGGCTGTGCGATCGCCGTCCACGCGGTGAACCCGGATGCGCGGATCGTCGGCGTCGAGCCGGTCCTCGCCGACGACTACCGCCGCTCGCTGGCCGCCGGCGAGCGCGTGCGGGTCGAGCCGCAGACGACGCTCGCCGATGCGCTCGGGGCGCCGATGCCCGGGAAGCTCACGTTCGCGATCAACCGCGGGCACCTGCACTCGATCGTGACCGCGTCCGACGCCGAGCTGGTGGGCGCGATGCGGTTCGCGTTCGAGCATCTGAAGCTCGTGCTGGAGCCGAGCGGCGCGGCCGCGCTGGCCGGCCTGCTGTCCGGGCGCATCGCGGTCGCACCCGGCGACACGGTCGGGGTGATCCTGTCCGGCGGCAATGTCGACCCCGCGAGCTTCCTGTCGCTGTTGAGCGCGCCCTGACTGGGCCCGACGGCTTACGCGCGCGCGATCGAGGCCGGATCGACGCCGTCGAGCCGGGTCATCTCGACGCTCGCCTCGAGCGTCGCAGACGCGAGCCCGCGGTAGACGCCCTTGACCGGCGGTACGTCGATGTAGTGACGCCCGTGGCCGATCTTGACGTGGCGCTCACCCGCCAGGCCACGGTTGGTCGGATCGGCGCCGACCCAGATCGGCTCCGCCGGGTGGGCGGGGTTCGATTCCGCGGCCGGCGGCAGCAGCGCCTCGAGCCAGGCGTGCGTGTCGACCTCGACCGACTCGGTGGTCGGCTCCCCGTGCGTCGCGAACAGGTAGCCAGACACGTAGCGGGCCGCGATCCCGTGGTGGCGCAGGATGCACAGGCCGACGTGAACGAAGTCCTGGCAGACGCCGGCACCGCCCTCGAGCAGGTCGGTGATCCGCGAATCGACGTAGGTGGCGCCGCGCCGGTACTCAAAGCGGTCGGGGATCAGATCGGACACGAGCATCAGCGTCGCCAGTGGCGTCGGCGCCGCCCGGGTCACGCCCAGCAGCTCCGCCAGCAGCGGGTGCCCGGGTACGTCGTCGGTCTGCAGCAGGAACTCGCCCCCCGCCTCGCGGTAGCCAGGGTCCTCGAGTGACGCCCAGCTCGACTCCGGCGCGGCCGAGGGGCTCTGCGTGCTCACCCGCGCACGCACGTCGATCACGAGCTGGCGGTGCGGTCGCGAGACCTCGAACTCCACCACCTCGGTCCCGAAGTAGTCGGCGTGCCGGTGCAGCCGGACCTCCGGACTCAACCTGACGCTGAACTCGTCGACCCGCTGGCGGCTGTTGGCGGCCGGCTTGACGCGCAGCGCGTTGAGATTGTCGACGACGTCTGCGTCGTAGCTGTACTTGCTGAGATAGCGAATCGCGAAGTTCATCTCGCGCGCCCCACCTGTTCGCGCGCTCATAGGTGCACCGCCGCCAGCGCGGCAATCGCAAAGTACCGCTCGTCGATGTCGTGATCGATCAGTTCGAGCTCGTCCTGGACCCGCCCGAGCATCTCGCCGAGCATGCCGCCGGCCTCGGGGCTGCGCCGCTGCAGCTCCAGGTCGGCGATCAGCCGGCTCAGGCGGAGCACCGGTGGCGAGGAGCGCGGCGCTGCGTCGGCCGTCTCGAGCGCCTGCTGCAGGGCCGCGAGCGAGGAGGCGACCGAGCCGGGATAGTTGCCCTCGTAGAGCAGGAAGCGCACGACGCGCAGCAGGTCTGGCACCTGCCGTACCCAGCGGCGGTACGCCTGGAAGCCGCCGACGGCCTGCAGCAGCCCGATCGCCTCCGCCTCGTGACCGGCCTCCATCTCGATCGACTCGGACGGCACCGCCACCCGCAGCATTCGCAGCACCATGTCGGCGTCCTCGATCCGGCCCCCGGCCTCGAGGAACGAACGCGCCTCGTCGCGGAGCATCGTGCGTTCGAGCAGGCCCCAGAACAGCGCGCAGCGCTCCTTGACCTCCTGGTAGACCGAGTACGGGCCGGTCGCGAGCGCCGCCTCCAGGTCGTAGCGCCCGAGCGCCAGGTAGAACGAATTCAGCGCCTCCCACATCTCCGTCGAGATCACGTCGCGCATCGTCCGCCCGCGCTCGCGCGCACGGGAGATGCACGACACGACCGACGCCGGGCTGTCGGTGTCGAGCGTCAGCAGGGGCGCGATCTCGGCGCGCCCCAGATTCCACGGCACGAGCTCGGGCGCCTCAGCCGCGTCTTCGCCGGGGGCCGGCGCCTTGGCGCCGATCACCGCCAGCACGCCCGGCCAGCTGAGCGCGATCCCACGCTCGCCGGGCAGTCCCGCCACGTCGGCGTGAAAGGCGCCGTCGAGCATGCGCGCGGTGTGCTCGGCGCGCGTCAGGTCGCGGCCGAGCCAGAACAGCTCCTGAGCGATCCGGGCGAGCATTCCTACTGCTGCTGCTGCTGGGCCTGCCCGTGCCAGCCGCCGTAGCGCACGTCGGGCAGCCGCGGCGGCCGGCGCGCCGGAAGCGTCCCGGGGGCGAGGTCGACTCCCTCGCCCTCGTCGAGCACCCAGGTGTCCTTCGACCCGCCTCCCTGGGAGGAGTTGACGATCATCGAGCCCTCCTTCAATGCCACCCGCGTGAGCCCGCCCGGGACGATCCGGATCTCGTCTCCGAAGACCGCGAACGGGCGCAGGTCGACGTGCCGCGGGGCCAGCCGCCCGTCGCCTGTCTCGGTCGGCACCGTCGACAGGTGCACGAGCTCCTGGGCGATGAACCGCTCGGGCGTGGCCTCGATCAGCCGCGCCTGCGCCTCGAGTTCCGCAACGCTTGCGTGCGGGCCGATGAACACCCCCTTGCCGCCGGACTCCGACGTCGGCTTGACGACCAGCTCGCCCAGCCTCGACAGGACCATCCGGCGCTGCTTCCCGTCCGAGAGCAGGTAGGTCGGCACGTTCTCGAGAATCGGCTCCTCGTCGAGGTAGAAGCGGATCATCTCGGGGACGTAGTGATAGATGGCCTTGTCATCGGCGACACCGGTGCCGATCGCGTTGGCGATCGCGACCGTTCCGGCACGGTAGGCCCGCACCAGTCCCGGAACCCCCAGCAGCGAGTCGGGGCGGAACTCGAGCGGGTCGATGAAGTCGTCGTCGAGCCGCCGGTAGATCGTGTGCACGCGCTGCAGCCCCGCGGTCGTGCGCATGTAGCAGGCCGCGTCGCGCACGACCAGGTCGGACGCCTCGACCAGCTCGATTCCCATCTCACGCGCGAGGAAGATGTGCTCGAAGTAGGCGCTGTTCGCCGGGCCGGGGGTCCACAGCACGACGGTCGGCTGCGAGTCCGCAGCGGGCGCGACCGCGCGCAGCGCCTCGAGCAGCAGCGTCGGGTAGTGGTCGACCGGCCGGATCCGGTGTCCGGAGAACAGCTCCGGCACCAGGCGCGTCATCGCGAGGCGGTTCTCGAGCACATACGAGATTCCCGAAGGCGTCCGCACGTTGTCCTCGAGCACGCGCCAGATGCCGTCGCCCCCGCGGACGAGGTCGCAGCCGCACACGTGGCAGTAGACCCCGCCGGGGGCGCGGACGCCGTGCACCGGCCGCGCGAACGACGGGCGGCTGACGATCAGCGACCAAGGCACGATTCCGGCCCGGACGATCTCATGCGCGTGGTAGACGTCGTCGACGAACGCGTTCAGCGCGCGGATCCGCTGCGCCAGGCCGCGCTTGATCACCGTCCATTCGGTCGCGGTCAGGACGCGCGGGATCAGGTCGAGCGGGAACGGCCGGTCGCGGCGCGCGCCGTCGGAGCCCGCGACCTGGAACGTGATGCCCTGCTGCATGAAGATCGCATCGCGCCGGCGCCCAGCCGCGTGCAGCGCGTCGGGCCCCAGGCGCAGGAGCGCCGCGACGAGCGAGGCGGCATGCGGGCGCGGCGCCCCGTCCTCGTCGAGCAGTTCGTCGAGACAGCCAGCCGGGACCGCGTAATCCTCGATCTGTGCGGTCACATCCATTCACAAGCAGCGTAATCGGGGATTGAAGGGGCGCGCCACGCGCACGTGGCCAAGCACGGCCGTGGGGCCTTGGCCACGTGGCCAAGCGGGATCGTGGATGTGGGAACGAATACCCTTGGCCCCGATGCGACTCCTGATCGCCGGCGCCGCCGGGATGCTCGGCCGCGACGTCCAGGCCGCGGCCGGGGCGGCCGGCCACGACTTCACGGCGCTGTCGCGCGCGGAGCTCGACATCACCAAGCTGGCGGCGGTCGCCGAAGCGGTCGCGACCAGCCGCGCCGACGCCGTGATCAACTGCGCGGCGTACACGAACGTCGATGGCGCCGAGTCTGACCCTGACGCGGCGCATGCCGTCAACGGCACCGGCGCCGGCAACGTCGCCAAGGCCGCCGCACAGGCCGGCGCCTGGACCGTCCATGTCTCCAGCGACTACGTGTTCGACGGCGACAACGACCGGCCCTATGTCGAGTCCGACGAACCGCGGCCGCAGTCGGTCTACGGCGCCTCGAAGCTGGCAGGCGAGCGCGCCGTCGCGGTGGCAGCCCCAAAGCGCCACACGACCGTCCGCTCCAGCTGGCTGTTCGGGACCGGCGGCCCCTGTTTTCCCGCGACGATGCTGCGTCTGGCCGGCGAGCGCGAGGAACTGACAGTCGTCGACGATCAGGTCGGCTGCCCCACCTACACCGGTCATCTCGCGGGCGCGCTGGTAGCGATCGCGACAACGCCGCTGCCCCCGGTGGGGGTGCTGCATGTCGCGGCCGCGGGCGAGTGCTCGTGGTTCGAGTTCGCGATCGAGATCCTGCGCCGAGCGGGCGCCGGCACGCGCGTGCTGCCGGGCCGCACCGCCGATCTCGGGCGCCCGGCTCCACGTCCCGCGTACAGCGTGTTGCGCAGCGAGCGCGGCAGGCAGGCGCCGCTCCTGCCCGACTGGGGCGACGGACTCGACGAGTACCTCGCAACCCGGGTGCTCGTCCGATGAGGCTGCTCGTCACCGGTGGCGCCGGCTTCATCGGCTCGAACTTCGTCCGCCACGTCCACCGCGAGCGTCCGGGCTGGGAGGTCGTCGTCTACGACCTGCTGACCTACGCCGGCAGCGAGGAGAACATCGAGGGGCTCGAGCGGGTCACCCTGGTCAAGGCCGACATCTGCGACGAAGCGGCGATCGACGCGGCCGTCGCCGGCTGCGACGCGGTTGTCCACTTCGCTGCCGAGTCGCACAACGACAACTCGCTCCAGTCGCCGTTCGAGTTCGTGCGGACCAACCTGGTCGGCACGTTCGCCCTCCTCGAGGCGGTCCGCCGCCACCGCAAGCGTCTGCACCACATCTCGACCGACGAGGTGTACGGGGACCTCGAGCTCGACGATCCCGCCAAGTTCACGCCCGAGACGCCGTACAACCCCTCGAGTCCGTACTCGAGCACGAAGGCCGGCTCCGACCTGCTCGTCCGCGCCTGGGTGCGCAGCTTCGGCGTGCAGGCGACGATCAGTAACTGCTCCAACAACTACGGCCCCTACCAGCACGTCGAGAAGTTCATCCCGCGCCAGATCACCGAAGTGCTCGAGGGCCGCCGGCCGAAGCTGTACGGCAGCGGCGAGAACGTGCGCGACTGGATCCACGCCGAGGACCACTCCTCGGGCGTGCTGACGATCCTTGAGCGCGGCCGGCTCGGCGAGACCTACCTGATCGGGGCCGACGGCGAGCGCTCCAACAAGGACGTCGTCGAGCTGATCCTGCGCCTGATGGGATTCGACGAACGCGACTACGCGCAAACCAGCGACCGGCCCGGCCACGATCTCCGCTACGCGATCGACGCGAGCAAGCTGCGCGACGAGCTCGGCTGGCGACCGCAGTACGGCGACTTCGAGCAGGGACTGGCCGCGACGATCAAGTGGTACCGCGAGAATCGAGACTGGTGGCAGCCACAGAAGGACGCGACCGAGGCGAGGTATCAGATCTTGGGTCGCTGATCGGCGCGATCACCTCGTGCCGGCGCTGCCCGAGGCTCGTCGCCTGGCGAGAGGAGGTCGCGCGGGTCAGGCGTGCCGCCTTCGCCGATCAGGACTACTGGGGGCGCCCCGTCCCGCCGTTCGGGGACGCGCGGGCGCGGATCGTCGTGCTCGGCCTCGCTCCCGCCGCCCATGGCGGCAACCGCACCGGCCGGATCTTCACGGGCGACCGCTCGGGCGACTGGCTGTTCGCCGCGCTATGGCGAGCCGGGCTGGCGAACCAGCCGCAGTCAGTCTCCCGCGACGACGGGCTGCAGTTGCACGATTGCTGGGTGACAGCGGCGGTCCGCTGCGCCCCGCCGGCCAATCGCCCGACGCCGGTGGAGCGCGACAACTGCCTCCCGTGGCTCTCGGCCGAGCTCGGCCTGCTCGCGTGCGTGCGGGTGATCGTCTGCCTCGGTGGCTTTGCCTGGGATGTGGCGATGCGAGCGCTTGACGCGCCGCGGCCTCGCCGCAGCTTCGGCCACGGCGTGGAGGTTGAGCTCTCGGCGGGCCCGCGAACCAGCGTCGCAGGGCGGCCGATGACGCTACTCGGCTGCTACCACGTCAGCCAGCAGAACACGTTCACGGGCCGCCTGACCGAGCCGATGCTCGACGCGGTGTTCGCGCGGGCGCGGGCGCTCGCGGCGAGTCCGTGAACGGCTCAAGCCCACTGTTCGGGGGGTAACTTGTCTCGGCGCGCTCGGGTTGCGCCGAGTCCGCGCGATGATTTCGCGCCGTATGATCGAGCCGCGGGAACCGGAGCTGGCCGAGCTCGCGATCGCCGACCCACCGGAGCGCTGGCAGGCGCTCGGGTTCGACGTCGAGGACGGGCTCCTCGACATCGGCGGCGTGCGCATCCGGCTCGGCCAAGCCGGTCACGGGATCACTTCCTGGTCGCTGCGCCGCGTCAACGCGATGGGGTCGCTCGACGGCCTGCCGACCCCCGTGCCGAAGGTGCTGCGCCCGCCGCCGTTCGCGACCCATCCGAACGGGGCCACCGGCCTCGACCACGTCGTCGTGGTCACCCCCGACTTCGACCGCACCGCGACCGTGCTCGACCGCGCCGGGATGCCGCTCAAGCGCACGCACGACACGCCGGCCGCCGGCCGCCAGGGCTTCCGGCGCGTCGGGCCGGCGATCCTCGAGCTCGTACACGCGCCGGATCTCGAGGGTCCGCACGCCCGCTTCTGGGGCCTGACCGTCGTCGTCATCAGCCTCGAGCAGCTGGCCGAGCGGCTCGGGGAGCACCTCGGCGAGCTCCGCAGCGCGGTCCAGCCAGGCCGCCGGATCGCCACCCTGAACGCGTCCGCCGGGCTGACCCCGGCGGTCGCGTTCATGAGTCCCGAGCCACCGTAGCCGCCGGCGCTACGCTCCGCGGATGGCTGCTCGCTCGCCGCTCGCCGCGTTCACCCCTGCGACGCGCGAGTGGTTCGAGCGGGCCTTCGCCCGGCCAACCGAGGCGCAGATCCAGGCCTGGCCGGCGATCGCCTCGGGAGAGCATGTCCTGCTCAGCGCGCCGACTGGGTCTGGGAAGACGCTGGCCGCGTTTCTGTGGGCGATCGACGCGCTCGCGCGCGCTGATCAGTCGGCGCCCGACGGAGTCTCGCTCGTCTACATATCCCCGCTGAAGGCGCTGTCCTACGACATCGAGCGCAACCTCCGCGTGCCGCTGCGCGGGATCGGCGCCGAGCTGAGCATCGCCGTGCGGACCGGTGACACGCCGCAGAAGGAGCGGGCCGCGATGCTCCGCCAGCCGCCGGACATCCTGATCACCACGCCCGAGTCGCTCTACCTGATGCTCACCGGGCGCGCCCAGGAGCTGTTCACCGCGACCCGCTGGTGCATCGTCGACGAGATCCACTCCGTCGCCGCGACCAAGCGCGGGTCGCACCTGGCGCTGACACTCGAGCGCCTGACCGCCGCCTCCGAACATGAGCCGCAGCGAATCGGACTGTCCGCCACGCAGAACCCGCTCGAGGAGGTCGCCCGCTTCATGGTCGGCCCCCGCCGACGGTGCCGGATCCTCGACACCGGCATGCGCAAGCAACTCGACATCCAGATCCAGGTCCCGGTCGACTCGATGGTCGAGCCAGACGCTACCCAGGCTCCTGATTTCGATCCGCTCGCGGGCGGCACCGAGGCGACCCGGCGGTCGATCTGGCCGGCGATCTACCCGGAGCTGCTGGCGCTCGTGCGCGAGCACCGCTCGACGATCATCTTCGTCAACAACCGCCGCACCGCCGAGCGGCTGGCGTTGCGCCTGAACGAGCTCGCCGAGGCCGACATCGCCCGCGCCCACCACGGCTCGCTGGCGCGCGAGGAGCGGCTCGTCGTCGAGGAGCTGTTGAAAGCGGGCGAGCTGCCGTGCCTGGTCGCGACCTCCTCGCTCGAGCTCGGGATCGATATGGGCGCGGTCGACCTCGTGATCCAGGTCGAGTCGCCCAAGTCGGTGGCGCGCGGGCTGCAGCGGATCGGCCGCGCCGGGCACAACGTCGGCGACGTCAGCCGCGGCCGGATCTTCCCGAAGTTCCGCGCTGACCTGCTCGAGTGCGCCGTCGTCGCGCGGCGGATGCGCGAGGGCGCGATCGAGACGACGGTCGTGCCCCGCAACCCGCTCGACGTGCTCGCCCAGCAGATCGTCGCGATCGCGGCGGCTGCCGCGGAGGGCGAGCCAGTCGTGGTAGACGATCTGCACGCCCTGGTGACGCGCACGTACACGTACGCGGACCTGACCCGCCCCGTGTTCGAGAGCGTGCTCGACATGCTCGACGGCCGCTATCCGAGCTCCGAGTTCGC
>Ga0302311_10001888_pt1 | contig 24175 bp, 23 predicted proteins | sample III_Palsa_N1_3_FD_200449 | JGI IMG/M metagenome (GOLD analysis project Ga0302311, IMG submission 200449) | Peat permafrost microbial communities from Stordalen Mire near Abisko, Sweden - III_Palsa_N1_3 | ecosystem: Environmental > Terrestrial > Soil > Palsa > Peat permafrost | place: Sweden... | reverse complement strand
GTTTGAGACATTCGACCGTCGAAGGCGCACGCCGGTAAGTTGCCATTCGCGGCGCGCGGTAAACTGAAGGATACGGTCCCACGAGATAGGCGTCTGCGGTGTGAAGTTGAATATTTCCGGAGGTCAGATGGGTACGACAGTTGTCCTTATAACCGGTGCATTGGCTGGAATTGGCCGCGCCACCGCGATGGCATTTGCACAGCAAGGCGCTAGGCTCGTCGTTTCGGGTCGCAACGAGGAGGTGGGCCTGCGCTTGGTCACTGAACTTCGCGCGGGCAACACTGAGGCTGAATTTGTGAGGGCCGATGTGCGGCAAGAAGAAGATGTGCGCGGTCTGGTTGATCGTGCCGTTGAACGGTTTGGTCGGCTCGATGTAGCGGTCAATAACGCCGGCACCGACGGTCAGCAGGCGCTCCTCACGGAGCATTCGCCGGTGACCTATGCCGCAACTTTCGACACCAATGTGCTGGGGACGATCTTGAGCTTGAAGCACGAGTTGCGAATTATGATCGCTCAGGGAAGCGGCAGCATAATTAATCTCTCCTCCACGATGGGGAGCCGAGGTGCCGCCGGCGCTTCCATGTACGTCGCCAGCAAACATGCGGTGGAAGGGCTGACAAAATCGGCAGCGCTCGAAGCGGCTCCTCACGGTGTACGCGTCAATGCGGTCGCCCCAGGCCCCATTGACACCGAGTTGCTGAATCACTTCGCCGGAAACCTCGACCGCAAGACAGCCATGGCGAACAGCCTGCCGCTCAAGCGTCTTGGGCGGCCGGAAGAAATTGCCCAGGCGATTGTGTTTCTGGCCTCGAGCAACGCCTCGTTTGTCACTGGCGAGATCGTCCACGTCAACGGAGGGAAAACCGCATTTTGAGCCGGTACGTTGTCCTCGCAATGCAGTTTCAGCAAGGAATGCAATGAACCGTCAGGCAAAGGGGCTTATTCGCGACTGGCGGCAGAGGGTCTCGTGAGCGGCGGTACGGGTCGATCCGTCAGCAGGCGGCCAATACCGGGCGCTGGGAGTACCGAAATACTTGCCGCAAGGCGGACATTCGCGGTCTGCGGTAAGCTTACGCGGGTGATTGACGAACCCAGCAGTCGCACAAGGAGTGCAAGAATGTCATTGGTTATGATCGAGCGCTTACACGACGTAGCCATCGTCTAACTGTTAGTTAGATTGACCTTGATCGTTTGATTGGGGTGAATGCCAATTTCATCGGCTGCGCCCGCATCGAAAGATCTCTTCGCTTCGCGGTCAGCGGTGGCACTGGTCAGCGCACGATGGAGCGACGTTGGGTCGCACGGACGCTGACGGTTCTGATCGAGGCCGCGTGAGGGCACCGCGAGAATTGAACTAAACGCGGTATTGCGCCCGAGGCGGCTGCATTTGAGGCTGCGGTTTCCGATCGACAGGTTGGCGCTTTGCGAGCCGCAGCGCTCGGGGTTAAGCTCATCAGCACGGTTGGAAGTCAGCTTCGATGGGGGCGCCGCGCGGCAATCTAACCATCGGTTGGAGCGATCGCGGGGCGCGTCTTCGATGAGCCAGGGAGGGGGTCGATAATTGGGATAAATCAGTTTCGTTTGTCGTCGGCTCAACCCCGCGTCGCTCAACCTCATCGTTGGGGGGTATAGATATATTCCACAGAAATAAACAGTGTGCACAGCTCCGCAGATGAGTGTTGCAGGCTTCAGGCACTATTGCGTCGGTTTGATGTCTCGAAGCAGCGCTCGCGCAACCGAATACGGCTAGCGCCTCCGGCTTGGGTGCGTCGTCGCGGTTACGGCATTTTCGATGAATTACGACGCACACGCCACCGCCAGGCGCGTACCCTAAAGCTGACCCATCGGTGGTTCGAGGCCGCCATCTCTACCCGCAGTAACTTACGATCAGGATCCTATGGAGACTCTAATGAAACGAACGCCGATCATCGCTGCGCTCGTGCTGTCGACCGTCTCGACCACCATCGCGCAGCAGCAGAGCGTACGGACACGAGATGCGGCGAGCACCGAGCAGGCTGTTCAGCAGCAGGATCAGGAACGGATTCGCGCCCAGATTGCTGCCGACACCATCGCGCTTCGCCGGATCTACGCCGATGACTTTTTCGGCATTGGACCGACCGGTGTCGTGCGCAACAAGGCAGAGGTTATCGCCGACTTCACATCGCACGCACTGACGTACCAATCCATCACGATCGCTGAAGTTCGCGTGCGCGTCTATGGGAATGCCGCGGTAGAAACCGGCCGTTCCACGATGGTCGGACAGGACAGGGGCAAGGCCGTTCCGCGCGAAAATCGTTTCACGCGCGTCTGGGTAATGACGGACGGGCGCTGGCAACTGGTGGCTAATCACTATTCCCTGATGACCACGCAGTCAGAATGACTGCGGTTTCTGGCGCCTCAGGTGACGGACGTCCCAATGCGCCTGCGGCCTAACGAACGTTGAAGCAGACGAACCTAACGCGCCCGCTGACGAAGGGTGATTACCGCGGCGCAAGGGTTGTTACACATGAGGTGGCTCGGCCCGGTGGCCCTTGGGTCCCATCACTTCTCGGACGAAGGGAGAATGCGGATGCAGCGCTCGCGCGTCATGAGAAAGCGCATGGAGCAGATCGACCCTACGACATGGCGTGTCTTCATGCGTGGCGGGCAGAGTCAAACAAGACCTTTGAATGGCTTGATCGCGCGTATCAGCAACACGTGGATCAATTGCGTTGGATCAAGAGCGAGCCATCATTTCAGAATCTCAGATCCGACCCTCGCTACAAGGCCTTCCTGCGCAAAATGAACTTGTCGCAGTAGCCGACCGAGACACCCGCCGTCCTAAGATTGGCGTGCCCGAAAGCCGCCGCCGGCGAGAGGCAAATATGGGGTCGACAGGACTCATTGGCCGCCGGCCCCGCACGACGGGCTCTGGCCTTCCCGTACGAGCCCGATGGCTACATTCTAGGCTCATACCGCATCGCCGCCACCCCCGAGCCGAACTCCAGCCGGCTCAGGAGCTTCAAGTCGATGTGCTTCGATAGCCCCGCGAACGACGTCGGCCCGTGGCCCACCAGCCTGGGCTGTACCAAGAATTCGTACTCATCGATCAATCCTAGCTCCGCCAACGCCAGCGGGAGTTTCACGCCTCCTGCCAACAGCCCCTTACCCGACTCCCGCTTGAGCTGCTGAACGGCGCTCCCCAGATCCCCGCGCACGAGCTCCGCATTCCAATCGACCCGGTCCATGGTGCGCGACACGACGTACTTCTTTGCCGCGTCGATCGTTCGAGCGAAGGGCTCCATCCAATCAGGCCTCGCTCCCGTCCCCGCTGGTGGCCCAAACGCTGCCTCCATCATTTCGTAAGTCACCCGGCCAAAGAGGAGGGCATCGGCCTGGGCGATGTTCTCGGCGGCGTGACGATGCAATTCTTCGTCCGCGCATATCGCACGATGATCGCAGCACCCGTCCAATGTGATGTTGATGGAATACCGAATGGGTCGCATTGCGTAAGCGTAACGCCGACACGGTAGACCAACAAGTTAGCCAAGATCGACATTGCATTGCCCGGAATGCCGTCGGTCATGACCGGTGACTTCGGGTGCTGATGCAGCCTCTCCCGATAACGGCGCCAGAGAGAGATGACTCTCGTCCTTGCGCCGCGGCTTTGGTTGTCTGACGACTGGACCTGACGGCGCGCAGATCAGTAAGTTCCGGCATGACTCCTGGCCGGCGCGGTTGAAATCCAGGCGCAGTACGCAACCGAAGCATGCGCATACCGACATGCCTTGTGGGTTGCGTAATGCTGGCGATACGCCCCGTCGGCGCTGATCCCAATGCTGCCGCACGATGTCATCAATGGGTGCTTCCAGCTGAGGCCGGGCTCAATTGAACTTACCGCGGAGGGTGCCCGCGGTCTGGGCGCCCTCGTTCAACTGATTTCGCCCAACCCCGCAAGGGTCATGGCGGCGAAGGTCACAGTAGTGCGACCCTGGCCGCCACCGGGCAGTTCGGAGCAACTATTTCTTTCCGACGTCAACTGCCAGTCGTTCATCACGACAGAGCCCGATACCGGCGCTCGAACCGAGGGACGCGTATACACCGCGGCCGAGACGAGCAGTCTCGTCGCGGCGCTACTGCCCAAGGGACTAACAATGACCCACGCGATTGAGCTCTCCGAGATGCGTAGCTCTGACATGCCCCGATGCGGTATGGAATTGATTGTGCTGGCCGCTCTCAATGATCCGCCAGGACCGTACTATTCATTCGAGTGTGCTGCACAAGGCTGCCGCAAGCTGAAGGCGCTTTGAGATCGCGCCGTGCCACACACCACTCGTAGGGCAGTGCCCCTGCGATTCACACGCTCGTGGATGCGCTCAGCCGGCGGCCGCCCCGGCTGGGCGGGGCGGCCGCGGCATGCGTGCTCACGAACTCTTGTTGGCGCCGATATCCCAGTTGGGCGGCGTGCTCGTGCCGCCATCGTCGATGGTGCTCCCTGCTTGTGTTACCGACACTGACGAGTACAAGAGCGATGCATCGACGTAGGCCGTCCGCGGTGCCATCGGGCTGCTCGACGTGGCCGCCGCGGTAACGCTCTGGACATAGACGGAGCTGAACGTGAACTGGATGGCTCCTCCGTTGGACGCTTGGGTGTTCAGCACGCAGCTCGAGAAGGGTACGCCCGCGGCAACAGCTTGAAACAAAGTGCTGAAGGAGCCCAGTGCAGCGTGCAGGCTGAGCGGCATCAAATTGTTCTGCACCGGATTCGAGCTGGCAGCCGGGCTCGTCAAGGTCGCGCCAATGCCAAAATAGCTCAGATTCATGGTGACCGAGCCTTGATTGCCGGTACATGTGAGGTTAGCGACGCTGGCGGCATGACTCCTCGAGGCAGCAATGCTGAGGGCCATGAGAAGAAACATAGAGTGTCGTTTGGACATGAACGGATCTCCCATTAGATGTGCGTGAAGGCGCAAACATTTGCTCTGACGGTGAGCTACTGCTTCAGGTATACGCCCGTGGTCTTTTCATTCTCTTTGCCCGGGTTCCAGTTCAGGTCCGTGAAAGAGCGCCCGTCCGCCGCGAGGGTTTCCTCTCCAATGTTGTCGGTCTTACCGTTGATCTTCATGACGTACCTGATCTTGGTCGGCGAGAGACTCTTGAATGAGATGGTGCTTCCCGGCGGCAGATCGGGACCGGTGAGGGGATTGTCGCTGCCGTCGGTGCGGCCTTCGGCGCTCGCCTTCATATCGGGGACATCGTAGTGGAGCACGCCCGGTGCGGGCGAGCTGATCACAAACTCTCGAGGTCCGGAGGGCTCGGAGACCTTCACGGAGCGCCAGGTGCCCACCAGCCCGGCGGTACCATCGACTCGGTCGTAGACTTCCTCGTCTCGAAAGGCCACCCCGTCGGGCCGCGTGCCCGTGAAGGTCATGGTCAACGTCTTGCCGTCGGCGGAGAGTTCGCGATGAGACTTCACCAGCACTTTGCCGTCAGCTTGAGTTACGGTGTCCCAGGCGTTGTTTCCAGCCGGGGTCCAGGTCGTCGAACGGTTAGCCCACGTCTTGTACTGCTTGCCGTCGACGCCGAAATCGTAGCTGGCCGTACTGCCGTCGGAGTAGTGAAGTAAATTCCCCGGGCCCTTCGCCAGGGTGAAGGTATCGCCGGTGAAGTGGCTCTGCGCCGGATCGAGTTTCCACGTACCGCTCCAGGGACTATCGGCTGCGAGTGCCGATCCCGTTTGCAATGCAAGCACTGAACAGAGAACCAAAGTCGTTTTCATGATGTACTCCCAGTGGTTTTAAGGTCGATCGATCAAAAAGCATTTCTGTTGTCGGACTCGCTCAGGGCCGACACCGCTGAGGACAGCCTGTCCGGTGCTATGACCAGGAAACTGCCGCTCCAGAATCCTTCGTAGCTCTCGCTCTGTATGAAGTGACTCGACGACGCCTCGTAGTGCGCTTCGCCAGGCCGAACTTCGATTGTCACGACACCCCCGCTGGCAGCCTTGATGACGCCGGCGTGCACCGCGGCGGCGCAGATCGAGGACCCATCGGTGTACGGCCCGCTGCCAATCACCTGGCCGGGCCTCGCCTTTCCCGACGGACAGTGGAATCGAAAGCGCTCCCCGTTCAGACCTCGCAGGTTCAGATCAAGCGGGCTGGTGCGCCAATCAGTCTCGTGCACGGTCGGCGCGGGTGTCAGAGTCGCCCCCAGCGCCGATCGCGCGAGCAACAGGCCGATTAGCATGCACACCTGTCCTGAAGATCGCAGCTGAACGCGAGGTAAACGCAACTTGGCCCCTTTTGTCGCACCACCGCGCGACACCGACACGCGGTGACCGGGACCTTGGCGCGGACCGGCGGCGCCGTCCTACCCGTTTCGCTGGTATTTTTCTGGCAAACTTGTTGCAGCCCGGCCCAATTACCCTAAGTGCAGGAAAATATTGGAAAAGCGCGTTTATCGATTCGGGGATTTTCAGCTCGAACCCGACGAGCGCCGGCTGTCAGAAGCCGGAAATCCCATCGCGCTGACCCCCAAGGTATTCGACACGCTGGTGTTGCTCGTCGAGCGCTCGGGCCATGTCGTCAGTAAGGACGACCTGATGAGGCTTCTTTGGCCGCGCGGCTTCGTCGATGAATCCAATCTGACGAAACATATCTGGCTCATCCGCCGCGCTTTGGGCGAGGGCGAACGAGATTCGCGGTTTATCGAAACGGTCCCGAAGCTCGGCTACCGCTTTGTGGCACCGGTGACCGCGGTTGAGTTTCAGGCCGCCCCTATTGCGGAGGGGGCGCAACCGGCAACGCCCTTGCCGGTCGCCCCCAGTTTGTCGGCACCGGCCGTCCCGGTTGCCTCGCCGGCAGTCGCAGCAGAGGCTCCGTCTCCAATCGACGGCGCTCCGCAGCACCCTGTCACGCTCCGCAGCCGTGCTTGGATCCTCGGGGTCGGCCTGATTGGGCTCCTCGTCGTTGCGATCGCGTGGCGCATGACCAGCCGGCCTGCTGCAGGGCCGGCCGGCAGCCGATCCCCCCGTACCGTTGCATTTGTCGGATTCAGTAATCTGTCTCGGAACGCGAAGGACGCCTGGATCGCGCCGGCGCTGATCGAAATGCTCGGCGCTGAATTGAGCGTGGCGGAGAACCTGCGCGTGGTGCCGGACGAACTGGTACGCGATGCGAGTACCGACGTAGCGCTGCCTGCCGCCGGTGGCTATGCGCCTCAGACACTCGCGCGCCTGCGCCGGCGGCTCGATGCCGACTATGTCATCAGCGGCAGCTATCTGGTCAGTGGTGCTGATGACAACGCGCCGCTGCGTATCGATATCGCACTCCAGGATGCACGCGACGGCGCACTGCTCGCGTCCGTTTCGAACCAATCTGGGCTGCGTGAGCTCACCACAGTCGTCGCCAGGACGGGAGTCAGGCTGCGCGACAAGCTGGGAATCTTACCGCCCGGGGGACAGGTACTTGGCCTGGTCGCCAACGAGGAGCCACCCAACGTTGATGTCGCACGCCGCGTCGGTTTCGCTCTGGATGCCCTGCGAAACTACGACCCGGCACGCGCGCGTGACGAATTGCTCGAGGCGGTAGCCGAGGCTCCTGGCTACGCTCCCGCGTATACCTATCTCGCCGAGGCATGGTCGGCACTCGGCTATCGGGACAAAGCCTTGGCAGCCGCCGGGCAAGCGGTCCAAAATGCGGCGAATCTGCCGCCCAAGCAGCGTCTCCAGGCCGAGGCGGTGCTCGAGTCTGAACGTAGTAATTGGGTCCGGGCGGTCGATGCCTGGCAAGCTCTGGCGAAGTTAAAGCCACTCGACCCGGAATTTCGTCTTCATCAGATCGATGCCCAGATCGAGGCGGGCCAAGCGCGCCAGGCGCAACTCACGCTCGCGGAACTGCGTCTATTGCCGGATGTGGGAGGCGATGCGCGCACCGAACTTGCCGCGGCCCGCCTCGCGGCCGCCGTAGATGATGCGAAGGGCGATGCCGAGCACGCGGCCAACGCTTTGCATCAAGCGCAACAGCATGACGCAGCTGGCCTGGTGGCGGACGCACAGCTCGAGCTCGCTGCCGCCAAAACGCATCTCGGCCAGCGCGAGGATGCTCGCACAAGTCTTGCAGCCGCGATCGACGGCTATCGCTCGATACGAAATCCGCGCGGCGAGGCGGCGGCGCGTAGGGCGCTCGCAGCGGTGCTTGCCGATCTCGACCGGGGGCAAGACGCTCGCGAGGAATACCAGCGCGCGCTGGCGCTCGATCAGAGCGTGGGCGATGTCGGGGGTGTCGCCCTCATATACCGCGATCTTGGCGAGCTGTTGTGGGTGAGCGGCGACCGGGACGGTGCGCAGACGGCAGCGCGACATTCCCTGGAGCTGGCACGCGAGACGGACAACTTGCATCTGCAGGCGTGGACACTTCGCGCCCTCGCGACCATCGCCGCCGACGAGGCGGTCAGCGATGACGTCATGCAGGAGTATCGCGAGGTCACGGCGCTGACCGAGCGCAGCGGCGATCGTGGAGGTCACGTCTGGTCGCTCGCCACGTATGCGGACGCTGAAAGGATGCGTGGCGAGCTGGACCGGGCGCACTCTACATGCGAACAGTCCAACGCAGAGGCGGCGGCGCTCAGCGACCCGCAGTTTGCGGTGTACAGCGGTTTTACTTGCGCCCTCGTCGCGTTCGATCGGGGAGAAACCGCTGCCGTGCGCACTGCGTTGCAGGCGGTCATGCGCCAGGCTGCGAGCATAGGCGATGCGACGAACCTGAATAATGCCCACACGACCCTCGCACAGCTCGACATGGACGAGAAGCACTGGGCGGCGGCCCGAGACAAGTTGCGCGAGGCCAGCCGAGGCTTCGCTGCGGCCGAGCTGCGCACCGGCGAAGCGGACGCGCAAGCGCTGCTTGCGCTGTGCGCTCAGGCATTGGGGGACAATGCTGAGCGAGACACCGCCGTCGATCGTGCCCGCACGCTGCGGCAGGCAATGACCTCGCGGCAGGAAGTCTATGTCGTCGACATAGCGCTTGCGCAGGTCGCGGCTGCGAAGCGCACGGATGGAGCGGCGGTCGATAAACTGCTCGCGCTCGCGACGGATGCCCAGCAGCGGCGGTTCATCCCTTGGGCGCTGGAAGCAAGGCTCGCAGCCTGGCGGCTTCTGCAGACGAAAGGCACGGGCGCGCCGGACGCTCTGCGCGCCGAAATGGAAAAAACCGCGCGGCAGTATGGATTCGCCAGAATCCTAAGGCTTCTGCGGGAACAGGTCTCGAACGCTAGTGCAAGGTCATGATGCGACGAGCGCTCGCGACGACAACCGGGCCTTTCAAGGGCAGATGAGCGAAATCCCAGGGAAATAGCTGCGATATCTAGTCGCGTCGCGAGTCAGGAGCGGACAGCGCACGACGGCGGCGTGGGCGCCAATATAAAAATCGGGTAAGACGCTCTGCTTGACGCCGCGGGCTCGCCGATAGGCCAAGAACGCCTTGCCCGCTAAAAAAAGCGCCTCGCGGGGAATGGATTCAAGCATCAGTGCGGCTTCGGTGAGCACCGCTTCGAGTTCTTCTATTCGGGCAAACGCGATGGACAGCTCGGAGTAAATGACCGGATTGATCGCGAGGCTGTCCGTCGCGTCGGCCGCGTCGAGCTTCTCTTGCGACCAGGCAGCCCACTTGGGATCGTTCTGGAAAATGTCTAGCAATACGTTCGTGTCGACGAGAATCATCGGGAACGCGTGAGCTCAAGAATCTCCTCGGTTGTCATGCGGACGGTGGCGCGACCGCGAAGCTTCGCGAATTTGCTCGCGCGTCGCTTCTTGACGCCCCTTGCGGCACGCAACGCGATGTCACCGCTGGGCAGGCGTTCGAAGGTAACGGGTTCGCCTGGCTTGATACCGAGATAGTCACGCACCTTCTTGGGTACGGTGACTTGTCCTTTACTCGTCAGGTTCGTGGGCATGCGGTAACACCTTGCGGAACAGGTATTACTTTACCACACCTCTGATCAAGCAACGAGGGACGACCGGACGCTTCCCATCACTCGCCGGGCCCGGAGTGCCCTTGTTCAGGCGTAGGTATCGAGCATCCCGAGCGGTGTCCTGGCAACATGTGCCGAGGATGAGGAGACCGCCGCCGTCTCGCGCGCAGCGCCGGAGGTCCAGCCGTACGGCTGCGCCGGCGTGGAACGCTCCTGGAACGAGCGCTGAGAAATATCCACACTCACCTGCGTGAAGCCCTGCGAATTGAGCATGTCGCGCAGCTTCGGCACGCTCGACTCGAGCGCCTCCCGCGTCACGGCGCTATGCGTGCTCATCGCCACCTGCGCGTGCGCGCCCTGCACCGCGATCTGCAGCTCGATCGGGCCGAGCTGCGGCGGATTCACCGAAAGCTTCGCGCTGCTCCAGCCGTTATCGACGGCCAACGACACCTGGTCCGCCACGCCCTGCGGAAAATCCGAGCTGTCCACGTCCGCGTGCACGCGCACCGTCGGCACGGGGGCGGCATCGCTCGATGTCGAGGCGGCACTCGTGCTCAATTGCTGAAGCGCGGCCGTCCCATTGCCGCCGGCCAGAGGGCCCGAGCCCGTGCCCGTGTCGGACCCGGGGTCGCCCGCGCCGCCATGCCCGTGCGCATCGAGACCGCTCCCGAGCGAGACGGCGGACGAGGAGCCGATCCCGGCGCCCCCCCCGGCCTGGGAGGCCGAGCCGCCATTGGACGACGGCAAGGAGATCGATAGCGCGGTGACCGGAGAGGTTGCCGACGCAGCGGCATCCGCGGCCGACGGGGCCGGTGCAGACGCAGCAGCAGTGGCGGCCTGCAGGGCGGATGCGGCGGCGCCGGTGGCGTCGGAGCCTTCGGCGAGCGCGAGACTCATCGAAGCGCTCCCCGCGAGCGAGCTGCCCGCGGGCGGCGCAGTTCCGGCGCTTGCGGCGTTGACAGCCGGCGGCGTTTGCGCAGCGGAAGTCGAGGATCTTTGCGAGTCGCCGCGGCCGCCGCCGGAGGGAACGGAAGACGTGCTCGTCGGGGCAGCCCCTTTGACGACGGTCGTCGGGTCCGAGTTCGTGAGCGCGCCGGCAGTGAGGACCGGTGCCGCATCGGACTCCGGTTTCGCGGCCGCGGCGGCGGTGGTCGCGGCCGGCGAAGCGCTGCTTGATTGCGGGGCCTCGGATGCCGCCGATGCCGGTGGCGAGCTTGCAGGGGCGGCGTCGGAGTCCGTCGAACCCAGGTCGGTCATCGCAGGGCCGAAGACCGCAGCGCCCTGCGCGTCTTGCGTGCTGGCGCCCAGGGCCCCGCTGTCCGCGCCCGCAGCGGCCGTGCCCGCACTCGATGTGTCCGTACTGGGTGTGCCGGCGACGGGCGAGGAGCTCGCGGCGGCCACTCCGGCAATGGCCGGGGTCGCATCGTCCGAGCCTGCATCGTCCCCCCCGTCCAAGATCGAAGGCAGGACCGGAGCACCGTTGGCAGGGGCCGGGAGCTGCGAAGCCGCGCCGCTAGGGGCCGGCACGGGAGTGGCCGCGGCAGGCGGCGCACCGCTGCCGGAAGGCGGCAACGGCTCGCCGCTCGGCTTGCCACTGGTGGACCTCGCTGAACCCTCCTTTTTGCCCCCCTTGGCGGAAGCTCGATCGAGCGCGCGCGCAAAATCCCGCGCGCTGGTGGCGCTCGGTGAGGGATTTGCCGCGCCGGCGGCGCTTTGCGCAGTCGCTTGAGGCACAGCGGCTTGAGGGGCGGCAGCTTGAGGCGGGGGCGGTTGGGGTGCGGGGGCAATCCGGACGGCGACGATCGGAGCGTTCATGGTCCTTGAGGTAGCAAGCGACGTGCCAAGGACCGGTGCGAGTCTCACTCCGCCCACTCGGGAAACGCCTCGATCGCATCCACCAGATTGTGGATGACGTCGGTGTGCGCATCTTCTTGCCAACCGCCGGGCCCTGAATTCAAGAACAGGTCGCGGGGCCGACCCTCGGCGTCGATGCAATAGAGCGCGAAGTTGAGCGCCTGCCGCGCCTCGCTCGCGAGATCCGCCGCGCCCACGGCCTTCGCGTACGAGGCGAGCACCGCGCCGTAGGTCGAGACGACCCCGCCCCAGGCTTGCTTGTCCTCATCCTGCTCGTGGCAAACCACGATGCCGAACTCGCGGTGCGTGAAGGTTCGACGCACGAAATCGACGAGCGCATCGCAATGATTGCGCCACTCGGGATCGAGCGGCTCTCTGTTCTCGAGCAAATATCGGGCGAGGTTCAACGGGGCCCAGGCGGTGCGGTTGGTGGGCGTCTCGTGATCTTCGAAGAACTGCGCGAACAAGGCGCCGTCGACATCGGCGCTCGGGATCTGATAGCGCGTGATCCAGTCCCAGAGCGAGGCACGCGCGTCCGCGAAATCATCGTGGCCCTTCTCCAGCATCGCGTCGTAGAGGCGCAGGATATAGGTCATGTTCCCGGATACCGCTCCGCGGCCCTCGCCGGTGCGAAAGTCGGCACGGAATGGCCACGGCGAATGCTCGGCATCCCCGATGCCCTGATTGGCCTTGAGCACTCGTGCGTTGTGCAGGGCTTGGTCGAGGTACATGCGCTCGCCGCTCGCATCGAACAGGAGCGAGAGCGCGAAGCCGGCGATGCCGCCCTTGTCGGGCTCGATCTCGAACGCGCGATCGCCCTGCGAGCCGGCATCGGGCGGTAGAGGGAATTGCTTGCGAGTGCCCGTGGAGCGAGTGAACGAGGGGTAGCGCCCCGCGTCGGGCGTGTTGGCCTCCCGGATCAAGTAATTCCCGAGCCCGCGCGCAGTCGTGAGACAAAAGCCGGTCGACTCCGGACGCCAGGCCGCATACTTGAGATGGGAGATGATGCCCATGCCGCTCTGCGTCGCAGGGATGGTGTCCGTCCGATCGGCATGCGGCTGCCACTCGGCATCGAGAAAAGTCACGTAGGCAAAGCGCGGGTAGCCGCGGTCGCTCGGACACGACCGGTAGAACGCCATCTCCCGGGCCAGCGCTTCGCGCCACGAGATCCAGGGATCGAGACGACCCTCGCGGTCGAATCGTGCTGCATGGCCGGCGATCACCACGGAATCCGCGCGCGCGCTACACACGGCGGTCCCCGGTCACGACGTCGACGCTCTCGGTGCGGGGATCGAAGACGATGCGCGCATCGCCGCGCTCGAGTAGCCGCACCACGCGCCTCACCTTGTCGTCGAGCGAAAGCTCGCGCTCCCCGTAATCGGTTCCCTCGCGCAGCACGAAGGATTCGATCACCGCGCGCAGGAGGTCCTGAGCGAGGGCCGTGTGCGGTACCTCGACCGGAATCTCCGAAGGCTCGTCGTTTGCCGCGGGCTGCTTGTCGTCCGTCACCGCTGCTTTCTATCAGATTTTGCGAGTCCGTACATGACGCACGACAAAGCGCGACGATGCCGGCGAACGCTTGCCTTGTTGCCCATGGTTATGAACGATGCTAGGGTAAGTCGGGCTCGTGATGCGCGGTTCGCAAGGACCGCTGCGGCTCTTCAGGAGGACGCCATGCCTTCGCTTCCCAGCTACGCAAAAGCTTGCTTACTGATCACCGTCTCCCTTCTCGGCGCTTGCGCGAGCGTCACGGTGGACGATTTGTACAAGCCCAATTTTGGCAGGCAGGTATTCCCGCATTTCGACGCGTCCGCTGATCCGGATCCGATGGCCATCACGAACGGCCTGTATGCGTCGCCGACATTGCGCGATCGGTGCTACCTCTGTTCGCCGCAATCTCGATTCAATTCGGCGGCATGGGCACCTTGACGGCGCATTAAGGGACTAGCGCCGACCCGCAGGCCCTAGCGCCACTCCCGTCGCGCCATCGACACCCGAGTTGCCGCATCATCCACCTCGCGCTGCTCGCGCCGGTCCTCGGCGGCTCGCTCTTCCGTGCGGAAGCGTTCCACCGCACGGCCCAGGGACTCGGCCTCGACGCGCTTCTCGCTCCACAACGCGCGCCGCTTCTCGTACTCGGCGCGCGCCGCGTCGAGATTCTTTTCATGCTGGCGTTTCGCCTCGCCGAGCCGATCCAGAAACGAGCGGTAGTTCTGCAGCTTGACCGCGTCCATGCTCGCGCCGGCGGTCGCCGAGCCTTGCACGTATTCCGCGCGGTAGCGTTCGAGCTGCTCGAGCTGCCGCTCGAGATCGGCGACGCGGCGCCCAGCGTCCGCCATGGCGCGGCTCAGCGCATCGGCGGAGCCTGAGGCAATCTCCCGGATCGGCTCGAATCTTTTCGATTTTGTCATGGGCGGCTAACTATCTGCCCGTTGCCGGCGCCGGCGCCGAGAACTGCGTCACGAGTTGCTTGAGATCGGCGTGACTGCGCGCGATCGGCACGGGCTGATACATGTCCTGGCGCAGGAATTCGAGCATTTTCGGCCACTGCTCCACGGCCATGTCCACCCGCGGGTCGCTCCCGCGCCGGTACGCCCCGACCGTGATCAGGTCGCGGTTCTGCTGATAGATCGAGTACACCTGCCGGAAGCGGGTCGCGAGATCGAGCTGATCGCGCGTCGCGATCTGGTGCATCGCGCGGCTGATCGAGGCCTCGACGTCGATGGCCGGGTAGAGGCCGCTTTCCGCGAGACGGCGCGAGAGCACGATGTGGCCGTCCAGGATCGCACGGGCGGCATCGGCGATCGGATCGTTCTGATCATCGCCTTCCGCAAGCACCGTGTAGAACGCGGTGATCGAGCCCGCACCACGATCGCTGTTGCCGGCGCGCTCCACCAGCTGCGGCAGCCGTGCAAACACCGAGGGCGGATACCCCTTGGTCGCGGGCGGCTCGCCGATGGCGAGCGCGATCTCGCGCTGCGCCTGGGCGAACCGGGTGAGCGAGTCGAGCAGCAGCAATACCTTCATGCCGCGGTCGCGGAAATACTCCGCGATGGCGGTCGCGAGCCATGCGCCGTGCAGGCGCATGAGCGGCGGATTGTCGGCGGGCGTGGCGACCACCACGGCGCGCCGCATCCCATCGGGACCCAAGGTGTTGGTCACGAAATCCTGCACCTCGCGTCCGCGCTCGCCGATCAGTCCGACCACCGTCACGTCCGCTTGGGTGTAGCGCGTCATCATGCCGAGCAGCACCGACTTGCCGACGCCGGACCCCGCGAACAGCCCGATGCGCTGGCCGCCGCCCACCGTCAAGAGCGAATTGATGGAGCGCACGCCCACGTCCAGGGGATCGCGGATGGCGCGGCGCATGAGCGGATTCAAAGGCTCGCCGGTGAGCGATACCCGATCGGTGCAGCGCAGCTCCCCTGCCCCGTCGAGCGGCCGTCCGGCGCCGTCCAGCACGCGGCCGAGCAGCGCCTCACCCACTGCGACTTCCGAAGCGCTGTGCGTCGGGATGACGCGTGCGCCGGGCATGATGCCGCGGATGTCGCCGGTCGGCATGAGAAAGAGCTTGTCGCCCGAGAAGCCGACCACTTCCGCCTCGATCTGCTTGCCCTCGGCCGTGTCGATCAGGCAGCGCCCGCCCACCGCGGCCTCGCAGCCGACGGCCTCGAGCGTCATCCCGACCATCCGGTTCAGCGTGCCTTCCACCGCGAATTCGCGGACGGCGCCCATGCGCTCGCGCGCCCGTACGAGCGATTCGGCCCAAGCCTTGGCCCGCGGCCGCGCAGCCGCGACCGTCACGCCGCGCCCCGCGGGTGATCCGGTTGACGTTCGGTGCCCATGAGCTCGCTCAGAATCGCACCGAGACGCGTCTCGAGACGCGCGTCGATGCGCGAGGTGGCAGTGGTGACGCGGCAGCCGCCGCGCGCCATCACCGGGTCCTCGACGATTTGCCAGGCGCGCTCGCTCTCGGTGGGCGCGAGATTCTGACGCACCACCCCGGCATCCTCCGGATGCAGATGCACACGCACCTCGCGCGCCGCCACGGGCAACGCCGCAATCGCCTCGCGGATGATGCCGATGATGTGAGTCGGGTCGGCCTTGAGTTCGCGCCGCACGATCTGGCGCGCGAGCGCCATGGCGAGAGTGAGGAGCTCGCGCTCCACCTCGTCATCGAGCTCCTTGAACGGCTTCGCGAGGTCGTAAAACATGCCATCGAGCCGCTCGACCTGAGCGCGCACCTCGGCGCGGCCCGCGGCGCGGCCCTCGTCGAGCCCTTGCGCGAAAGCCTCCTTGTAGGCTTCGGCCTGCAGGTCGGCGAGCCCGCTCACGGTCGCCATGGATTTCTGCGCGCCGGCAGCCTTGCCGACCTCGGGAGCCGCCCAGAGCTCTACCTTCGCGGCGCCGGGTTTGCTGCCGGAGCTAGACAAATTCGCCGGCGCCCTTGCCGCCCAAGCTGATCGTGCCCTCGTCGGCGAGACGCTGCGCGATGGTCACGATTTCCTTCTGCGCCGCCTCCACATCGGCGAGCTTCACCGGGCCGCGCGCTTCCATGTCGTCCTTGAGGATCTCGGCGGCGCGCTTCGACATGTTCTTCAGGACCTTCTCCTGAACCTCCGGCTCGGCGCCGCGCAGCGCGACGGCGAGCGTATCCGAGCCCACCTCGCGCAACAGCGACTGAATGCCGCGATCGTCGACGTCGAGCAGATTGTCGAACACGAACAGCAGGTCCTTGATCTGCTGATGCATCTCGTTATCGGCCTTCTCGATCTTGCCGAGCTCCTCGCCGCTCTTGTCGCGCTCCATGGCATTTAGAATATCGGCGACGGTACGAGCCCCGCCGATGCGCCGCAACGGCGACGGCGGTGCGACGTTCGCCTGCTTCTCGACCAGCTGATCGAGCTCGGTCAGCGCGCTTTGCGGAACCTCGTTGAGCGAGGCGATACGCATCAGCACCTCGGTGCGCATCTCCTCCGTCAAGAGCGGCAAGACGCTCGCCGATTGCTCGGGCTCGAGATGCGCAAGCACGATGGCGGCGATCTGCGGGTGCTCGGTCGAGATGATCTGCGCGACGGCCTTGGCCTCCATCCAGCGCAGCGCCTCGATTCCCTGACCCGTTTGACCCGTGGAGACGCGGTCGAGCAGCATGTCCGTCTTTTGCTTGCCCACCGCAGCAGTGAGCACACGCCGCACGTAGTCCGGCGATCCGGAGGCGACGTTGGCCCGGCCGTCGACGGTGCCGATGAAGTTGTCGAGCACCGCGGTCATCTGCTCGCGGGTGATCTGCTTGATCTCCGCCATGGCGACGCCGAGCTTTTGCACCTCGCGCGCATCGAGCTGCTTCAGCACGTTGGCGGCATCCTGCTCGGAAAGGCTCATGAGCAAGATCGCGGCGCGCTGAGTGCCTGCGAGTTCTCCCGGCTTGTCAGCCATCGGCGGCGACCCAATCCTTCACGACCTGCGCGGCCCTCTTGGGGTCCTGACCGACCAGCGTGCGGGCCGCAGCGATCTGCTGCTCGAAGCTCGGCTGCAGCTTGATCGGCCTGCCGCCCTGAGCCGACAGGCTCACCCGGTCCTCGCCGCCCTCCTCGGCACGCGTGCTGCGCGGCGTCTTCGTAAGGGATTTCATCAGCGGCCGCAGGATCAGGAACGCGACCAGCAGCACGAGGCCGGCGCCCACGGCCTGCTTGGCGACGCTGGGGACCCAGGGCGCTTCCCAGATCGGCGGGCTCTCCACGGGCCCCGCGGGACCGTTGCCGCGGAACGCCTGGTTCATGACATTAAGCTGATCGCCGCGATCGTCCTTGAGGCCGATCGATTCGCGCACCAGCTGGGTGAAGCGCTTGAGATCCGCATCGCTCATGGGCTGCGTCGATACCTTGCCGTCCTCGCCCACCTTCTGCCAGTCATCGAGCACCACGCCGACGCTCAGGCGCTTCAGGGTGCCGGTGGGCTGCTTGACGTAGGCGAGCGTACGGTCGACCTCGAAGTTGCGCGTGCTCTTCTGTGAGTTCGACGAGGGCCCCGTGTTCGCGGCCGTCGCCTGGTTCGCGGCGCCCGCCTGTCCGGCGGCGCCCGTCGCCGGCGGCGAACCGGGCGTCGGCGTGGCGCCCGGGACCACCGGCGCGCCGGACGTGCCCGGTGGCTGATTGCTCAGGGCGCCCGGAATGCCCTCCGCACCGTCGCCTCCCTTGCGCGACTCGCTGCTGGTCTGCTCGCTGCGCACGGCGGTCTTTTGCGGATCATAGTTCTCGTGCGTTTCCTCGGTCAGCGTGAAATCGAGATCCGCCGTGACGGTGGCGCGGACGCGGCCCGCGCCGACCAGGGGCTCGAGGAGCTCCACGATCCTGCGCTTGTAACTCTCCTCGAGCTTGCGGGTGTACTCGAGCTGCCGCGTGCTGACGGCGGCCTCGGAGTTATCGTCCGGCGAATTGAGCAAGGAGCCCGCCTGGTCCACCAGGGTCACGTCGCTCGCGCCGAGCTCCGGCACGCTCGAGGCGACCAGGTGCACGATGGCCGCCACCTGCCCCGGCTCGAGACGCCGGCCGGGATAGAGCTGCAGCATCACCGACGCCGTGGCCTTGTGCGCGTCCTGCAGGAACACCGAGGGTTTCGGCAGTGCGAGGTGCACCCGCGCGCTCTGCACGCCCTGCACCTTCATGATGGTGCGTGCGAGCTCGGTCTCGAGCACCGATTGATAGCGCGCGCTCTCCATCATCGAGCTCGAGCCGAGCGGCGAATCCTTTTGAATCATTTCGATGCCCATGGCATCGCTCTGCGGCAGGCCCTGGCTCGCGAGCCGGATGCGCGCCTCCTGCACCTTGGCTTCCGGTACGGACACGGCGCCCGAAGGGCTCAGCTTGTACTCGATGCCCGCGGCCGTGAGCGCGTCCATGACCTGGCCGCTCTCGCGCTCGGACAGCTGGCCGTAGAGCACGGTGTAGTTCTGGCCTTGCGACCACAGCACCAGCCAGACCGCCGCGGCAACCGCGGCTGCGACTCCCGCCAGGAGTCCGATCTGCTTCAGCACGGGAGCCGCCTGGATCAAGCTGCGCGGCGCCGCCGGTACGATATCCGCCATGGATCAATCCTCTAAGGGTTTCAGACCGACATGTTCATGACTTGCGTGTACGCATCGAGCAGCTTGTTGCGCACCTGCGTCATGGCACGGAACGCAAGATCCGCCTTTTGCACCTCGATCATCACCTTGGCGAGATCGACGCTCTTGTCGCCGGTCTCGTAGGCGCCCGCGAGTGCCGTCGCCTGGTTCTGCATCGCGGCGATCCGGTCCACCGAGTCCTTCATCAAGCTCGCGAAATCCGGCGTTCCCGTCGCTTGCGTGGCCGGCGAGGCGATGTCCGCCGGAGCGCCCGCGGCGCGCGCCTGCAGCGCGCGCATCTCCGCGAGCACCTGCTGAATCTGCATGCTGCTCATGGGGTCAGACCGCCGCGAATTCTTCGTTGTAGAGGCGCGGTACCGTCACGCCCGCCGCCTTGAGCTGCTGCAGCTTGTAGCGCAGCGTGCGCGGCGAAATGCCGAGCCGCTCGGCGGCCAGCTTGCGGCTGCCGCCGGTCACCCGCAGGGTCGCGAGAATGAGCTCGCGCTCGCGCACCTTGAGGTCCTTGCCGAGCCCGAGATCCTTGCCTGGCGCGACCTCGAGGACCTGCGGGGGATCGGCGGCAGGCGCGAGCACCTGCAGGTCGAGGTCCGCGGCGTCGATGCGGCCGCCGGAGGCGAGCCATGCCGCGCGCTGCACGATGTTGGTGAGCTCGCGGGCATTGCCGGGCCAGTCGTGCTCGACCAGCCGTCGTTCCGCTGCGGGCGACAGGGACAGAGCCTGCGCGCCGCGGGCGCACGCCTGCATGGCCCGGCGCGCGAGCGGCAGGATGTCGCCGCGGCGCTCGCGCAGGGCTGGCAAGCGCAACGACATGACGTTCAGACGGTAGTAGAGGTCGGCGCGGAAACGCGCGGCGCGCACCTCGTCGGGCAGGTTGCGGTTGGAAGTCGCTATCAGCCGTACGTCGAGGCTCAGCGTGCGGCTGCTGCCGAGGCGCTCGACCTCGCGCTCCTGCAGGACGCGCAGGATCTTGGCCTGCAGTCCCAAATCCATTTCCGAGATCTCATCGAGCAGCAGCGTGCCGCCTTGAGCCTGCTCGAACTTGCCGGCGTGCGCCGCGAGCGCTCCCGTGAAGGCGCCCTTCTCGTAGCCGAACAGCGTCGCCTCGAGCATGTTGTCGGGAATCGCTGCGCAGTTGATGGCGACGAACGGCTTGTCGGCGCGTGCGGAGTGGTCGCGGATGTAACGCGCGTACACTTCCTTGCCGGTGCCGCTCTCGCCCGTGATCAGCACGGTGGCGTCGTTCTCCGCGATCTTGCGGGCGAGCGCCAGCGTGCGCTTGGACTCGGGGTCCGTCGCGACGAGGTCGCCCGGGGCAGTGCGTGCCGCGAGCTGGCGGCGAGCCATGTCGATGAGCGCCTGCGCGTCGAAGGGCTTGACGATATAGTCGGTGGCACCCTCGCGCATGGCCGAGACCGCCTGTGCGATCGTGCCGTAGGCCGTCATCAGCACCACGGGCAAGTCCGCGCGCAGCCGCTTGATGTCCGAGAGCAGCTCGTAGCCGCTCGCGCCGGGCATTTGCACGTCCGAGATGACGAGCGCGATCTCTTCGGTGGCGAGCAGCTTCAGCGCCTCGCGCGCATCGGCGGCGGCGAGCGTCGTGATGCCGGCGGCGCGCAGCGTGTCGGTGAGCGCCTCGCGCAGCGCGCCATCGTCCTCAACGATGAGAACCGATTCCAAGACAGTGGTCATGCAGTTTCCCCGGCAGGTAGATCGATGATGAAAGTGGCTCCGCGCGCCGCTTGCGCGAGGCGCACACCGCCCGCGTGGGCTTCGACGACGCTCTTCACGATGGCGAGACCGATGCCGTTCCCCCGGGCGCGGGTCGTGAAGAACGGCTCGAAAATGCGCTCGCGTAGATGCAGCGGCACGCCGGGTCCGTCGTCGCTCACCACGATCTCGGCGCGCCCCCGAGGGGTACGGCGCGCGAGCAGCTCGAGATGCAGATCGCCCGCGGAGGCCTGCAGCGCATTGGTGGCGAGATTCAAGACGGCGGATACCAGGGATGGCGCGTTCGCGCGCAGCGTCAGGCCCGGCGCCTCGGTGCGAATGGTCAAGCGCACGCCCGGGCGCAGCGCCGGACGCAGCCACTGCGCGACCTGCTCGAGCAGCGCGCTCACGCTCACGGTCTCGCGGGCGGCGCCGCCGTGCGCGAACGCCAGCATGTCGTTGACCAGGCGATCGAGCTGCTTCAGGCTCGCAACCGTCTTGTCCGAGCAGCGCGCGAGATCCTCGGGCGCGCGGCCGGGCAGCGTCATCTGCGAGGCGTAGAGCAACGCGGCCGCGAGCGGCGTGCGGATCTGGTGCGCGAGTCCCGCGGCCAGCTCTCCCAAGGTCACGAGCCGTTGCTGGCGGGTGAGAAAAACGTTCATCAAGTGAGACTCGGTGACATCGGCGAGCAGCACCACCTCGCCGCCCTCGGCGAGCTCGCGTCTCGACACGTTCACGAATCTGCCGGTGCGGAGCTCCGTGTGCTCCCCGATGGCGCCGCTCCTCACCGCGGCGCGCGCGAGCACGGCGCTGAACGCCTGGCCGAGCAGGGGCTCGCCGAGCAGCGCCAGCGCCGCCGGATTGCTTTCCTTGATCTCGCCGCGGGCATCGAGCACGAGCACGCCGCCGGGCAGACCCTCGATCACGGCCGAGAGGCGCGCCGCGAGATGTTCCTTGCCGGCACGCGCCTCGCCAAGCTCGATATGGAGCTCGGCGACCTGCGCGCGCAGCGCCTCGTAAGCGCCCGCGAGCTGCTCCGAGACGGATCCGAAAGCGCGGAACGCGGCTTGCAGCTCGCTGCGCTGATTGTCGATGAGGTCGAGAGACGTTGCGGCCATACGCTCGGAAGAAAGCAACTTCTGTGCCCTCATTGTTTTTCCTCCTCCGATCAACCGTTTACGAATCGATCGCGAGGAAGCGGGCGGCGAGCGTCAAAAATCCGTCAGGCGTACAGCCGGTACTTGCGCAGCTTCTCGACGAGCGTCGTGCGGCGCATGTTCAAAAGCCGCGCGGCCTCCGCCACCGTGCCGTCGGCCTCTTCAAGGGCCTTGCGGATGAGTCCGATCTCGATCGCCGACAGATGATCCTTGAGATTGATCCCCCCGTTCTTCAGGGCACTCTCGACCGCGGGGCCCCCGTCGAGGCTCACGCATGAGGCGAAGGCCGCCTCGCCCTCCTCCTCCTCGTCGTCGCGGCAATCGGCCTCACGGCAATCGGCCTCACGGCAATCGTCGGCCTCGCGGCAATCGCCGGCGCCGCGAACATCCGCGGCGTCCAGCTGGGGCTCGCCGGACGCGATGCGCATGTCGCCGCCGAGAAACGCAGCGGCCTCGCTCGCGCGATAGCGCTCGGGCAGATCGGCCGCAGCGATGGTCTGATCGGGATAGAGGATGGCGAGACGCTCGAGCAAGTTGGCGAGCTCGCGCACGTTGCCGGGCCAGCGGTTGCGCACCAGGCACCGCATCGCGCTCTTCTCCAGTCGGATGTGGCGTCCCGCGTTCTGTCCCTGCCGGCAGAGCAGGTGCTCGATCAGCACGGGCAGGTCCTCGAGCCGCTCGCGCAGCGGCGGCATCTGCACCGGAAATACGTTCAGGCGATAAAACAGGTCTTCGCGGAACCGGCCGGCGACGATCGCCGCGTCGAGATCCCGGTGGGTGGCCGCGATGATGCGCACGTTGCAGGCAATGGTGCGATTGCTGCCGACGCGCTCGAAGGTGCGCTCCTGCAGGACCCGCAACAGCTTCACCTGCATCTGCAGCGACATGTCGCCGATCTCATCGAGGAACAGCGTGCCGCCCTCGGCAAACTCGAAGCGTCCGACGCGCGTGCTCAACGCCCCGGTGAATGCCCCTTTCTCGTGACCGAACAGCTCGCTCTCCAGCAAATCCGCGGGTATCGCACCGCAATTGACCGGCACGAAGGGATGGCCTGAGCGGCCGGATAGCTCGTGCACATGGCGCGCGACCATCTCCTTGCCGGTACCGGATTCGCCGAGAATGAGCACGTTGGTGTCGTAGGGCGCCACCTGCTCGACCAGCCGGTGAATCGCGCGCATTGCAGGAGAGGTCCCGCTCGGCCGAAAGCGGTATGTTCCCGGCTGCGTCGGGTGCCCGTTGCGCACGTTCTGGGCCTGATTGAGCACCGCCGAGAGGCGGCGCTGCTTCACGGGTAACTCCAGGTGCAGCCAGGCGAGATCACCGCTGGTCTCAGCGATCCTCGGGAGGCCGTCGCTGGAGACATAGATCACCGGCAGCGGCTGCGCCAACGCACGCAGGCGCGCAACCAGCTCGGGGCCCTCTTTCTGAACGGTCTCGGCGCCGACGATCAGCGCCAGCCAGTCATGAGCCCCTTCGGTCTGGCGGCCGAGCTCGGCCAAATCGTGAAAACGGACCGGGGCGAGGTCTAGAAATTTGAGCAGAGCCTCTAGGGTCCGCGCCTGCGAATCCGAGGGTTCCATCACAATAACTTTGGCGTCGACCACTATCGGGGGCTCCTTCCCGTGAGAAACTGTGACGGACTCCACAGATCTACGGTCTCGTCTCAAACATTGCTGCTAACCCATTGAGATTGCTCAATCAATTCAATGAGGCGCCACATACTAACTGATGAACTCCAAGGGAAAGCAGTTGGGGAACACCCGGAACGTGTGTAGGGATATCACCCAATTTATGTCTAAGGCGAATCTCTAACGGACCGCGAGGCGGATCCCTGAAGGGTCGCTAGGGTGAGGCGATTCGCGCGCCAGCGACGCGCCGTCGGTGATGACGAAAGATCAGTTTCTCGAGCATATCGATCACGGCCTCGCTCATGTCGCGGAACACGAGTTGCGCGATGTGCTCGCTCCCTTGAACCCGCTCGCCCGCCACGCCGCAGGGAATCTTCAGCGGCTGAGGCAGGGTGCGATTGATGTAGAGGTGCAGGAGACCGGTGCCGCCGCTCTTCACGGACGCCGCGCCGAACCATTCCAGCGCGCGCGCACTCAACCGCACTCGCTGCGGCGCGGGCAGCGGCTTCGACTGCGCCGCCAGATCCGCCGTGAGCCGGAGCAGCACGTTGAGCTTGTACTCGAGCCGCTGCAGCTCGTGCACCAGAGCGGATGACTCCTCCTTGCTCAGTGCCTCCGAGACGCGCACTTCCTCGAGCGTGGATTCGGCGCCCAACAGCTGATGGTTGTCCGCATTCAGCCGGGCGAGCTCCAGCCCCTCGGGCAGAGCTCCGGGGAACCATTGGAGCGGTAGCAGTTCCTCGAATATCAGTCCATCA
>Ga0302311_10001882_pt1 | contig 24204 bp, 21 predicted proteins | sample III_Palsa_N1_3_FD_200449 | JGI IMG/M metagenome (GOLD analysis project Ga0302311, IMG submission 200449) | Peat permafrost microbial communities from Stordalen Mire near Abisko, Sweden - III_Palsa_N1_3 | ecosystem: Environmental > Terrestrial > Soil > Palsa > Peat permafrost | place: Sweden... | reverse complement strand
CGGTCAACTGCCGAATTTTTCCCGGCGTGAAGCCTGAACTGGTGCAGGCCACGCTCCAGCGCCTGGTCGGGCCGAAGGTTGAGATCCAGCTGCCCGTGCCGGGTTTCTACAGCGAGCCCTCGCCACTTAGGCCCGATGTCCTGGCGGCGGTCACGCGGGTCGTCCACAGCCTGCATCCCGGCATCCCACTCGCGCCCCAGCAGGATTCGGCCGCTACCGACGGCGCGATCTTCCGGGGCGCCGGCATCCCCACTTACGGCACGAGCGAGTCGTTCATCCGCGAGAGTGATGATTTCCGTCATGGCCTCGATGAACGGGAGCCGGTGCAGTCCTTCTATGACGGCCTGGACTTCTGGTACCGGCTCCTCGAAGACATCAGCTCGCCGCCGCCAGCCGCCAGCGGTTAAGCCTCAACCAGCAAGCCTCGTAGCTGGCTTTGCAGCGCGCCGCACCAGGGTTGAGCGTCGAAGGGCGGCCTGAAACGATGGGTCATGCATTTCGAGATTGTTGGCGAAATCGCTGACGTTGAAACGATTGCCACGGGGTCCGGATCCGCGAAATCACCCGCCTGCGCAAACGCTATGGCCGCGGCCGTTGGCGAAAACGAAAGGGTAATGCTGAGATACGACTCCACAGCGGCGAAGTCACCCGGGCCGAGGTACGCTGGTATGAAGCGACCGGCATCGGGAAGCGGGAGTTCAAAATCAAGCCCCTCCTGTGAGGTGGATCAATTTGGCTAGAACGGCGCGACAATTGGTCATTTGCATTGACAATTCTGGCTACGAAGTGTCGTTAGAGCGGCGCAAGATTTATGTGACTATCCCCGATGCGCGCGCCGCGAAATCGGGACAACTGCGCGTAATTGACGAATCCGGAGAAGGCTACCTTTACCCCAGGGACTCTTTTGTCCGTGCCGAGTTCTCGCAACCAGTTCGCCGCGCGGTGCTTCAAGCAGCCTGAACGTCCCATTATCAAGCGGCGCCCTAACTGAGAGTGTCTGCCTCCCGGCCTGAGCGTCTCAGCTGCAAGGCCCGCTAGACCGTGAGCGGCGCTCGACCAGGCAGTGAACCGTACTCGGGCTACTTGCCGGCATGCAGCTGCTGGACGACCTCGAGTGCCTTTTGCACGTTGGCGTCCGGGGCTACGCCGGGGCCACCGACGGTGGCCAGCACCTTGCCCGCGGGCGAGACAATGAAGGTGGTGCGCTCGGCGAAGCCATGATCGATAGCAACGCCGCGCGAGTCCTTCATGCCCGGTGCGCCGTCCTTGACCATCAGATCAAAGGACTTGGCAATGCTGCCGCCCACGTCCGACGCCACCGGCAATTTGCCGGCGCAATACTCGGGATCGGCCGAGAAGTCGTTGAGCCGCTGGATGCTGTCGAGCGAAACACCGACTACGGTCGCTCCGGCGGCGGTGAACTTGTCCATGTTGACCGCGAAGGTGTGGGCCTGCAGGTTGCAGCCGCCAGTGAAGGCCGAAGGATAGAAGTACACGACGACCGGCCCTTTGGCCCGCGCATCCTTGAGCGCGTAGGTGAAGGCCTTGCCGGCCAGCGAGGCCTGGGCGACGAAATCCGGTGCAGCGGCACCCGGCTGGAGCGCGGCAAAAGCCGGCAGGGTAAGGGCGCCAAGTAGTAGCAATCCGAGGGCTTTGGTCTTCATGGCAGGACTCCGGAATCTTGGGAGATTAAGGGTGGGCGCTTGCCCGGCAGAGCAGCGGCTCCGGGCCTCGCAGAATACTGACCCGGCCCGGCGAACTCCAGCCGAGCGCGGCGGCGGCAAGATCAGGGGCACCACTCACTGTCGATACGTAGTGCTACGAGCGGCCCGGAAACTATGGCGTCCATCACGTCTTTCATAAAAGCGTCATGCTTTGCTACACTCCTACCTAAGTTAAATCGTCCGGTCTCGCATGCAACTCATTGAACGCCCTCGCCAGGGTCTATTCCTGGCCCTGACTCTAGTGCTGGTTGCCGGCGGCGCGGGCACCCGCGCCCAGGCCACGACCGACGCTGCAGCGCCGAACGATGCCACCTCCGCCACTCATCATCACCGGCATCACCGCCGCACGACTACCGCCGCCGGTGACCCGATCGCCCCGCGGATGACGGCCGACAACCCGGGCCTGCAGTCGAGCTCGGCACTGGTCATTGATGAGAAGAGTTCGGCCGTGCTCTATGCCCGCCATGCCGATGTGGCGATGCCGATTGCCTCGATCACGAAACTGATGACGGCACTGGTCGTACTTGATGCCGCCCAGCCGCTCGATGAGATGATCCAGATCACCAGCGATGACGTGGCGGTCGGCAAGGGTGCGGTCTCGCGCCTCGCCGTCGGCACCACCTTGAGCCGTGGCGATCTGATCCATCTGGCGCTGATGTCCTCCGAGAATCGTGCCGCGCACGCCCTGGGCCGCAACTATCCGGGCGGACTGGATCCCTTTGTGAGCGCGATGAATGCCAAGGCACGGGCGCTCGGCATGTCGAGCGCGCACTTCATCGAGCCCACCGGTCTCTCGAGCGAGAATGTGGCCAGCCCCGAGGACTTATCGAAGCTGGTGATCGCCGCCTCGCTGAGCCCGACCATCCAGGAGTATTCGACCGACCCCAACTACATTGTGCCGGTCGGCCGTCGCTTCCTTGAGTTCCACAACACCGATGCCCTGGTGGTCAATCCGAGCTGGAACATCATCGTGCAGAAGACCGGCTACATCACCGAAGCGGGCAAATGCCTGGTGATGAAGGCCGTCATCGAAGGCCGCTCGGTCGTGATCGTGCTGCTCGATTCAGTCGGGCGCTTCACCCGCGTCGCCGACGCCCAGCGCGTCAAGAAGTGGATGGAAGCACACGTCAGCGGCGGCACCTGAAGCCCCCAGAGGCTTCGGATCCGGCAATGGCCGGCTCTTTACAGTTCCATCGAAGGCTGGCCCGCCAGCACTACTCGACGCACCATTTCCCGGTGCGCTTCGCACTTGCTGCGCCCGACCAGCGAGAAGCCCACTGACGGATCGCAGATACTGGCCACGAGCACTTCGTAGCCGACAAATTCCACGCTGATCAGCTCGCCGCGCAGCAGGAAGCTGCCCGCGGTCTGCGCGCCGATGCGCACGCCGGGCTGCTGTTCGCGAATTTCCCAGCCGGCCTCGAGGATCGCTGAGCGCACTGGCTCAAAGTAGCTTGCGGCGCGCGCCTCGGTGGGCACCCGGTGGAAGCGCAGGTCGCGGCGCTGGGCGCGCCAGAACAGCCACGCGACCAGGCCCGAGAGGAGCAGTCCGTAGATTGCTGTGCCGCTAATGGCGAGCGAACTCTGGGTCCGGGGCAGGAACCAGGAAGTCACCAGCAGGGCCCCGCACATCAGGGTCAGGTAGCCGCAGATCAGAGTCGGCGCGAAGTAGCGCCACCAGTCAAAGCCCCGCACGCGCATCCGTTCGCTACTCACGCGCCGCACTTTACACTGCGCTCGGCGATTCTGGACCGCCTGGATGTGCGGTCACACAACTGTCATATGTCGATTCTAGTCTGCCTCGACTCCTAACGATGCGAACAACAAGCGAGGTCTTCCGTGTTAGCAAGCCTGGGTATCGATACGCCGACCCTGATTCTGCTGTGCCTGGCGCTGCTGCTCGCGCTCAGCTTCGAGTTCGTTAACGGCTTTCACGACACCGCGAATGCGGTCGCGACCGTGATCTACACCCACAGTCTGACCCCGAACAAGGCAGTGATCTGGTCCGGCGCGTGGAACCTGATCGGCGTACTGACCTCTACCGGTGCGGTCGCCTTCAGCATCGTGGCACTGCTGCCCGTGGAGCTGGTGATCAACGTGGGCTCGGGCGCCGGCTTCGCGATGGTCTTCGCGCTGCTGATCTCCGCCATCCTCTGGAACCTCGGAACCTGGTACCTCGGGCTCCCGGCCTCGAGCTCCCACACGCTGATTGGCTCCATTGTCGGCGTCGGTCTGATGAATTCGCTGATCAGCCCCAACAGCGCCTTTGGCGATGGCGTCAACTGGGTCAAGGTCGAGGATACGGTCAAGGCGCTCGTGTTCTCGCCACTCATTGGCTTCGTCGGAGCCGCGCTGCTGCTGCTCGCCTTCAAGGCAGTCTTCAAGAGCAAACCGGAACTGTTCACCGCGCCCGAGGGCAACAAGCCGCCGCCGTGGTGGATCCGGATCCTGCTGATCCTCACCTGCACCGGCGTGAGCTTTGCGCACGGTTCGAACGATGGTCAGAAGGGCATGGGACTGATCGTGCTGATCCTGGTGGGCATTGTCCCGGCAGCCTTTGCCCTCGACATGTCGGCATCCAGCGATTCACTGCATCACCTGGCGAGCTCCGCCAGCGCTTACTCGGTTGCACTTGAGAAGCTGCCGGGGGCCAGTGCGCCGCCGGTGGAGGCGGATCTGTCCCATCAGCAACTGACGCAATTCCTCAAGATGGGTAAGATCACTGATACAACGCTGCCGGCGCTGGCCTCGGCCAACACGCGCGTTGCCGCTGGCCTCGCCAACCTCAACTCACTGAGCGCGCTCAGTGCTGATGAGCGACGCAAGCTGCGCATGGAGGTCTACCTGGTCTCCGAGACGGTGGCACGTCTGCTCAAGACCAAGCAGTACCCGGCTGAACTCGATGCCAAGTCTGCCGACAGCTATCAGAAATCCCTCAAGACCCTGACCAATTTCATACCGCTGTGGGTCAAGATCGCCGTGTCGCTGGCACTGGGCCTGGGCACGATGATCGGCTGGAAGCGCATTGTCGTGACCGTGGGCGAGAAAATCGGCAAGGCGCACCTGACCTACGCGCAGGGGGCTTCGGCCGAGCTCGTGGCCTTTGCCACGATCGAGGCGGCCGACCAGCTGGGCCTGCCAGTCAGCACGACTCATATCCTCTCCTCGGGAATTGCCGGCACGATGGTCGCCAATGGCTCGGGGATCCAGCGCGAGACGGTGCGCAATATCATTCTGGCCTGGGTGCTGACCCTGCCGGTGTGCGTCGCGATGGGTGCAGCGTTGTTCGGCGCCTCCCTGTACTTCGTGCTGCACGTGCTGGGCGTGCGTTGACCGATACCACCGGCTCGGGCGCCAGCGCCCGAGCCGGTGCGCTACATTTTCCAGATCAGCAGCCGCGTCTGACGCAGGTCACCCACCGTAACTTCCCGATCCGGCGCCTGCCCCGGCACCGCAAAGCTGCTGCTGATAAACAGGCTCCCGGTTCGCATCTCGCGCCGCGCTTTGAGCCACAGCGCCGGCATCGGCACCGGCGATAGAAAAGCAAAGACCACATCATAGGTCGCGAGGTCGCAGGACCACAGGCTCCCCCAGCGCACGTGGCAGTTGGGCAGGCGCGCGAATCGCGCACGCAGCCAGGCGATCAGCGCCGGGAGCGGTGCGAGTTCCACGCCGCGAAAATCACCCTGGGGGTGACGTGCGGCAAGATATCGCAGCACACCGCCCACGCCACACCCCAGATCCACGAAGCTGAAGCGCGTGCCCGCTGCTGGAGCCGGCAGCTCCAGTGACAGCGCCTCCCAGACCCGTCGGCCAGAGAGGTACAGCGGCACCTGGGTCCGGAACACAGCGCCAAAGACCAGCGCCAGCAGCACCAGTGCGCCCAGGTAAAAGCGGTAATCCAGTTCGAAGCGCGCGGCGAGCAGCAGCGCGGGTGCAAACAGCAACTGCACCGGCAACCACCAGCGCCGCAGGCCCGCCCACCACGAAAGTCCTGCGGCGAGTACTCCGCACAGGAACGCCGCGCTCAGTGCGCTCAGGGGCGCATGGAGCGTTCGGAGAATCCAGGGCACGACCAGCAGCACGAGCGCCTGCAGCAGCAGCGCCTTGAGCGCCGACCAGCGAGAGCCTGAGCCCATCGCGATTGGCATCGAGTCCGTCCCTTAGGCTCGAAGCCGGCGGCGAAGATCGCTTCCGCTTCGAGCCCACACGAAATACGGCGAGGCAAATGAATACACCGTAATACGCCGCCGCCAGTGCTGCAGAACGTGCACGATGGTGCAATTCATAGCGTTAGTGACCTATTCAGGTGCAGTGCTTGCGACTCAACTTAACAATGCCTGTGAAGTGCCTAGACACAGCTGACACGGATAATTTACTGTACTGGCGGTGGCGAAACACGGCGCGTTTGCCCGCAATGCACGACTTAGATCCTGCGGCAGTGCGAGCACTTAGGGAATGTCCGCGCCACCGCCGAGGGACTGGCACACACTCAACATTGCGGCACGCTTCGAAGCTCGAAGCACCCGCGCACAAGGCAGAACATGGCAGGCGGAGCGTCAATCAAGGCGGTAGGTGGCGATATCGAATTCAGCCCTTCGCCCATCAATCCGGCCTGGATTCTCGAAGGCGCACCGGTCGCGCGCAATGCCTTGCTCTCCTACAGTCCCGATGGCACCGCCTCGACGCTGTTCTGGGACTGCACCGCCGGGCGCTTTAACTGGATTTACACCGAAGACGAGACCGTCTGTGTGCTCGAAGGCGGCGTGACGATCAAGGAACCCTCTGGCAAGGTGCATCGCCTGGGCGCCGGGGACACGATCTACTTTCCGGCGGGGACGCGGGCCGAATGGACGGTCGATCATTATGTCCGCAAGGTCGCCTTTTGCCGCACGCCACTGCCCGGCCCCGTGCACTTTGCCAGCCGGGTGGTCCGCAAACTCAAGCGCATGGTGGGCCTGGGTAAAGCCGAGGGTGCAACCCCGGCCATGTTTGGCAGCTGATTAAATTCCTCGCGCTAGCCGATACCGGCTTGCCGTTAGCTGCGCTTCTCCCCTACGATCAGAACCTGCCCCAGGTCCGTCCAAGCCGTGCGAGCGCCCGGCGCCGCAGGGCTGTTCGCGCCGCCCGCGAATTCCTAACAACAACGCGCGTGAGCGTGGGATGAAATGAATTCCAAGATGAAGTATCCGGCCAGTGACAACGCGCCCGCCGACTATCTGGATAATCGCGGCCGGAGCGATCGCCTGACTGGCGGTGTGCGCCGCATTCCAATCGAGACGCCCTGCGGCCGGTTCACGGTCTGGACCAAGCGCATCGGCAACAATCCGCGTATCAAACTGCTGCTGCTGCACGGCGGTCCTGGCTTCACGCACGAATACCTGGAACCCTGCGACAGCTTCCTGCCCGGGGCTGGCATCGAGTACTACTACTACGATCAGCTCGGTTCCTACTACAGCGACCAGCCCGAGGATGAGCGGTTGTGGGAGCTGCCGCGCTTTGTCGAGGAGGTTGAGCAGGTGCGCCGCGCCCTGGGGCTCGAAGCCGGCAATTTCTTCCTCTTCGGCCAGTCCTGGGGCGGGATCCTGGCGATGGAGTACGCACTCAAGTACCAGCAGCACCTCAAGGGTCTGATCATCTCGAACATGATGGCGAGCATTCCGGCCTACAACGCCTACGCCGAGCAGACCTTGATGCCCGGGATCGATTCGGCGGTGCTGGCCGAGCTCAAGGCCTTCGAAGCCGCCGGGGACTTCCAGAACCCGCGCTACCTCGAGCTGCTGATGGAGCATCACTACATCTATCACGTGCTGCGCATGCCTTCGGCCGAGTGGCCCGATCCGGTGATGCGTGCTTTCAAGCACTTGAACCCCAAGGTCTACATCCCGATGCAGGGGCCCAGTGAGCTGGGCGCCAGCGGCAAGCTGCTGCACTGGGATCGGTTCGCTGACCTGCACCGCATTCGCGTACCGACGCTGACCATCGGCGCCGGTCACGACACGATGGATCCGAAGTACATGGCCGCCATGGCGCGCGAGCTGCCGCAGGGTGAGTATCTTGATTGCCCCGATGGCAGCCACCTGAGCCTCATCGATGATCAGGAGCGCTACTTCGAGGGCCTGGTCCGCTTCATCCAGGCTGTGGATGCCGCCCAGCCCTAGGGTCTGGGCAAGGGCCAGCGCCACTTCACCGCCACCTGTATTCCCAAGGGATCGCACGATGTCATTGGTTGAGCAATTCGGCTACCGCGAGCAGCTGCACCGCAGCCTGAGCACACGCGATCTGATCGTCTACGGCATGATTTTCATGGTGCCGATTGCCCCGTTCGCGGTGTTCGGCTTCGTCTGGGACAGCGCGCGCGGCATGGTGCCCCTCGCCTACCTGGTCGGGCTGATCGGTATGTTGTTCACGGCAATGAGCTATGCCGCGATGTCGCGGGCCTTTCCGCTGGCCGGCTCGGTCTACACCTACGCGGGTCGCGGACTGCATGAGATCGCCGGATTCTTCGCCGGTTGGCTGATCCTGCTCGACTACATCCTGGTGCCCGCGCTGCTGTACGTCTTCAGTGCTGTTGCACTCGCAGGCCTCGTGCCTGCCGTACCGGAGTGGGCCTGGCTCATCGTCTTTGTGGTCTTCAATGCGATCGTCAACCTGCGCGGCATCCAGTTCACGGCCAAAGTGAACTGGTACCTGCTGATCCTGGAGTTGGCGACGCTCGCCCTGTTCGTGGTTCTGGGGTTGCTCGCCCTGCATCGCGGGGTCGGTGCCGGAGCGCTGACGCTCAAGCCGGTTTTCGATCCGGCGGTGTTCTCGCCGGCAACTGTGGTCGGGGCAACTTCCATTGCGGTACTCTCCTTCCTGGGCTTCGATGGCATCTCGACACTGGCCGAGGAATCGCAAGGAGGCCTTGGCAGCGTGGCCCGCGCAACGATCTTCTCGCTGGTGCTGGTCGGGGCGCTGTTTATAGCACAGACCTGGATCGCCACGGATCTCGCGCGCGGCATGCACTTTGAGTCGCCCGCCACGGCCTTTTACGAGATTGCCGAGCGTGCGGGTGGTAGTGGACTGCGCCTGCTCACTATCCTCGCCGTGGTCGTTTCCAACGGCATCGCCAATGCGATGGTCGCCCAGGCCGCGGTCTCGCGCATCCTGTTCGCGATGGCGCGGGATGGGAAGCTGCCGGCAGTACTGGCGCGCATTCATCCGCGCTACAAGTCGCCCTATATCAGTACGCTCCTGGTCAGCGCCGTCTCACTGATCGTAGGTATCGTCTTTGCCGAGCATCTTGATGCCCTGACCAGCATCGTTAACTTTGGCGCGCTGTGCAGTTTTCTGCTGCTGCACGTCGCGGTGGTCAATTACTTCATGCGTCGCCAGGCCAGCCGCGACTGGCTGCGTCATCTGCTGTTCCCGGCACTGGGCTTTATCGTCATCGCCTTCGTGCTGTACGAGATGGAGCTTGCGGCGAAAATTCTGGGCGCCTGCTGGATCGGCCTGGGCGTGATTTATTACCTGGTGCTGACGCTGGTACTGAAGCGCAAGACGGTCCTGGACATCTAGTCAAGCCGCATTATCGGCCTCGACCTTCAGAACCGTCGGCCGCGCGGCCACCAGGCGCGCATGCACGCCGAGGGATGGAAAGTGCTCATAGAGCATCTCGGGCGCCAGCGGGCACCAGGAGGCCAGCATGTGCAGATAGGCATCTACCAGCGTGAACTGGCCGCCCAGCACATAGGGGGAGAGCTGGCGACTGACCAATTCGAGCTGGCGCAGGTAATCGTTCGTGGCCTGCGCACGGATCACCTCCGCGTCGGACTCGCCGCGGGTCGAGTAGCGGGCCGAGTAAAAGTAGCGCAGTGCCGTCTCGTAGACATTCGCCGAGAGGTACACCATCCATTGCAGGTAGCGTGCATGGGCCGTGGTGCCCACGGCCGGGGCCACCTTGGCGTCCGGATGGGCCAGCGACAGGTGAATCAGAATCGCGGCGGATTCGCTGAGCACCGTACCATCGGGCAGGCGCAGTGCCGGCACTCGGCCAGCCGGATTGAGCGCGCGGAATTTTTCCACTGCCTCAGGTTCCTTGCCCACCCATACGCGCTCGTAGGGCGCGCCGATTTCCTCCAGGGCGATCTGTACGGCGTACGAGCCGGAACCGGGCCGGCCAAAGAGCAAATACGATGAACTCATCTAGATTCCTTAATTATTAGCGATCGCCACTCCGGCGCGTACGGCGCAGAATAGCGTGATCGCGCCTCAACCGCCGGCGAGTTTGTCTCTGAAGACAAAATAGACCGCGCCCATAATGCAAAACGCGGCCCATAGATAATCGAGCTTCAGCGGTTGCTTCATGTAGAAGATCGCGAAGGGTATGAATACCGATAGCGTGATCACCTCCTGCAGAATCTTAAGTTGTGCCACATTCAGGACCGCAAAGCCGATGCGGTTAGCGGGAACCTGCAGCAGATATTCGAAGAAAGCGATGCCCCAACTGACCAGTACCGCGATGAACCAGGGCTTATGCAGCAGCTCCTTGAGGTGGGCATACCAGGCGAAGGTCATGAAAATATTGCTCAGACACAAAAGCCCGATTGCCACCAGGATTGCTCGCATATTCAGCCTCCGGACACGTATCAGGGATGATGACCAACGCCAAATTCGGCCCCCAGCGCGCGCGCCGGCAGCCAGCAGGCCATCCGTGTCACACGCGCGCCCTTGAGCAGGTAGCGGCCGGATATCGGCGCGAAGCCAAGCCGGCGATAGAACTCATAGGCACCCGGGGTCGCATTGAGTTCCACAGTCTTTACCGTCGGGAATGCGGTCTCGATGTGGGCGCGCGCGCCTTCCCACAACTGCCGGCCAATGCCCTGGCGCAGGAAGTCGGGATGGACGAACAGAGCGCTCAATACGGCGGGGCTGGTCAGCATCACAAAGCCAACGAGCTGCCCATTGATAAACGCCCCCAGCTGGTAGGCTGCAACCTGTACCTTCCGCTCCAGCATCTCGGTCGAGGACTCACTGAGGAATACCGCCTGTGCTTCGGGTTCCCAGTCGGCCGCCACCAGCGCCAGGAAACTGGCGCGAATCAGCGCCGCAGCACTGCCCATTTCCGCCGCGGCGACCGAACGCAAAATGCTTTTCATGCTGGGTGTCGTACTCCTGACAGTGAGCCGAGCGGCCCACGAACCTCCCGGCAAGGTTCGATCGGGCGGGCAGATTCTAGCGCACCGCTGGCAATGGCCGCGCACGCTCTGTCGGTGGTCTCGGAGCCAGTTAGTGGCGGGCGCCGTTCATGGGATTGTCACGCAACTCAGTTGAGGTACGCTTTGGACGACGTGCCGACCCAACCTTCGAGGAACAGCTGATGACCAAACTGGCTCTGACATTGTTGCTGCTGTGCACGAGTGTGGCCGCCGTGGCGGGCGATGAGGCGCCGCTGCTGAGTACCCCACCATTCGCCGCCCACGCACTGCTGCCCGCGCCGCCTGCCGAGGATTCTGCGACGAGCCGCGAGGAACTGGCCGAACTGCATAACCTGCAGGCGCAACGCTCGGCCGCCGAGCTGGCCCGCGCCAAGGCCGATGCGGCCGAGGAAAATGTGTTCGCCTTCAGTACTGTACTCGGCCCGCAATTCACAGCCGAGCAATTTCCGCTGACCACGAGATTCTTTGATCGTGTGACCGAGACCGAGAAGGCTGCGCTTCGCGAAGCCAAGGATTATTGGCATCGACGTCGGCCGTACGTTGTCGATCCGACACTGGCCCCGTGTTCGAACGGCAGCAATGGCTCCTATCCCAGCGGACACTCGACACTTGCCTTTATGGATGCCGCATTGCTGGCGCAGATGCTGCCGGAGCGCCACGATGCACTGTTCGAGCGTGCCGCCGACTTCGCGCACAACCGGCTCGTATGCGGGGTTCACTACCCGAGTGATGTGGAGGCCGGAAAGACCCTGGGTACAGTGCTTGCGGCACTGCTGCAACGCGAGCCTGCGCTCACAGCGCCGATGGCTGCCGCCACCAGTGAACTTCGGCATGCTTACGCCGCTGCAGCCAGCCGTTAAATAAGAAGAGTGCTTCGCCGTGCCGCGCGATTCAGCGCGGCACGAATTTCGCGACGCTGTCAACAGCGCGTGAACGTTTGACTGCGTCGCGATCCTGTCATCTGGCGGTAGTCAAACCGCAACTTTCAACCTGAAAACTCTGCGTGCTGCCCGACGTGCCCGATCGGCATGTCCGCTGGCGCTGTCCTCCTGCTGTGCCCACGCATCGGCCCTGGCCGAGGGCCTATCTATTGGTCTTAATTTTGGAGTTGCCATGACAATTGATTCCAGAGCCTTGCTGATGCGCCGCCTCCTTCCCGCGGCGTTGCTGTGCGCAGTCGCGCTCAGCGCCTACGCAGCCGATCCGGATACCAGCACTGATACCTCGGACAAAGTGGACCTGGGCACCATCGGCACCGGAACCAATACGGCGACGCCGCTCGAGACAGTGGACATTTACGCGACGCGCGGCACGGCCTCCGCCGTTGCGCCAACTCAGGCCAATCTGGACATTCTCGAGCCCCAGTCGATCATTTCCCGGGCGTTCATCGATTCCTCCGTGCCGCCGAGCGGCAACTTTGCCGACATTGTCACCATCGCGCCGAGTGTCTCTTCGGCCCCCTCGCCGAGCGGCCCGGGCGTGCAGGATTCGAACACCGGCACCATATTGCGCGGCTTCAATGAGGATCAGTACACGCTACGCTTTGACGGCATACCCTTCGGAGACACGAACGATCCGAGCAATCATCCCTCAGCGTACTTTCCAGCCTCGATGTTGGGCGGCGTCATCGTTGATCGCGGCCCTGGCAACGCGAGCGACATGGGACAGTCCAACTTCGGTGGCTCGATCAATCTGCTCTCGCGCACCTCCTCGGACACTGCCAAGGTCAATGCATTCAGCTCCCTCGGCAGCTTTGGTACCTGGCTGCTGGGCACTACCGGCGATAGCGGGCGCCTCTCGAATGGCAGCACACTCACCTTCACCTACCAGCACCTGGCTTCCGAGGGCTATCTCAGCTACGAGGGCATCAAGCAGGATGCCGGCTCACTGAAGTATGCGCTACCAGTCGGCGACGCGACCGTGCTGACCCTCTTCGCGACTTCGCAGCGGACCTTCACGCCACTGCCTGACAGCTCGGGCGCGCCAACCTGGTGCCAGATTTTTGGGGGCCCCTCCTGCGTCAATCCGGGCGACGTCGGTAAGGGTTTGAGCTACGGCCTGAGCAACAATCCCGAAAGCCAGAATTACTACGGCTACAACACCGTGTCCAAGCACACCGATTTTGAATACGCGCACCTGCAAAGCGACCTGGGCAGTGGCTGGACCCTGGACAACCGCCTGTATACCTATGCCTATCAGAACATCACCATCTCCGGCCTCGATGGCACCGAGCAGACGCCCAACACCACGACCTACGGCAGCAATATCCCCGGAGTCTCAGTGAAGACCTCGGTGGCGCTGGGCGATGTGCCGGGCTACAACAAACTGAACCAGTACCGAGTACTCGGTGACATCCTGCGCTTTGCCGACAACATCGGGCCAGGTCAGCTGCGCTTCGGCGTCTGGCTGGAAGGTTCGACGACGAACCGCCATAACTATCTGGAGGACTTGAACACCAATGCGGTCGTCTTTCCCGTGCCAGGCAATCCGACGGCCCCGGAGGAGATTGCCGCGAAGTTTATCCAGGGTTCGGGCTGGAAGCAGTGGCAGCCCTACGCCGAATACGAGTGGAACGTCGATGGCTTCACCATCATTCCCGGCGTGAAATACATGAACTTTGTGCGCACCGTAGATGCCGCGGTCAATCAGGGTTCCAAGCAGCCGGCCAATTTCAGCGAGACTTTCACCTCAACGCTGCCATTCATTGCCGTGAACAAGCGGCTCACGCCCACCGACTCGGTATATTTGCAGGCTTCCAAGGGCATGCACGTGCCTGAACTGGGCGATCTGGAAATCCCCTCACCCAACGGCACCAATCCGGCGCCTGAAACGACCAACACCTATCAGGTCGGCTTCGTGCATAAGTCCGATCACCTCACCTGGGACGCCGATGTCTACTACGTGACCTTCAACAACCTCATTGAACCCACGACGCTCGAGAGCGGTCAGGGCGCCTTCTATGACGCGGGCAGCGCGGTGTACAAGGGCATTGAGGGTGAGGCGACCTATATCTTGGGCGGCGGCTTTGCGCTCTATGGCTCGGCGGCCAAGAACGATGCTACCTATGCCTCCAACAACCTGCTCGGACAGTATGGTGATGTGCTCGCGGTGCCTGCAGGCACGGCCTCGGCGGGCCTGCTTTACAACCAGGGCGGCTGGACCGACTCACTCATTTACAAGTTAACTGGTGGGCAGTACTACGGCGACAACGCGGCCGGCTACCCGAACTTCTATGCCGGCAGCTACAACCAGGAAGATCTGAATATCGCCTACACCTGGAAGTGGCACGGTCTTAACCTGCGCTCGATCCAGCTCAAGGGGAGTATCTACAACCTGCTGAACAACCGCAGCATCACCGGCATATTTCCGGCCGGAACTTCACCGAGTCCGGAAAACGACGGCTACCAGTTCATGCCGCCACGCAGCTTCATGATTACCGCGAACGCGGAGTTCTGAGTGCTTTGAGTCGGTCGCGGCGCCCTGGCTGCGACACCCGCCTCACAGCGCGCGCCGCCGGAGTTCCAGAGCGAACTGCGGCGGCGCGGGGCCGCGCCGATCTCAGCCGCCGGCTGGATTCGGATCGCGCCAGGCGCGCTCGAACGGCAAGCGCCACGCGCGCGGAGCCACCAGCTGGTGAATCGCATTCGGTCCCCAGGAGCCTGGATCGTAAAAGCGCACCGGGGGCGGTGTCTCCAGGAGCGGTGCTGAGACTTCCCACAAGCGCTCAATACCCTCGGCGGTGGTGAACAGCGTGTGATCGCCGCGCATCGCATCGAGGATCAGGCGCTCGTAGGCTTCCAGCACATCACCGACCAGGCCCGTGTCATGCATCGCGAACTGCAGGCTCAGCTTGTCGAGCCGCATCCCGGGCCCCGGTCGCTTGCCGTAGAAGGACAGCGACATCTTGGAGACATCGGCCAGATCGAAGGTCAGGTGATCCGGGCCCTGCGCGCCGACGCCCGATCCGGCCGGGAACATGCTCTTGGGCGGTTCGCGGAAGGCAATCGAAATGATGCGCTGGCCTGCGGCCAGGCGCTTGCCCGTGCGCAGGAAGAACGGCACGCCGGCCCAGCGCCAGTTATCGATCGAGCATTTGAGGGCGATGAAGGTCTCGGCTTCGGATTCTGGGTCAATCCCTTCCTCGAGCCGGTAGCCGGTGTACTGCCCGCGCACGACATCGCTCGGGTTGATCGGCAGCATGCTGCGAAAGACCTTGTTCTTCTCCTCGCTGATGGGCGCGGGCTCCAACGCTGTCGGGGGCTCCATCGCGACGAAACCCAGGATCTGGAACAGGTGCGTGACCACCATGTCGCGAAACGCCCCGGTCTTCTCGTAGAAGGCAGCGCGGTTGCCAAGCCCGATGGTCTCGGGGACATCGATCTGCACATGATCGATGAAATTGCGATTCCAGATCGGCTCAAACAAACCGTTGGCGAAGCGGAAGGCGAGAATGTTCTGCGCCGGCTCCTTGCCGAGGAAATGATCGATCCGGAAGATCTGAGACTCTGCGAAGACCTCGTGCAGTTTCGCATTCAGCGACACCGCACTGGCAAGATCGGTCCCGAAGGGCTTTTCCATGACGATGCGCGAGCGGTCGACCAGCTCGGCCTCCCCGAGCAGCCGCACGGCCGAGAGTGCTGCCGCAGGCGGCACGCTCAGGTAGTGCAGGCGCTGGCACTGACCGCCTAAGGTCTGCTCGGCACGCGCCACCGCCGCCTTGAGCGGCTCGGCTCCCGCGGCGAGCGATACGTAGTCAAGCGTATCGGCAAACTTGTTCCAGTCTGCCTCCTTGACCTTGCGAGTGGAGTTTTCATCCAGCGCGCGGCGGACCAGTTTGCGGAAGGCCTCGGCATCGATCTCATCGAGGGAAACGCCAATAATCCGGCAGCCCGGAATGAAGCCGGCGTTGGAGAGGTGGAACAGTCCCGGCAGCAGCTTGCGCCCCGCCAGATCTCCGGTCGCCCCGACGAGCACCACGACCTGCGGATACCTGGGTCCTACACCCGGTGGAATCTTTGCCACGCTTCACTCCCTGATCCCGACGACGAACAAATTACGCGTAAGTCTTTGAAGCTAAATGGCAGGCCCGATGCCCGCCGAATTCTCATCATCGCATGCGCATCTGACGTTCCGTTGACGGACGGCGGTAGCGCAGCGATCAGCATACCTCCCAAGAGCCATGCAAATATAAAGCCATTCCTCGGTGTTATACGAACCAATCCTTGCCGAGCGTAGGATATCGGCGTCCAGATGAGTTTACCTGCGTTGCGCGACCGCGCGCGGCTAGGTGGGAATGCAATAAGAAATTCCATTCAAGGAAGGGGAACAACATGTCGAGCAAACTGAAACTCGCCGCCTGTGCGGCGTTATTGGGCCTCACATTGGGCAGCGTGACTGCAATCGCTGACGACCATGCCTATACCGAAGGGCCGGTCGTAAACGTGGCCTGGGTTCGCACCCTGGACGGCAAATTTGATGAATATATTAAATGGCTCGATGCCGTCTGGAAGCCTATGCAAGAGGCGTCGATCAAAGCCGGGTATGTGCTCAGCTACAAAGTGCTGACGGGCGAGCCGCGAACTGCGGACGAGCCCGATGTCTATCTGGTCATTACCTACAAGAACTGGGCGGCCCTGGATGATGGGGTTGCCAAGGCCGATGCGCTCTCGAAGCAGTTCGAGGGTTCGGTGGATGCTGCGAACCACAGCTATGCTGAACGCGACAAGATCCGAAAGATCATCGGCTCGCAGACAATGCAGGAATTGAAACTGAAATAGTCGCATCGTAAATCGCGGGGGAGCCGCGGCGAGGGCGTCCGGCTCCCCGCGTGCGATCAGCTGCATTTTGGATTTCGGTGCGCTGCTGCGAGCCTGCGCGAAAGTGCCGATGCAGTCGACATCGGACGGGCCTTCCCCTTGATGATGTTCAGCCGAGTCTGAATCAGAGGTGCAAAAGCGCGTAATCGAACAAATATCGACCGCTGCGCGGCTCTTGATATGGGTACCCATATTGCCTATTATGTACTCCCATATGAAAACCACTATTGATATATCGGACCCGCTGCTCAAGGAAGCGAAATCGGTCGCACGGCGCGAGGGTATCTCCGTGCGCACGCTGGTAGAGCGGGGTCTGCAGATTGTGTTGTCGGAACGCAAGAAACCGCGCGCATTTAAGCTTCGCGATCAGTCTGTTGGAGGAAACGGCTTGCAGCCGGGCGCTACCAATATGTCGTGGGACGAGCTGCGCGCAATGACTTACGGAGACCGGGGCGGGTGATCGCTATTGATACCAACTTGCTGGTCTACGCGCACCGCAGGGACAGCCCTTGGCACGCAAGCGCTGCAACGTGTGTGCGGGAGTTGGCCGAAGGCGCTGCCTCGTGGGCACTGCCGTGGCCATGCATTCATGAGTTTCTCGCCATCGTCACGCATCAGCGCATCTATTCGCCCCCCTCGCCACTTGCTGCGGGCCTTGAGCAGATAGCGGCGTGGCTCGACTCGCCAACGCTCGTGTTGCTCTCGGAGAGTGAAGGCTATTGGGCCGTACTGGCACGCGTGCTGGAACATTCCAAGGTCACTGGAGCGCGAGTGCACGATGCGCGTATTGCCGCTTTGTGCGTGCATCATGGCGTGCGTGAGCTCTGGAGCGCTGATAGGGATTTCAGTCGATTTGCAAATGTTCGATTAAGGAATCCTCTCGCGACGCCCTAGTCTGATACCAATAAGAATGGAGACAAGAATGCCACGGACGACAGCGCTACTTTGCTTATTGCTTTTGGCATGCACGGCTCAAGCAGCCGCCCTCCCTGATTACCCATTTGTCTTTGTCACCGGAGAATCAGAAGCCCACGTTGCGCCCGATATTGTGGCCTGTTCAGTCACCGTGCGGGCATTCGATGCGGACCCCTCCAAGGCCCAAAAACTTGTCGACCGGAGAGTGCAGGACCTGCTGATGTTCCTTTCTGAACACAAAGTCCCGAATGACGATATCGAAGCGTATGACATTCAGAAGGAGATCATCGCTAACGACAGCAGTGAGCCAGGACGCGTCACGATTCGCGGCTACAACATTTCCCGCGCCGTTAACTTCAAGCTGCGCGACGTCTCGCTCTGGCCAGAAGTGTCGGCCATGCTACTGAGCACCGAGAACATGGATGACCTGCGCGTCAATTTCGACAGAACGGACCGAGCCTCCATTGCCGCAGATCTGATTGCCAAAGCGGCTGCCGATGCTAAGAGCAAAGCAAGCCAGCTGGCGCAGTCCTTTGGCCGACCCCTTGGCGCGCCCGTGGCAATCTCACAGGACTCATTCAGCTACATAGACTCCCGTTTCGGCTTCGGGGGTGGCGGAGGCATAAGCGCATCGTCAGCAAACATGAGCTTCGCGAACGCATCGCCGAAGATCGCAATGATGCTGCCAACAACAATTCCGGTTTACGCGCGGGTAAATGCCATATTCAAGCTCGAATAGCGGCTGAATTGCCTTCACCAAGCCGACGACGCGAATAGCGGCTCAGCAGCATTCCGCTCGCGGGTTTTAGGCGCCGCTCAGTGGCGCGGCACTTAGCTGGCGGAGAGGGTGAGATTCGAACTCACGAACGGATTGCTCCGTCTCCGGTTTTACAATGTTGCCGGCCGCGCCTGGCCGGTCAATTGAGCTCGATTGCCGATCGCGCAACTGTGTATTATCATGTGGATATCTCTCCACATTGCACTACACAGCCATGAAGACCATTCAAATGACTATCGACGCGCAACTGCTCAGTGCCGTGGACAAACTGACGCGAGCACGGAAAACGACGCGCTCGGCCCTGATACGTGACGCGCTTGAGGCGGAACTCAGACGTGCGCGGATAGTGTCCCTTGAAGAGCAACACACGGCCGGATACCGGCGTCAGCCGGTAACGTCTGGTGAATTCGATGTTTGGCTGGATCAACAGGAATGGGGCGCGGCGTGAAGCGCGGCGATGTTTGCTGGTACACATTTGACCATCCGAACAAGCGCCGCCCGGTGCTGATCCTGACGCGGGATTCAGCGATAACGGTACTCAATGGGATCACCATAGCGCCCATAACCACAACGATTCGCAGCATTCCCACTGAGGTGGTGCTGAGCACCGATGATGGGTTACCAGAAATCTGTGCGGCCAACTTTGATAATTTGCAGACGGTCCCAAAAGCAAATATCGGCGCTCCGATCGCGCACCTGTCACATTCAAAGATGAAGGCGGCGGCCGCGGCGATCGGCTTTGCGCTAGGATTCAGCGAGGCATAAGCACCGTCACAATTACTCAATGTTGGCGGAGAGGGTGAGATTCGAACTCACGGTTCCCGTAAGGGAACGCCGGTTTTCAAGACCGGTGCATTCAACCGCTCTGCCACCTCTCCGCGATGGTCGTGCCAATGATGAAGTGACTATTTTGCCCTAATCCTCAGCCGCGCGCAGCGCAGCCGATGCGGGGACTTCACTGCGCTAGGGGCGAATGAGGTCCAGCCCGCTCATATAGGGACGCAGGACTTGCGGCACCGTGACTGAGCCGTCCTCATTCTGATTATTCTCGAGGATCGCCAGCAGCGCGCGTCCCACCGCGACGCCTGAACCGTTGAGCGTGTGCAGCGGCTCAGGCTTGCCGGTTTCAGGATTGCGCCAGCGCGCCTGCATGCGTCGGGCCTGAAAGGCTTCGCAGTTGCTGCACGAAGAGATCTCCCGATACTTGCCTTGGGCTGGGAGCCATACTTCCAGATCGTAGGTCTTGGCCGCGCCGAAACCCACATCGCCCGCGCACAGCGCCATGACCCGGTGCGGTAGCTCCAGGCGCTTGAGCACTTCCTCTGCATGTCCGACCAGCGTCTCGTGCGCGGCGTAGGAATCCTGCGGTCGTGTGATCTGCACCAGCTCGACCTTCTCGAACTGATGCTGGCGGATCATGCCGCGTGTGTCCTTGCCCGCGGCGCCGGCCTCCGCACGAAAGCACGGCGTGTGCGCGGTGAATTTCAGCGGCAGCTTCTCAGGCGCAATGATCTGATCGCGCACCAGGTTCGTCAGCGGGACTTCAGAGGTCGGGATCAGGTAGTAGCCTGGCTCCCCGCGCACCGCAAACAGATCTTCCTCGAACTTGGGCAGCTGACCGGTGCCCTGGAGCGCAGCGCCCGCAACCATATAGGGCACATACATCTCGGTATAACCATGCTCGCTCGTGTGCAGATCGAGCATGAACTGCGCCAGCGCGCGCTGCAGGCGCGCGATGGCACCGCGCAGCACGACGAAGCGTGACCCCGAGATGCGCCCGGCCGCCTCGAAATCCACACCGCCGAGTCGCTCGCCCACCTCAACATGATCCTTCGGCGTAAAGCTGAACGCGCGCGGCGTGCCCCAGCGGCGCTGCTCGACATTCGCGCTCTCATCGCGTCCCTCCGGCACTGATTCGTGCAACAGGTTCGGCAGCCCGAGCTGCAACTCATCGAGCTGGTTCTGGACCTGGCTGAGTTCCGCTTCGATCTTGGCGACTTCCAGATTGAGTGCCTCACCGTGCGCCATCAGCGGCGCGATGTCCTCGCCCTTGCCCTTGGCCATGCCCACCTGCTTGGCATGGGCATTGCGCTCGGCTCGCAGCCGATCGGATGCAATCTGCCAATGACGACGGCGCTCCTCGAGCGCCGCCAGCGCGGCCAGGTCCAGCGTGAAGCCACGCCGCGCGAGATTGCGCGCTACGCCTTCAGGGTCAGAGCGCAGGAGCTTGGGATCGATCATGGCCTCACTTACATCCTCTAGTCATGCTTCTCGCGCTTCTCGGCGCGGGCCCGATTCAGGGCCCGGTGTCGCTCGAGTGCCTCGCCGATACGGATCTCGAGCCCCCGCGGCACCGGGCGGTAGTAAGTCCGCGCCGGCATCCCCTCGGGCAGGTAGCGCTCGCCGGCCGCAAATGCGCCCGGCTCGTCGTGGGCGTAACGATAACCGCTGCCATAGCCCAAATCCTTCATCAGCTTGGTCGGCGCATTACGCAGCTGGATCGGGACCTCCAGCGTACCAAACTGCTCGACATCGGCGCGCGCTTCCCCAAAGCCGGCGTAGACCGCGTTGCTCTTGGCCGCCACAGCCATGAATACAATGGCCTCGGCCAGCGCGAGCTCTCCTTCCGGGCTGCCGAGCCGGTCGTAGGCCTGCCAGGCATCGAGCGCCACGCTGAGCGCCCGTGGATCGGCCAAGCCAATGTCCTCGCTCGCCATGCGCAGCACGCGGCGCGCAATGTAATTGGGGTCGCACCCGCCATCGAGCATCCGGGCATACCAGTACAGGGCCGCATCCGGATCCGAGCCGCGCACGCACTTATGCAGCGCCGAGATCTGATCGTAGAACTGCTCCCCGCCCTTATCGAACCGCCGCCGGCCGCCGCTCGCGATCTCCACCGCCTGGGCCGCGCTGATGCGGTTATCACCCGCCGCGGCGGCCAGGCCCGCAGCCAGTTCAAGCATGTTCAGTGCGCGCCGTGCATCCCCATCGCCAGCCCGCGCCAGGATCGTTAGGGCTTCGGGTTCGAGCGTAATGCCTGAAGCGCCCAGGCCATGCTCTTTGTCCTCGAGCGCGCGCGTCAGCAGCCCCTCCAGATCCTCGGCGGTCAGCGAGCGCAGCACATACACGCGGGCGCGCGAGAGCAGCGCGCCCACGATCTCGAACGAGGGATTCTCGGTCGTGGCGCCGATGAAGGTCAGCGTCCCATCCTCGACGTGCGGCAGGAAGCTGTCCTGCTGCGTCTTGTTGAAGCGGTGCACCTCATCCAGGAACAGCACGGTCGGATTACCCGCGGCCGCGACCTGGCGCGCATGGGCCACGGCCTCGCGAATGTCTTTGATGCCGGCCTGTACCGCCGAGAGCGGAATAAACTCCGCGCCGGAGGCGGCGGCGATCAGGCGCGCGAGCGTCGTCTTGCCGGTGCCCGGCGGGCCCCACAGGATCATCGAGTGCAGCTGGTGATGAGCGATCGCCTCGTAGAGCGGTTTGCCCGGCGCCAGCAGGTGCGATTGGCCGATGAACTGTCCAAGCTCGCGCGGGCGCATGCGATCGGCCAGCGGCCGCCAGCGATGACCCGCCGCTGCGCCGCTCGCTCCCCGATCCGGCGCGGCCGCGCTCATCAGTGCAGCGCGGTACCGATCACATCGGTGCCCTTAGGAGCGGTGAAGGCAAAGTCGGCAGCGCCCAGCGGGGCATTGCGCACGCCATCGCTGAAGATCACGGTGACCACCTGCCCCAGATCATCGGCAATCTGCATGCGCGCGAGCGTGGTGCCCTGAAACCCAAGCTCCGCGTGCGCGAACTCGGCCGTCTTGGAGCGCGGCGTCACGCGCACCCACTCCAGACTGTCGCGCGGGCTCACATTCTCCATCACAAAAGCGGCCTGCAGCTCGGCCGGCGTACCCGAGAGCAGCACCACCGGGGTGGCCGAAAGCGCCGCGCTCTGCGGCTTGACGGTCGCCTGGGAAAGCTCCGGATCGTAGAACCACAGGTTCTTGCCATCCGCCACCAGCACCTGGGTGCCCCCGCCAGCGCCCTGCGGCGCGTATTCCCAGCGGAAGCGATCCGGACGCAGCACCAGCAGCTTGCCGGCCCCGCTCTCGACCGTGACACCTTTGGCATCCACGACGTTCTGCGTGAAATTCACGCGCAGCGTGGTCAGGCCGGCCAGAAAGCGCCCCAGCGTGCTGGGTACTGCCGCTGCCGCGCTGGCCGGTGCCGCAGCCGTCGGCGCGCTCGCCTCCTGGGCAGGCGCCGGCAGCGCGAGCGCCAGTGTGGATGCAAGCAGCAATGAAGTCAGGGCGGTGCGCATCGTGATTATTTTCCGGCTGGTGGAGGCGCCAGCACTTCGCGGGCGCCATTGGACTGCAGTGGGCCGACCAGGCCTGCCGACTCCATGGTCTCGATCATGCGGGCGGCACGGTTGTAGCCGATCTTCAGGCGCCGCTGCACGTAGGAGATCGAGGGCTTGCGCTCAGTGATGACGATTTTCACCGCTTCATCATAGAGCGGATCCTGCTCGGCATCGGCCGCCACGCCGGTCTCATCCTCCTCACCGCTGATCCCCGGGATCGGCTGCGAGGGACCCTCGAGCACATCGGCAATGTAGTTGGGCGCGCCGGAGCGGCGCAGGGCCTCCACGACGCGGTGCACTTCCTGATCCGAGACAAACGCGCCGTGCACACGGGTCGGGATCGCGGTGCCGGGGGGCAGATACAGCATGTCGCCGTGTCCAAGGAGCGATTCGGCGCCCATCTGGTCAAGGATCGTGCGCGAATCCACGCGTGCCGAGACCTGGAAGGCAATGCGGGTCGGAATATTGGCCTTGATCAGGCCGGTGATGACATCAACCGAAGGCCGCTGCGTAGCCAGGATCAGGTGGATGCCCGAGGCACGCGCCTTCTGCGCCAGGCGCGCGATCAGTTCCTCGACTTTCTTGCCCACCATCATCATCAGGTCGGCCAGTTCATCGATGAAGATCACGACGAACGGCAGCGGGGCCAGATCCGGGATCGCTTTCTGATCGATCGAGGGATCATTGGCCGCGCGCATCATCAGCAGCGGATCCTTGATCGGCTTGCCATCGCTCACCGCATCCTTGACGCGCCGGTTGTAGCCCGCGATGTTGCGCACGCCCAAGGCCGACATCAGCTGGTAGCGCCGCTCCATCTCCGCCACCGCCCAGCGCAGCGCATTGGCCGCCTGCTTCATGTCGGTGACCACCGGGGCCAGCAGATGCGGAATGCCCTCGTAGACCGAGAGCTCGAGCATCTTGGGATCGATCATGATCAGGCGCACATGCTCGGCGGTGCTCTTGTAGAGCAGCGAGAGCACCATCGCATTGATACCGACCGATTTGCCCGAGCCGGTGGTACCCGCAATCAGCAGGTGCGGCATGCGCGCCAGATCGGCCACGATCGGTGTGCCCCCGATGTCCTTGCCGAGCGCCAGCGCCAGCGGGGAGGCCACCTCCTCGTAGGCTGCGCTCTTGATGATCTCCCCGAGCGTCACGAGCTCGCGCTTCTCGTTCGGGATCTCAAGGCCCATCACGGATTTGCCCGGGATGACTTCGACCACTCGTACGCTGATGGTCGAGAGCGCGCGCGCCAGATCCTTGGACAGCGCCGTGATCTGGCTCGCCTTTACGCCCGGTGCCGGGCGCATTTCAAAGCGCGTAATGACCGGTCCCGGGTGGACCGCGGTCACCTCGACCTCGACGCCAAAGTCCTTGAGCTTCAGTTCCACCAGGCGCGACATGGCCTCGAGCGCCT
>Ga0302311_10001878_pt1 | contig 24265 bp, 21 predicted proteins | sample III_Palsa_N1_3_FD_200449 | JGI IMG/M metagenome (GOLD analysis project Ga0302311, IMG submission 200449) | Peat permafrost microbial communities from Stordalen Mire near Abisko, Sweden - III_Palsa_N1_3 | ecosystem: Environmental > Terrestrial > Soil > Palsa > Peat permafrost | place: Sweden... | reverse complement strand
GGCACGGCGCGGGCCACGCATCTTTTGGTGCCGAGGTGGATGTGTACGGTGTCACCGGCAGCCAGGTGCGCGCTTGGCTCAGGCAGCAGGCGCAGTTGCACGTCCAGTCGACGTGACGGTAGCAGCAGTGCCGGCGCCGCGAGCCAGTCGCCGCGCTCGACCATTTCCCGATCCACCCCGACGAGATTCACGGCGCAGCGCTCGCCGGCGCGCGCGCTGCGGGTGGGGCGGTTCTGCGCGTGCACGCTGCGCACGCGCGCCGATCGGCCCGAGGGCATGATGGCAACCGTGTCCCGCTCATGCACGCTGCCGGATGCGATCGTGCCCGCCACGATCGTGCCATGACCGGGAAGAGTGAAGACGCGGTCGATGCTCAGCCGGAAAAGCTGCTCGCACCCGCGTCGCTTGTGGCGGCGCGCGCAATCCTCTAGATGCGCGCGCAGACTCGCAAGGCCCCCATCCTCGGCGTCCAGAGCGTTGACCTCGAAAATAGGGGCATCAGAGAGCGCGCTGCCCAAGAGGAGCGAGGCCACCTGAGCTCGAACCTCACCCACACGGGCCGGGCCCGCCCGATCGAGCTTGGTCAGGACAATGAGCGCGCGCGGTACGCCGAGGAGTTCCAATATCGCGAGGTGCTCGCGCGTCTGCGGCATCACACCGTCATCGACCGCCACGACCACAAGGGCGAGGTCAATGCCGCAGGCTCCGGCGGCCATGGTGGCGACGAAGCGCTCGTGCCCCGGAACGTCGATGAACCCGAGTCTGTGGCCGTCCGCAGCGTCCATGTAAGCAAAGCCGAGTTCGATGGAGATGCCGCGCAGCTTCTCCTCTTTCAGTCGATCGGTGTCGACGCCGGTCAGCGCCTTGACGAGCGTTGTCTTGCCATGATCCACGTGTCCGGCCGTACCGATGATCATGCGTGTGCGTGCCGCAGCTGGGCGAGGAACTGCGGCTCATCGGCCGGCTCAAGGCAGCGCAGATCGAGCCATAACGTATCGTCGGCGAGTCGCCCGAGGACCGGCCGCGGCAGCGCCCTGAACCTGCGCTCGAGGCGACCGAGTCCGCCGCGGCGACGCCTACTCGCGTCGGGGCGAGCGGCGCGAATACACAGGGCGTAGCTTGGCAGCAGGTCTATCGGCAGTGCGCCACTACCGATCTGGCTTTTGACCGCCGAGACCCGCACTTCGTAATCTTCTGCCAGGGCGCCTTGCACGCCCGCAAGCAGGCGCAGCGCCTGCGCCTCGATCTCAGCTGGCGGACGCGTCAGCAATCGCAGAGTCGTCAGCCGCTCCGAAAGGCGCTCAGGCGTGCGGTAGAGCCTCAACACGGCCTCGAGCGCCGCGAGGGTGAGCTTCCCGACCCTGAGCGCGCGTTTCAGGGGGTGCTTCTTGAGTCGGGCGATCAAATCGGCGCGACCGACCACGATTCCTGCCTGTGGCCCCCCTAAAAGCTTGTCGCCGCTGAAGCAAACCAGATCCGCTCCCGCCGCGAGGGTCGCGCGCGCAGTCGGTTCATGGGGCAAAGCCCACTCCTTGAGCTCAAGCAGCGAGCCACTGCCGAGATCGATGATTAGCGGCAGTTCGCGCACCCGAGAGAGTCCGGCGAGAGCCTCGAGCGGCACGCTCTCAGTGAATCCCTGAATCACGTAGTTGCTGGTATGCACCTTCATCAGGAGCGCGGAGCGCGCGCCCACGGCCTGTTCGTAGTCACTGAGCCGCGTGCGGTTGGTAGTGCCGACTTCGATGAGCCGCGCCCCGGCCTGACGCATGATGTCGGGGATGCGGAAGGCGCCACCGATCTCGACCAGTTCCCCGCGGGAAACCAGAACATCGCGCCGTGCAGCCAGGGCGCTCAGGACGAGGAGCACCCCCGCCGCGTTGTTGTTCACGACCGTGGCGGCCGCAGCCCCCGTCAGCTCGCACAGCAGCGCTTCCACGTGAGCATCACGATCCCCGCGAGCTCCCGTGGACAGATCGTATTCGAGATTGACTGGAGTTCCGGCGCAGCGCAGCAGTGCCTCCAGTGCCTCCTCGGGGAGCGGCGCGCGCCCGAGGTTGGTATGCAGAACGGTACCGGTGAGATTGAAGACCGCGCGCAGGCTGACTTGCTGACGCACGCGCAGCCGTTTATCGGCCTCTCCGGCAATGAATGCGGGGGTGAACTCGGCGCCTGCGGCGATTCCGGCAAGGGCCCGCTGGCGCAGCGTGTCGAGCTGCAGTCTCAGCGCGGCGGTGAGCTCGGAGAGGCCAAAGTTGGCAAGCAGACCGGCGAGCGCGGGCTCCCGGAGCAGTCGGTCCAGGGAGGGGATATCCGACGGGCGCGCGGGGGACCGCTCGAGGTCGTTCATAACTGCGAGGAGTCTAAGCGTTCGCAAGACGTGCCGCGATGCGGCAGGGTGGGGCGGTCAGTCGGTCGGGGGCTGCCAGAGAAACGGGTTGCCCGAGGCGCGCCGGTGCCGCTCGGCCCCCATGAGCAGGTCAAGTGACAGGCTGGCGAGGTCGTCCGCGACCGGCTCGGCGGCCGGATCCTTCTCGTGGTAGAGGATCTTGCGGTACGTGCGGCAGGAATCGCAGCTCTCTGCGCGCACCGCCCCTGAGCCTTCCGCGACGTAATGATAATGAATGCCCTCACTCGAGAGGCAGTGGCTGCACTTGATGCGTACCAGGTGCCACTCCGTGGCGCACAGCGGGCAGTGCAGATAACGGTAACCCTGATACTGCGCGTCCGCACGCACGACGCTGGCGACCGGTAGGGTGCCACACACCGGACAGACCCCGGCCATGGCAGTCTCGGCCGGGCGGTTGTGCAGCGAGGTGAGGATGTTTGAGTCGCGCTCAAGCGCCCGAATCAGGCCAACCCAGTAGACCTGCAACGCCGCCATCAGAAAGGGAGCGGCCTGAACGTCTATGGTCCCGGGGCTCACCCCGAGCAGGCGGTCAGCCTGGGTCTCGAGCCAGGCGGGATCCTCCGCAAGGAGGCGCGCGCACACAGCGCGCGCCGATACGGGCCCCTGGTGCCGCAGTGACTCGCAAAGCTCAACGAGTACGGCACGCCAGCGTGCCTCGCGGCTCCATGCCGATGCCTGCAGCACCGGCAGGCCGTGAGCCTGCGCGCGCGCGATCCGCGCCGGCAATTGCTCGATGACTGCACTCGCCGGGTCGGGCGCGCTGAGGCGGTCGCGCGCCCGCTGCTGGGCCTGGCACAGTGAGGCGATCAACTCGAGGTAATCACCGATTGCGTGCCCGAAGCTCAGCGCCACCAGCCGTTCCGCGCGCTTCTGATAAAGGGTTGCAGGGTCGGCCAGTCGCAGACGCGGGATGGAGCGTTCGGTGAACGCCTCAATCTGCGCCGGATCGAGGATTCGCTGCACGACTCATGATCTCCCGGAACCAGGCACGGTGATGCTTCCATGCCCACCCCGGGGTGACGGTTCCCCGCGTCATGGCCTCAACGGAGCCCTTCACCCAGATCGCAGCATAGACATGCACGATGATGGTGCAGATTAGCACCAGGGCGGCGATAGCGTGCAGCACTGAACCGAGACGAACGACGGCGACTGAAAAGTAGCCCGTGGTGTACACGCGCCAGATAGTGATGCCCGTGAGCAAAAGCAGCGCCAGGCAGGTCGCGACCGAATAGAAGACCAGCTTCTGTCCGGCGTTGTAACGCCCGACTTCGGGAAGGCGGTCCTCCCGGTTCGTGATGACGTCGCGGTACTGCCGCAGCCACTGCCAGTCCCGGGGCTGCATACGGTTGTCGCGCGCCACGCGCGATGCCAGAAACACGAACGACAGGCACATCGCAAGTCCCAGGTAGGGGTGCAGGATGCGCGTCCAGGGACCGCCGCCGAGCAGGTTGCTGAGAAAGAAGAGCGCCGGGTGAAAGAGCGCGAGGCCCGACACTGCCACCAGAATGAACGTAATAGCCCCGAACCAGTGATTGGTGCGCTCGTTGGCATCGTAGCGGACGATCAATTCCCGGGGGCGTACCACGGCCGGCCCGGCCCCGTCGGCTTCGTTTAACCGGGGTATCGCGCTCATGAGGCTTTCTCCAGACTGCGGCGGGCGGCAGCCGCCTCAGCCTCGTCGCGCTCGTTGGTCTCGTCGGGTCCCACCCGTATGTAGTGGAAGAAGCCTGCGAGAGCGGTGAACGCCATCAGCGCAATGCCGAGTGGCTTCGCGACACCCTTCCACAGACGCACCGTGGGACTTATGTGCGGATCCTGCGCCAGCCCGCTGTAGAGCTGCGGCTGGTCGGCGTGATGCAGCACGTACATCACGTGCGTGCCCTGCACGCCGGCCGGGTCGTAGAGCCCGGCGTTCTCAAAGCCACGGCTCTTCAGGTCCTCGATGCGCTCGGCGGCGTGCTGCTTCATGTCGTCCTTGGTGCCGAACACCAAGGCCCCGGTCGGACACGACTTGATGCAGGCCGGCTCCAGACCCACCGCGACGCGGTCCGAACACAGCGTGCACTTGTAGGCCTTGTGGTCCTTCTTGGAAATGCGCGGAATATCAAAGGGGCAGCCGGTGACGCAGTAGCCGCATCCGATGCAGTTCTCCTCGTGGAAATCCACGATACCGTTCGCGTACTGCACGATCGCGCCCGGGGAGGGGCACGCCTTGAGGCAGCCCGGGTCGGTGCAGTGCATACAGCCGTCCTTGCGAATCAGCCACTCGAGATCCCCCTTGGGATTCTCCACTTCCGCGAAGCGCATCAGCGTCCAGCTGCTGGCACTCAGATCGCGCGGGTTCTGGTATTGCCCGATATTGGTACCGATTTCATCTCGCAGGTCGTTCCATTCCATGCAGGCCACCTGGCAGGCCTTGCAGCCGATGCACTTAGTGGTGTCGATGAGCTTGGCAACCCCGCCACCTGCCGGGGGCTGGCGGATCTCCGGTGAGCGCGTGGTCGTCGCCGAGCGCCGCACGATGTCGAGGGACTGCAATGCCATGCTGGTTCGTCCTTTAAGCTTTCTCGACCTTGACGAGGAACGACTTGAACTCCGGCGTCTGCGAGTTGCCATCCCCCACCACCGGCGTCAGGGTATTGGCGAGGAAGCCGGGTTTTGCCAGTCCCTTGAAGCCCCAATGAATGGGGATACCGACGTGGTGCAGTGTCTTGCCCTCGATCTGCAGCGGCTTCAGGCGTTTGGTCACCACTGCGATGGCCCGGATGTAGCCGCGGTTGGAACTCACCTTCACCGTGTCCCCGCTGGAGATGCCAAGGTCCTTCCCGAGCACTTCGCCGATCTCCACGAACTGCTCAGGCTGGATGATGGCGTTGAGGCGTACGTGCTTGGTCCAGTAATGGAAATGCTCGGTCAGACGGTAGGTGGTCGCCGCATGCGGAAATTCGGCCGCGGTGCCGAAGGCCTTGCGATCGTCTGCAAACACCCGCGCCGCGGGATTGTTGAGCGCCAGCGGTTGGTTAGGGCTTAAGGGGTTTTTCGCCAGCGGCGTCTCGAAGGGTTCGTAGTGCTCGGGGAAGGGGCCCTCGACCATGTTGTTTCGGGCGAAGAAGCGTGCCACGCCTTCCGGATTCATGATGAAGGGACCCATGCCGTGGGTCGGGTCCTCATCGGCCTTGAAGTCCGCGATATCGGCACCGCCCCAGGCCGTGCCATTCCAGGAAACCAGAGCGCGCTCGCGATTGAACGGTTTGCCGTCGACATCGCATGAGGCCCGGTTGTAGAGCACGCGGCGGTTGGCGGGCCACGCGAATGCCCAGTTCAGGTTTTGCCCGATGCCCGTGGGATCGGAGTTATCCCGCCGCGCCATAAGATTACCGGTTGGACCCCAGGCGCCGCAGAAGATCCAGCAGCCGCTCGCGGTCGTGCCGTCGTTACGCAGCTCGGCGAACCCCGCCAGCTGTTCGCCCGCCTTGCGGGTGATCTTGGTGGCGTCCTTGGGATCAGCAAGATCCTTCAGGGCCTTGCCGCAGTACTCCCGCGCGAGTTCCGCCGGGGTCGGAGTCTGCGCGTGCGCGTAGGGCCAGGAGAGCTTGAGGATCGGATCGGGCTGTGCGCCGCCTTCGGCCTGGTAGAGCGCGCGGATGCGGGTGAAGAGGCCGCTCATGATGTCGATATCCGAGCGCGCCTCTGCCGGCGGCTCGGCGCCCTTCCAATGCCATTGCAGCCAACGCGAGGAATTGGTTAAGGAGCCTTCTTCCTCTGCGAAACAGGAGGTCGGCAGCCGGAACACCTCGGTCTTGATCTGCGCCGGATCGACCTCGTTATGCTCGCCGAAGTTGCGCCAGAACTCGCTCGTCTCGGTCGCGAGCGGATCCATGATCACGAGGAACTTGAGCTTCGCCAGCGCTGCATTCATCTTCGCCTTGTTCGGTGCAGCGGCGAGCGGATTAAATCCCTGGCAGATGTAGCCGTTGATCTGTCCCTGATTCATGAGCTCGAAGGCCTGGAGCATGTCGTAGAGCTTGTCGAGCTTGGGCAGATAGTCGTAGCCCCAGTGATTCTCGGCCGTGGCGGCATCGCCCCACCAGGCCTTCATGAGACTCACGAAGAACTTGTCGTAGTTCTGCCAATAGGAGAGCTGATTCGGCCGCAGCGGCTTGAAGGCGCGCGCGGCGATGTACTGGTCGTAACTCTGCTCGGACTCGTTCGGCAGCGTCATGTAGCCGGTCAGGAGGTTCGACATCAGCCCCAGATCCGTCAGGCCCTGGATGTTCGAGTGCCCGCGCAGCGCGTTCATGCCGCCGCCGGCGATGCCGATGTTGCCGAGCAGCAGCTGCACCATGGCCCCATGACGGATGATCTGCGAGCCGACCGAGTGCTGTGTCCAGCCGAGCGCGTACATGATGGTCATGGCGCGCGTCGTGGTGGCGGTTGAGCCGATCATCTCGCAGATCTGCAGGAATTTCTCCGGCGGTGTGCCGCATACGCGCGCCACCATCTCCGGGGTGTAGCGCGCGTACTGCTCCTTCATCAGCTGATACACACAGCGCGGATGTGCCAGCGTGGGGTCCGCCTTGACGTAGCCGTCGGGGCCAATCTCGTAGTCCCAGGTGGTCTTGTCGTAAGTGCGCTTCTCGGCGTTGTACCCGGAGTACAAGCCCTCGGTGAACGTGAAGTCGTCGCGGACGATGAAGGTGAAATCGGTGTAGTTCTTGACGTACTCGTGCTGGATCTGGTCCTTGGCGAGGAGGTAGCTGATCACTCCGCCCAGGAAAACCATGTCCGTGCCGGTGCGGATCGGTGCGTACACATCGGCGACCGAGGCGGAGCGGGTGAAGCGCGGATCAACGACAATCAGGCGGGCCTTGTTGTGCGCCTTGGCCTCCGTGACCCATTTGAAGCCACACGGATGCGCCTCGGCGGCATTGCCACCCATGATGAGGATGAGGTCGGCATTCTTGATGTCGACCCAGTGGTTCGTCATCGCTCCACGGCCAAACGTCGGGGCAAGACCTGCCACCGTCGGGCCGTGTCACACACGCGCCTGATTGTCGAAGACCAGAAGTCCGAGGCTGCGGGCGATCTTGTGGGTTATGTAGCCGGTCTCATTGCTACTGGCGGACGCCGCCAGCATCCCTGTCGTGAGCCACCGGTTGACAGTCAGCCCTTCTGGCGTTTTCGCGACGAAATTCGCGTCGCGATCCACTTTCATCAATTTCGCGATACGACTGAGCGCGTCGTCCCAGGAGATGCGCTGCCACTGATCGGAGCCGGCCGCCCGGTACTCGGGGTATTGCAGACGGCTCGGACTGTGGACGAAATCCAGCAGACCGGCGCCCTTCGGGCACAGCGTGCCGCGGTTCACCGGATGGTCGGGGTCGCCCTCGATGTGAATGATGCTCGCCTTGGCGTTCTTGGCTCCGTCCCCCAGGCCGTACATGAGAATGCCGCAGGCGACGGCACAGTAGGGACAGGTGTTGCGGGTCTCGGTCGCGCGCGTGAGCTTGAACTCCCTCACCTCGGCGAGGGCTTTGGAGGGCGAGAAGCCCATAAGAGCCAAGCTGGATCCGGCAAGAGAGGCGCCCGTGACGGTCAAGAACTGACGCCGGGTGATGTCCACCATAGAATTCCCCTGGGCTTGCTCGCTGACACCCGCAGTCTACAGCAGAAGTATTATCCTGATGTCCGCGCTGAGGATCCGGTGGGCGATAGCGTTGCCGGCATCGGGCCGCAGGCCGTTGCCCAGCAGTTCGATCCAAATATCGCAATTCGATACAAATCCCGTCCGGCCCGCGGGCGTGGTGCGTCAGGAATCCAACGACAGCGTGCAGGCGACTCGAGCGTTTGTTGCAAGACCTTGGCTCGTCCCGCGCCGGGTATCTCAGGAGTTGAGCCGCGCAGGACCGGTCATCAAGCGCTGGGACACCTGAGCGGACGATTGCCGCGCCGGTGTCGTTGGCGACTGAGGCTGCAGCGCAAGCTTGGCGTCGCGGGCCGCGACCCGGTCCGACGCCGGCCGAAAACGCCTCTATGTGGCAGCTGCTTCCCAGGTTGAGGTCGGGTTCCGGCCCGTGCGGACGTCGCGCCTCACCCGAAACTTTATATGTACCGCGGGGAGCCGGCCGGGCCCCTGGAAAGGTGGCGCTTCGAAATGACGCCATCACAGGCTAAGGGATCCTTCGGATCGCCACGCCCTCATTGACGTCCGCAGCGATCTTCGAGAAAACGCGGCGGTCTATTTGACACTCAGGTACGCATCGAGACTCCAGGATCCTCCGCCTGCCACGGCCAGGAAGAGGAAAATGAAGCAGTAGAGTACCGCCAGCTCTCCTTCGTTGAGTGCCGGCATGAAGAAATGGCCCTGCCGGGCATGCACCCAGAAATAACCTACGGCCATTTCTCCGCACAGGATGAAGGCAACGGGGCGCGTAAACAGCCCGACGAGCAGCAGCAGACTCCCCGTGACCTCGAGCACCCCGGCAAAGCCGTCGCGGGAGAACGCGTGCAGCCCGTCGAAGAGCGCAACGTGCGGAACATGAAACAGCTTGGCGGTCCCATGCTGCAGGTACAGGTATGCGCTCACCAGACGCAGCGCGGAGAGCGCCGCCGGAGTCCAGCTGTCGAAAAAATGTTGATCGAGCGCCACCCGAGTAGTCCTCTTTCGAGGCGACGTCTCTTAGGCTGCACTCTGCTGTGGCACTGCCACGACCTCGCTCAAGAGGCCCGTCTGCATGTCTAGCACAAACCCGCGCACGGGCACGTCTTTTGCGATCCAGGGGTGTGATCGCACAGTGTTGATCTGCTCGCGCGTGTTCGCCTCGGGGTCCCTGAAAGAGAAGAAGCGCATCGGTGCCGGCGAGGCGTCGCCGGTCACACTCGACAGCCGTGCGTTCAGCTCAGCGTCAGTGAAGGTAGTGAAGCCGCAACCCGTATGGTTGAGGAGCATGATTGCGCTGCTTCCCAGTACGCGAGTTGAAACGACGAGCTCTGCGAGCACGTCTTCCGTGACCGCGGGTCCGCCGGTTCGGATCACGTCAATATCGGCCTGCGGTAGCCCCAGGATCTCGGGGAGGTTCGACAGGCGAGGGTCCATGCACGTTACAACCGCAACCTTGGGAGCCGGTGGTTGCCCGAGTTTCGGGTCGTACTTCTTCGCATAGTCAAGGTTTGCTTTCAGCGCGCTGTCGATAATATTCATGGTTGAGCTCCAAATTTTATGCCGCCAAAGACCGCTCGGCGGCTGCTGTCGACCCAAGTGGAGTACACCACGAGCACAGCGAGGAATCTGTTGGACGATGGTATCGGCGATACCGATGATGGCCTTAGCCAATCCGTCGACCTGAACCGGGAACCCCGCTCGTGTCGAAATTCTGATGCACGGGGGAGGGCTCGCCGGGAAGCCGGAACAAGAGGAACGCTCGCTTCTTTGCCATCGTCGTCAGATCGGTCGATACCTTGGTGCAATGGCGAGCGTGGGTTGTCACGGGCTGAATGGACACAGGCGCTGGGCGTGAAGCCTCCGGTGCGGCGAGTGGGCAAAACGAGTAATCATGAACTGAAGTGAGGAAGACGGGATGAACCGCAAAAGCAAGTGGATCGTTGGCACCCTGTTGCTGGCCCTCGCGGTCGTGAGCGGCGTGGCGGGTTCCAAACAGGACAAGTACACGCTGCAGCTGCCTGGCGGAGTGGCTTTTTCTGACTTCAGGGGCTACGAAGACTGGCAGCTCATCTCCAGCGCGAAGACCGACGACAGGTTGAAAGTGATCCTCGGTAACCCGACAATCATCGCGGCTTACAAGTCCGGCATTCCGGGGAACGGAAAACCGTTTCCGGAGGGCTCGAAGATCGCGAAGGTGCAATGGAAACCGAAGAAGAGCACGGAAGCCCCGTTCGTCGTCGATGTGCCGGACACGCTGGCGGATCTTTTCTTCATGGAGAAGGACAGCAAGAGATTCCCCGCCACCGGCGGCTGGGGCTATGCCCAGTTTGACTATGATCCGGCATCGGCAACTTTCACGCCCGATAAAGCCGGCACTCCCGGTTGCGGACAGACCTGTCACGTGGCGGTGAAGGCGAAGGACTACGTCTTTCACCCCTACGAGACGCGGTGACCTGAGCGCCCGAGACAGCCATGAGGGGAGCAGCTGTCGCCATCGGCCTTGTCCTCCTGATCGGAGGCATGCGAGATGCGCACGCAGGCTCGAAGCTACCCGATCCGGTAAACGCTGGCGTTGCCGAGCGGCTGTATAGATTGGATTGCGGTCATTCGCTCGCGAACGACGAGTCGGTGTGGACACCGGGCGAGAACGTCGGGCGTGACATTGAATTCTCATCCACCTGTTGGCTGATAAAGCATCAAAGCGAGTGGCTGCTCTGGGATACGGGTGTTCCGCAGGCCGCGCTCAAGGACCCTAGGGGATGGTCCACTTTACCAAAGCTGATCGTCTATCACCTCGACCACTCACTGACAGATCAGCTCGCCGAAATCGGACTGAAGCCCGGCGATGTCGGTCGTGTTGCAATTTCGCATACGCATGGCGATCACATAGGCAATATGGCTTTGTTCCCGAACGCTACAGTCGTGATGCAGCGCGCTGAGTACCGGTGGATATATTCCCCCGACGGGGCAAACGACAACGTCAATCAGTTAATGGCTCTGGCACGCAAGCTCCTGGGTACCCCGAAGAACCTGCAGCTCATCGACGGTGATACCGATGTGTTCGGCGATGGGAGCGTGACTCTGGTCTCCACACCGGGGCATACCCCGGGGCATCAGTCGCTGCTGCTCCATCTCAAGAATTCGGGCTTCATCGTGCTCTCCGGCGACGTTGTTCATCTGGAGGAGAATTTCCAGAAGAACATCGTCCCGTCGCTGAATGCCGATAAAGCAGAGTCACTCGCGTCTATGGAAAGAGTCAGGCAGCTGATGGCTCAGTACAAGGCGTCGCTGTTCATCAACCATGACAAAAGCCAGACCGACAAGCTCAAGATGATTCCGGCTTTCTACGACTGAAGCTCGTCGATCCGACCTTGAAGGGCCGCGATCCGCGCGCGAGTCCGGTATGCGTTCGCCGTCGTCGGTCGGAGGCGCGATTGGAGCAATGATGGGATCCACGGGAATGGTCAGCGACTTCGACAGCGCCGGTGGCTTTGGCCTCATAGTCGCGGATGAGGGTGATCTTTTTCCGTTCAATCTTCACGGGGCACCACCCGCGCTGCGAACTCGCATCCGGACTGGAACACGAGTCAGATTCAGCAGGCAGGCATCGGAGCCAGCGATGCGGGCCACTGAGGTGACCCCGATAGAGGAGAGGAGCGACGTCGGATCGGCGAGGGCAAGCGTTCCGGCGCCCTAGCGATGTCGACATGGAAACACTGTTTCGCTCATCGCCACGCTGTAGTACTGGGCGGCTTTCTTGATATTGACAAATGCGAGGTCGCGATCCTCGTCGCTCACGTCCGCCACTTGATTGAATCTTGCAAGCGCGCTGCGAACATGCGACGCATCGGTCATGGATTCTTTTCGAGATCGCGGGAACGCAAAAGCGCTGTCAGGCAACGAGTTCACCTGGTCAGCGTTCAGTCGACCGTGTTCTGCGAAGTTGTATGGCGGTTCCCACGTAGATTTGTCAGCCGATGCGTTCATGCAATGTCCCGATCCAAACTGGTCATGCCCCATTGCAACTGGCCGCCAGGAGCTCCTTCGTCCGGTTTCGAGGTTCGCCGCAGGGATTGGACCGCGAAGGTTGATACGGCGCCATTGTACGATGGTGTCGCGTGATGCCGAGCCGCACGTCGGGCCAGGGTAAATCGCTTGGGTCAATCGGATGGCCGCCGTCGCCCGACGGGTTCTAGGCGACGGGCCTCGTGGCGGTCATCGCGGCACTTGCTCTACGAAAGGCGCCCTCCACGTCGCGGCCTGGAAGGCATCTGAGAAGTATTGCGTTTCCCGGGCGACCTTGTCGCCCACAAACTCCATGATGCTCACGGTGTACGAGGGCTTGTTGTCATACGTCAGAATGTATTGGGTAACCCAAAGGTTTCCATTCCCGATAACTCGTTGGATGGTAAAGCGCTTCTTATTAGGCTGAAGCATGCGGCTCGTCTGTATGTTTTTTCGCCCGAGAACGCGCTCGCCCGACTGTGGGTACTCCAATACGGCATCTTCCTGATAGATGCGATGTTCAGTTTCGAAGTCGCCGGCATCGGAAGCCGCCCAATGTTGATCCAGCGCCGCGCGTGTCTGCCGATCATCCATTTCACTAGGGCCTTCGGTAGCCAAAGAGACAAACCCCGCAGCTCTGAATCAAGAACGGCGATACCCTTCTGCTGCGCCGCACCGATCGCACGCTTGCTTGAAGCTGCCGTACTAGGTTAATCGCTCCACCCACGCAAGCCAAGATGCCGCCGCGCCCAGAGAAAAACCAGTGATGCTGGCGCACTCGGGTGATCGATAGTAGGGCCGATATCTTGGTTCAATGTCTTCGCATGTGTGCTTATGGTCGGATGTGGAACGCGGGCTAGACGCGGATTGGCGAGCGAGTTGCGATGTATTCTGGGCACCAGGGTGGTGAGTGTGGGGGCGTGCCGGATGGTAGGAGTGCCCCAGAGCGCAGAAGGGCAGGAGGTCGACTGGCCAGCCGGTCGCGCCAAGAGCCGCCGGACCGAGGGAATTTGCGCCTGGTGTTCGTCCAAGGTGGTGTACACACCGACGGTCGTATGGAATCTCGACGCTGAGTGCAATGTGAAAACGCAGCCGAACTTCGCAGCGCTAGCGTGGCTGTTGCAGATGACGCGGTGGCTCCGATGCTTCTGGGAGTAGCCGTTGCTACAGTCACGCTCGTGGCAGCATGCGTAGTGTCCGTTGTCTTTGGACCAGACGCGGAAGTGCTAAACCCCATTGACGGACGATCCTCCAGCCGCGGTAGCGACGGGAACCCTGGCGTTGACTGTTCGTTAGGCAGCGACGCAACGGCTCGTACCGAAGAGCCGACTTCGTCTGAGGAGGGCGCGGCGGCATAGAAGGCTACACCACCTTGGCCGCGCTTCCGGGGGCTCCTTCGGTCTTTGCATAAGATGGGCTTGCCGCCAGAGACTTTCCGTCACAATGGCGGCATTGTCGCAAGCCGCGCGACGCGCAATGGAGACGGTCGTATGTCCGCGATTTTTGATGCGGTCGTCATTGGCATGGGGCAGGCGGGCCCATCCCTTGCAGCGCGTCTTTGTGCCCAGGGAATGAAGGTTGCTATCGCGGAAAGGGGCCCATTCGGCGGGACATGCGTAAACAATGGCTGTACTCCTACCAAGGCCATGGTGGCAAGCGCCTATGCCGCGCACTTGGCGAAGCGTGCCGCCGAGTATGGCGTGATATTGGATGACTCCCCTGCGGTCAGCATGAAACGCATCAAGGCGCGCACGGGAGAAATTGTGCGCAATGCGCGCGACGGCGTAGAGAATTGGATGGGGGGCTTGAGGAGCGCGACTATCTACCGCGGTCACGCTCGCTTCAGCGGGCCGCGCTCGGTGGAAGTGAATGGTGAAGTGCTCACTGCCGACAGGATCTTTGTCGACGTGGGCGGTCGACCACTCATTCCAAAAATGCCCGGGCTGGATACGGTCCGGTATCTCACCAGTGCAACGATGATGGATCTCGACTTCGTGCCCGAGCATCTGGTGGTGATCGGCGGGAGCTACGTAGGGCTGGAGTTTGCTCAGATGTTTGGCCGCTTTGGCAGTCGAGTTACCATAGTGGAAATGGGGCTGCGACTCGTGGGACACGAAGACGAGGATGTGTCGCGGTGTATCGAGGACTTTCTGAGTGCCGAAGGCATCTCCCTACGTTTGGGAGCTCAGTGCGTGAGCGTACACAACGCGGAAAATGGCGTTTCGGTTGGCCTGGATTGTAAGGAAGGGGAGCCGCGCGAGCATGGCAGTCACGTCCTGCTGGCCGTGGGGCGCACGCCCAATACAGACGACCTTGGTCTGGACGCGGCGGGGATAAAAACCGACGGACGCGGCTATATCGAGGTGGACGATGAACTGCGCACGTCGAATCCACACGTCTGGGCTTTGGGCGACTGCAACGGCAAAGGCGCCTTCACGCACACTGCGTATAACGATTATGAGATTGTCGCCGACAACCTGCTCGCCGGTGCGGGGCGGAAAGTTACCGACAGGCTACCGGTCTACGCTCTCTACACGGATCCGCCCTTGGGGCGGGTCGGTATGAATGAGGCAGCGATCGCGAAGGCTGGCATCGAGGCGCTCGTCGGCAAGTTACCCATGACCCGCGTCGCGCGCGCAATAGAGAAGGGTGAAACTCAGGGGTTCCTGAAAGTTCATATTGAGAAGAAATCGAGACGCATCCTCGGCGCCTCGCTGGTGGGTGTGGGCACGGACGAGTCTGTGCAGTCACTCATAGATGCAGTGTACGCGAAGACGGCCTACACGGACTTCCAGCGCCATGTACGCATCCACCCCACCGTCAGTGAACTCTTGCCGACCGTCCTGGAAGATTTGCGGCCGATGCGGTAACCCCGCCACGCGTCCCGCGCGGCGGCGGGAAACCGCTCCGCAGTCAAAGTTCGTATGCGGTGACGCGACCGCGGGAGCCTGACTCAATTCCATAGACGAAGACAGCCTCGGCAGGTTCTTACGACAGGTTTAGCCCGTCGAGAGCCGCTCGCGCAACCAGAGTGTCCTGTTCGACACTTCCCCCGCTTGCACCCACGCCTCCAATTACGATGCCGTTGACCTTGACCGGGATGCCACCGCCGAAAATCACCACTCGGCAACGGTTTGTCGTGTTGATCCCGAAACCCTGCTGACCGCTCTGCGCCAGGCGGGCCAGCGCATCCGTCGGCATGTCGAATGCCCTCGCAGTCCAGGCTTTGTCGATCGCGATGTCAACGCTCCCTAGCCAGGCACCGTCCATGCGGGCGTGTGCAACCAGGCCGCCGCCTGCGTCCACAACGGCAATGTTATACGGGACTTTAAGTTCCAGCGCCTTGCGTTCGCCCGCAGCAATGGCCTGTCGGGCGTCGTCCAGGTTCAAACTCAGCACTTCTCGCGGCATTTTGGCTTCCTCAGTTGGTAGATGATTTCGAATCGGTCATTTCCGACGCAAACATGGCTACCCGTGTCGGCCGAGCTTCGAGAAGGCCGTCGGAATTCGAGCCTGCGCCTATCGGACCGCTCTCTGACTGGTCCGCCCGATGCGTCGCCATCCGTCACCGGTTGCATGGCTGCGGGCGGTGCGGACCGCCAGAGTTCAGCGGAGCTGCCCGAGCTGGTATCCGAGGCGATTTTCCACGTCGCCTGGCTTCTGAAAGCCCTTATCGAACAAGATTTTGAAGTTCCGCTGTGTCGTCGGTCGAGTGATCGACTTGATGCAGGTATCCCATCCTTCGGCGATTTCCACATCCGGCGGAAGCGTCGCATTCGTCAGGCGCTTCGTGTTCGCGATCGCCCACTTGTCGAACGAGGCTATGCGGCTCGCAAGCGCGTCCACGAATCGGTCAAGCTCCGCATCAGGTAACGACCGGTTCACGTAGCCATAGGCCTGGGCGAGCTCGCCGCCGATGTCCTCCGATCCCAGGAGCACTTCCAACGCCCGGCCGCGTCCCATAAGGCGGGGCAGGCGCGCCATAGGGCCGCCGCCGGCAACCATGCCGACACCGACTTCCCACTGCGACAAGATAGCCTTCTCCAGACTCGCGAAACTCATATCGCAGGCCAGCGTAATTTCGCTTCCGTTGCCGGTCGCCCGACCTCGAATCAGGGCTATCGACACGAAGGGCGCTCGCGTCAGGCGCACGAGTACGTCGGGCCACGATTCGAGACCTGTGGGTCCCTGAGGAATCGCCGTCATGTCTTCGAGCTTGGCGAGGAAATCGCTATGATTGAGAAAGAACCCTTCGACCGCGCTATCGAATACCACAACCTTGACCTTGTCGTCGGCCTCGAGCTTGTTCATGATTTCGCGGATCTCCAGAACGAACTGAGGACCCATGAGATTGAGCGGCGGATTGTCGAATGTCACTCGCATGTAACCCGGTGAGCGCTGGCTGAGCCGGATCTGTGCGTTCTTTGTTGTCGCGTCCATTAAATCCTCCTTAAGAGCCATTGCGCCTACGATGTCGCTACTGTGAGGCCCTCGCTGCGAGGTGGATATTGAACGATGGTATCGACTTGGCCGCGCGCGCCGGAGTCTGCTGCGCTTGGCCTGGCGACATCGCGGGTGCCCTTGAGTCATTACGCCTCGGCAGCCAAACGCAAGGCCCTCGGGGATATCCGGACCGGTACTATCGTGCAATTTACCCGTCTTAAAGCATTAGATCTGATGCTCAGTGGACCGCGTGCTACGACTGAAGGGCTAATGCCATGCGGAGGGAGCTCGCGCAGCGGGCGTGTGGTTGGATGTTATCGGTGGGAGTCCGTCCTTCACGCGGCGTCGCGCGGAAGGGTGCTACTGACACCGGCGTTTGTCGGGCTTCGGGGCTGGCCGTTTTCGCTTCCACTGGTTGAATCGACTGATTTGCGCAAGTCTCGACGTCGATTGGCTCTGTTGCCGTGCTCCGCGAGGCCCCTAAATCATGAATGCACTCTTCATCATCCAAGGTGCGCAAAGTCCGAACGCGGCGCTGGCGCTCAATCGCGTGGCACTCGGAGTGTTCTTCGTCATCAGCGGGTACCACAAGCTATTCAACACTTCGAGGCATGCGACACTGACTCAGACACTGGAAGACGATGGAGTGCACGCCGTGCCGATGATGCAATGGCTGCTGCCTAGCATCGAGTTCGCCGGCGGATCTGCGCTTATCATTGGTTTACTGTCGGTGCTGGCGGCCTTCGGGCTCTTCGTGGTTTGTTTTGGGGCCATTGCGCTTGACGCTTTCAAACGGGTTCGTGCATGGCAGCCAATTGACCGCGCCGATTGGCTCGGCGACCTGCTCTACGTGCCCGAGACGCTCTACTGCATCGGGTTGGCCGTGGTGATGCTCGCGGGGCCTGGACCGTGGAGTCTCGACGCGATTGTCCCGGCACTCCTTTCACGGTAGGGAGTCAGGCCCCCGAACCGGGTGGCTCTCACTGCACTCATTGTCCACAGGCGACGCTGTTCGCTACCGAACATGCGGCTTGAGAAAGTCAGCACGACACGAGGCGCCTGTCATCGGCTGAAGTCTGGAGTCATCGGCGGCCTCGCACCGCGCCCTCCGCGCGCTGAGCGCTTCCCCGGCCGGCGCGCCGCTCATTCGGAGGCTCATGTCGGCAGCACCGCGGACCTACCCATTGTGAGACCCCGTCGATCGCGCAATCCCGAGTTCACGCGTGGCTATTTGCGGCCGAGGGACGGGTCACCGTGAACAACTTCGATTGCGGAATTTCTCGTGGACCCGACCATTGATTGGGCGGGTTCTCTGTGTCTCCTCGATATCCGGGGCCGAAGTCACGACTTGTCTGGCGCGCCCGACTTGCGAGCGGTTCGCCGAGCCGGGTAACTCGGCTGGAGCACGAGCGGGGCGGCCGCCTCTACGCTCCGCTCACTCGCTGCAGCCTGACCCTGATCACGTCTCCTGTGGGCGCTTCGATGCGACCGTCCTTGAGCGTGTTGGCCAACGGATTTACACCATAGAAGTCGAGCGGCACACCGAGCTCCCTCGGATGGCGAGGACTGCAGCCCTCGGGACTGAGCTGCAGGTGCCGCTGGCCGGCGGAATACGTGCTGCCGCGCGGGTGGAGCTGGCACTCGCCATCTCCCGATGGCGCTTGGTACTGCAACGTGCCTTCGATTCCGCCGTCGTCTCGCACGCGGCTGATGCTCAGACTGACGACACGGAGTAGCTCCTTGCCCGAGGCATCGACATAGTTCCCGTGCCAGGTTCCCGATAGGTCCTGCCGGGTGGGGGCAGTTTCCGTGGCGGGCGTTGCCCCCGTCGCGGACACAGTTGCCGCGGTGCTTGTATCTGCTGTGTGCGCCGCCGCTGGTTCGTCGCCCGAAGGCGAGATCGCAGGTGGCGGCGCGGTGGGTTCCGCGGATGTCGGCGGCTGTGTCTCCGTCGGGGGTTGTGCGTTCGCAAAACGAGGGTCGCCGGAGGTAGGGGACGCCGCCCGTGGCGTCGCGGGCAGCCGCTCCTTGTGGTGGAGCAGCGCGCCTAGCACGAGCGTCGCGACGAGCATTGTCGCAATGAACGGCCGGCCGGCTCGCAGGCTTTGGATGAAACTCGGCGGTGCGCCACGCAACCCTTGCGCCGCGAGAGAAGGTGCTGCAGACGATGATGTGGAGTTGTGGCTTAGTCTCGTGGTGTCCGGTGTTCCGACGAGCGCAGCATTCTCTGCAATCACCGGCGAGGTAATTTCAGCCGGTGACGACCCGGACTGGGGCGGGTACGCCTCTTGCCGCAGCGTTCCCGCGGAGTAGTCGAACGCCATCGTGTCCTTTGGTTCGCGCACGGTCGCGGACGCGAACTCGAACCCCATCGTGCCGCCAGGCTCAAAAGCGGCGATCGACTCCCCGCTCACGGGCGGCGGCGAGTACTCGAGAGTAACCGTGCCACTTGAATCGGCCCGCGGTATCGCTACCGTCCCTGTGGGACCGACCCGCGGTGTCGCCACCGAGCCGTTCGGACCTAACGGTCGCGCCGCATTGGGCGCGGGTACGTCCGGCAGCGCGCGCATGAAGTCCTCGGCACTCTGGAAGCGCGCCTCGGGCTCCTTGGAGAGCGCGCGCATCACGGCGTCCACGATCGACTGCGGAATATCGCGACAATGGACCGTCGGCGGCTCCGGCAGATCGTTCACATGGGCGTTCAAGACGCTGTACTCGGTCTTGCTGCGGGGATTGAACGGCGGCTGCCCGCTCAAGAGCTGGTAGAGCGTGACCCCAAGGGCGTACACGTCGGTGCGGCGATCGACAGCGCGACCCAGGATCTGCTCGGGCGCCATATAGAGCGGACTGCCGATGCTGGTGCTGGCCTTGGTGGCGCCCATTGCACCCTGGCGCTTGGCGATGCCGAAATCCATCACCTTGACGATACCGTCCTTGGTGATCATCAGGTTGGCCGCCTTCAGATCTCGATGGATAATGCCGGAGCGATGCGCAGCTGCGACCCCGCGCAATGCCTGCTTGAAGATCGGGATGCTCTCATGCGCTGGGATCGGCCCGCGCCTCCGGATCAACTGCTCCAGGCTTTCGCCGTCGATGAACTCCATCACCGCGACGGGTGCGCCGTCGTGGACGAAGTAGTCGAACAGCAGCCCGACGTTCGGGTGATTGAGTGCGGCCTGCAGGCGCGCTTCCTGACGGAAGCGCTCGACGAAGTCAGGATCGTTGCGCGACTCGGCGCTCATCACCTTGATCGCGACCGTTCGATCGAGATTCAGGTCGAGCCCCTTGTAGACGACGCCCATTGCGCCGCGCCCGACGAGTTCCAAAACGCGGTAGTGGTCTATGTGGTCGCCGATCATGTTAGATATCGAGAACTCGGCAGCGTAGCGGCAGCAAGCGAGCGCTCACCGTGCCTGTGGGATTGTCTCCAGCGCGCTCGGCTCCGGAGCCGCCCTGCCGTCGACAATCAAGGTCGGGTGCGACCCGGAGCTGCTCGGCGGTCCATTTGGCCCCATGCTCTTGGAGGCTGCTTGCATTGCCTCCATGACCTGGGCCTCCTGCTCGTTCTCCATAGCATTCAGATCGTTGAGCCCGATACGCGTGCGCAGGCCCTCGGGGCAATCGGATGATCGGCTCAGCTCGACCACCACCGGGATCATCCAATCGTCTTGGCTCATTCCGCCGGTTCGTCTGATGTAATCATTGGCGCTCAACGAGCAATGGCTGTTGGTGGCATCTGTCGCAACGTCCAGCGGCTGTACGACCTGAAAGAAAACATGACTGGGCCTGAGCGCCGGCGGAGTGCTCTGGGTCGTTAGAGTCACGGGCGTCGCTGTAGCGGCTTGTTGCTCCTGCAACTGGACTTTGATCTGGGTGGTGAGCTGCGCCTTGACTTGCGGTGTCATCGCTGGTGGCAGGGCTACCGGCGCGGATGGCGTACCGCTCGACCGCGGCGGCGGCAGCGCATCGCTCGGTCGCGAAGCAGATGCCGCGCCGCCGGGTGGCGCGGCGGAGACCCCGATGCTCGAATCCGGGGCTGGCGCCGCCGGAGCACGCTGGAGTGCCGGCGCTGTCGCCGTCGCGACGGTCTGCGCCTGATAGGCCGTTTGCATGCTCTGGGCAATGATGTAATCGGTCATCCACAGATCCGGACTCGTGTAGACCGGATACGGGGTGAATAGGGAGCCGTACATCGGGTACCAAGGTTGTACCTGCCAACCCCAGGTATAGGTGACCGGATGCGGCCAGGCCGCCAGCGCCCAGGCGTAGTAGGCCCCGGGGTAGCGCATCGCCGGTACGAACGCCTCGTACGCGAACGCTCTGCCGAATTGGTGCCAGACATGACGTTGGTAAAGGTGCGAATACAGGACATGTCCGCCGCTGACGAAGGTGCGGTTCACGAGACCTGGCCGGATAGTGCGTTCGACCGTGCCGCTGAGGTTGTTGCCGTAACGAACGACGCCGAGCTGGCCCGCGGAGAGGCCGCGGGAAACATCGTGCACTCGGCTGCCGCTGGGGAGATGAGTTCCGCTCGCGGCACTGCGATACGCCGGGGGCGGCTGCTGCGCACGCGCAGGATGAGTACGGCGGCTCAGTCGCGCCTCCGCTTCCCGCCGGGCGGCCTGCCGCGCAGCCTCGGAGGGCTGGTGCTCATACCCCTCCCGCGAGTCTCCGCCCTGTGCATCGATGGGGGCGATACAGGCAACGCCGGCGAGAGTCATCCAAGCGACAGTCGCATAGGCCGTACGATTCAATCTCCACATATTATGGTCACTCCAGATGCTGCGGGCCTATGTTGGCGCCGCCCTGGAAGATGTAGCGGATGACTCTAGCTCGCGGAGTACACAGCGGGGCGAACTGCGTCGCGGAACGCGGGACTGCTGCGGGGCTTTGAGAACCGCAGCACACTCCCGGAAAGCATTGGGAGGTCGGCAGGTCGGTTGGCTTCCGTCATCCGCCGGCGGCTCTAGGGACTTAGGGTGATCAGACAGTGACAGATCGAAGGCAAATCGATATCGCGCACGATGTCGGTGGCACCGATGATGGATTGGAGCGACGAATTTCGTTTCGCTCGTTGAGTCAGATACTTAAGCGCACCCGAAAACGCTTGTCTCCTTTACGTCTCCTCGCGTTTCGCGGCTACAAGCGATTCGGGCGTACGCGGCTTAGCCAAGTAGGATCCGCGCTTGTCATCTTCGAGGTAATATATATACTATTAGTATATACGCTGGGAGCACTCTAATGAAGACCGCGAAACTGTTCAAGAATGGCGAGAGTCAGGCGGTACGACTGCCGAAGGAATTTCGCTTTCCCGGCAAGGAGGTGTTCATCAAGCGCATCGGCACTGCTGTCGTCTTGCTGCCGAAGGCCAGGTCGTGGGAGGCGTTGATGGAGAGTCTCGCCAAGTTCCCACCGGACTTCATGGAGACTCGCGGACAGCCTGCGGAGATCGATCGTCGGGAACCCTTGCAATGAAGTGGATGCTCGACACCGATACCTGCATCGCGATCATCAAAGGTAAGCCGGCAAGCGTATTGAAGAAGTTGCGCGGCAAATCAGTCGGCCAGGTGGGGATCTCCTCGATAACCTTGGGCGAACTTGCATTTGGTGCTGCAAAGAGCAGCCGCCGTGATGAGGCCCACGCGGCGCTTGCCGAGTTTCTGCTGGCGCTCGAGATCGCGAGCTTTGACAGCGACGCGGCCGCAAGCTACGGACAAATGCGCGCATCGCTTGAAAAGCGCGGCACCCCGATAGGCCCCCTGGATACTTTGATTGGCGCTCACGCGGCAGCATTGGACATCATTCTGGTGACCCACAACACGCGAGAATTCAGCCGGATCGACACCTTGCGCCTCGAAGACTGGACGAGTTCCTGACTTCATTCGAGCAACCAACTTGGTAACGCCGCTTTAGCGGCAAAGGAGTTCGACATGACGTAGTGACCTTGAAACCGGAGCGTTTTGATGAAACGTGCATTACGTCGCCACCACGAACGGGTGGCGAAAGCCCGCTGTATTCGTATTCTGCTCAGCCATGGGGCTTGGATCCCTCGGCACGGCTGGGGACCGAAAATCTGGCGCAGCATGGAGCGCCTCGTCATGAACGAGCCTGGATGGTGGACGCACGCGACGGTCATTCAACTGGCGCGAATCAAGACTCATCGTTTCGAGCATCGCATTTTGCGTGGGTACGATGCCGACGTGCTGCTTTGGCCCGACTGCAAGAGACCACATGACTATTACTGGTGAGGAATGCCCGGGTCGGCAAAACCCTGGGAATTCCACGTCGCCGCCGCTCCTGGCAGCTCTGTTGGTCGTGGCCGCGGGAGTGACGTCTATCTCTTTCGGCAGGAGACTTGTGCTTCAACGGCTTTTCCCACGACGCCGAAGAGTCCAAGAGCCATCTAACCCACGCTTGGGGGGGTATAGATATATTCAGAGGAAAGCAAACGCAACCTTGTCGTAGGGCGCCGTCGATCACGGCGCCACGTTGCCTCAGACCGGCTCCTCAGGGCATTCTGCCCCGGCAGGTAAAAGATCAAGAGGCGAGAATGCAGGGGAAGTCGCCAAGCAGGGCGAGCGCACCGACCGCGGCGGTGTTCCTGAGCTACGCTTCGGAGGATGCGCAGGCGGCGCAGAGGATTTGCGCGGCACTGCAGGCTGCGGGCATCGAGGTTTGGTTCGACCAGAGTGAGCTGCGCGGCGGGGATGCCTGGGATCAGAAGATCCGGCGCGAGATCCATGACTGCGCGCTCTTCATTCCCGTCATCTCCGCGCACTCGGACGCGCGCCGCGAGGGCTACTTCCGCCGTGAGTGGCGCCTGGCGGTGGAGCGCACCGGCGACATGTCCGAGCGCGCTCCGTTTCTGCTCCCGGTCGTCATCGACGAGACGGTCGAGTCGCGGGCGGACGTGCCGGAGCGGTTCCGGGCAGTTCAGTGGACGCGTCTGCCGGGCGGCGAGACGCCGGCGGCTTTCGTCGAGCGGGTCAAGCGGCTGCGGTCACCGGAGAGCCCGGGCGTGTCTGAGGCCGCGCTCTCCGTCAGCGGCGCGCTCGGGCGTGGTGCGCAACCTGCGCGGGGGCTGCGCCAGCGCACCCTAACCGTCTATGCAGTGAGCGCGGCACTGCTCCTGGTGGTGCTGGCGTATTTTGGGCTTGAGAGGGCCGAGCGCGCGAAGCCGGGGAGCCAGCTCGCCGCATCCATCGCGGTGCTGCCGCTCGCGAATGAAAGCGGCGATGCGAGCCAGCAGTATTTCTCCGACGGAATCTCCGAGGATCTGATCGGCGCGTTGTCGCACTTGCCGGGGCTGAAGGTGATCGGCCGCACTTCGGCGTTCCAGTTCCGGGACTCGAAGGAGGACAGCCGCAGCATCGGTGCCAAACTCGGCGTGGCGCATCTGCTGGAGGGGAGTGTGCGGCGCGCCGGCGACATGGTGCGGGTGAGCGCTGAGCTCATCGACACGAGTGACGGGAGCACCCAATGGTCGGAACGCTACGATCGGCCCTACAAGGACCTGTTCGCCCTGCAGCATCAGATCACGCAGGCCGTGGCAGGGGAGCTAAAGGTGAAGCTCCTCGCCGGCGAGCAGGCCGATGCCCGGAGCGATCGGCCCCCGAGCGGTAGCCTCGAGGCCTACAACGCGTGGCAGCAGGGCAACTTCTATCACCTACGCCTCTCGGAAGCCGGGTTTCGCAAGGCGATCGCGTACTACATCCAGGCGACGCAGATTGATCCGGGTTATGCGGGCG
>Ga0302311_10001871_pt1 | contig 24343 bp, 23 predicted proteins | sample III_Palsa_N1_3_FD_200449 | JGI IMG/M metagenome (GOLD analysis project Ga0302311, IMG submission 200449) | Peat permafrost microbial communities from Stordalen Mire near Abisko, Sweden - III_Palsa_N1_3 | ecosystem: Environmental > Terrestrial > Soil > Palsa > Peat permafrost | place: Sweden... | reverse complement strand
GCCAGCGTCATCGTGGTCAGCTCTTTGGAGACCAGGTCGACCCAGTCGAACGGCTGGCCGATCGGCAGCGAATCCAGGATCACCCCGGCGCGCTCGCGGATCTGCGGGGCCATCTCGGCCAGGCGGGTAGGGGCGACGGCGGGGCTGACGGTCTTGCGCTGCACGTCGTGGCCGGGCGGGTCCATGTTGATGAAGCTGCTGGCCTGGTTATCGACGTCGGCCTGGCCGACGAAGGCGTCGGGCGGCAGCACGCTGGCCTTGGGCGGCAGGCCGATGCCGAGGGCGGAGGAGAACACCTGGTGGTTGGTGTCGACCGCCATGATGTCGTTGTACTTGGTGATCGACCAGAAGGCGCCGTAGTTGCTGTCGGGCGTCCAGTGCACCGGGTCCTCGGCGCGCAGGCGCTCGAAATAGGGCCAGTGGGCATCGTCGCGGAAGGCCGAGGCCCAGGCCGGGTTCAGCGTCTCGAGCGGTGTTTCGTAAGCGCGGCGGCGGGCCAGGGCGCGCTTGTCGCTGAGCATGTCGACCACACCATCGGCCATCGGGGTGTTTCCTCGTTTATCGTCGTTCAGTGAACCATAGCGCTTCGACCGGGCCTTCGTCACCCGCTCCCCTCTCTGCCGGTCATCGCCGGGCGACAGTCCCGGCGACCCACGCGGTATCTTCCTTGGCCGCGCCTGGCGCGGCCACCCGCCGGTCTGCGTTCATGAGTCCCGGCACTGACGGCCGGGGATGACCGAGTGTGTGGGGCGGTGGGTAGCGCCTACCCCTCGATGATCTCCTGCACCCTCGCGGCCAGGGTGGCCATGGCGAAGGGCTTGGTGATCACCGCCATGCCGGCTTCCAGGTGGCCGTTGCCGACCACGGCGTTCTCGGCGTAGCCGGTGACGAACAGCACTTTCAGCTTCGGCCGGCTGGTGCGCGCCACATCGGCCAGCTGGCGGCCGTTGACGCCGCCGGGCAGGCCGACGTCGGTGATCAGCAGCTCGATGCGGACCTCGGACTGCAGGATGTTCAGGCCGGACGGACCGTCGGCGGCGGCCAGCACCCGGTAGCCGGCCTCCTCCAACACGTCGGTGATCAGCATACGGATCGACTCCTCGTCGTCGACCACCAGCACGGTCTGGCCCTGACCGGCGCCAGGGGCCAACTCCTCGGGCAAGGGCTCGGTGGCCTCCAGCGGTCCGGCGAAGCGCGGCAGGTAGAGGCACATGGTCGTGCCCTTGCCGAGCTCGGAATAGATCCGCACCTGGCCGCCGCTCTGGCGCGCGAAGCCGTGCACCATCGAAAGCCCGAGCCCGGTGCCTTCGCCCAGCGGCTTGGTGGTGAAGAAGGGGTCGAACGCCCGCTCGATCACCTCCGGCGTCATGCCGGTCCCGGTGTCGGTGACGCAGAGCGAGATGTACTGGCCAGGCGCCATGTCGCGCTCCTTGGCGGCCCTGGTGTCCAGCCATTTGTTGGCCGTCTCGATCGTCATGCGTCCGCCGTCGGGCATGGCGTCGCGGGCGTTGATGGCCAGGTTCAGCAGCGCGCTCTCGACCTGCGACGGATCGATCCGGGTCAGCCACAGGCCGACCGCGCCGACCACCTCGACCTCGACGCTGGGCCCGGCGGTGCGGCGGATCAGCTCGTCCATGCCGGCGACCAGCCGGTTGACGTCGGTCGGCCTCGGATCGAGCGTCTGGCGGCGCGAGAAAGCCAGCAGGCGCTGAGTCAGGGCCGCCGCGCGGCGGGTCGAGGCCTCGGCGATCTGGATGTAGCGCTCGGCGCCCTCCAGGCGGCCCTCGGCAAGCCGGTGCTCGAGCAGCTCGAGGCTGCCGGCGATGCCCGCCAGCAGGTTGTTGAAATCGTGGGCGATGCCGCCGGTGAGCTGGCCGACAGCCTCCATCTTCTGCGACTGCCGCAGCGCGGCCTGGGCCTGGGCTAGCTCCTCCTGCTGAGCGACCTCCTCGGTGATGTCGCGGCCGCTGCAGTAGACCAGGCCGTCTTCCGGCACGCCGACCCAGGAGATCCAGCGGTAGTCGCCGGTCTTGGTGCGGTAGCGGTTGGGGAAGCGGATCGCCGGCTGGCCGATCTGGGTCAGGGCAAAGCCGCCGCGGGTGCGCTCCAGGTCGTCCGGATGCAGCAGCTCCCAGATCGACATGGCGGCGACCTCAGCTTCGGACCAGCCGAGCACGCTCTGCCAGGCCGGGTTGGAGGTCTCGAAATAGCCCTCGGAATTCAGCGCGCCGAGCAGGTCCGGGCTGACCTTCCAGGTCATGCCGCGCGCCTGGGTGCGCTGGATCACCTGGCGTTCGAGCTCGGCGTTGAGCTCGCGCAGGGCGGCGGCGTCGCGGCGGTCGGCCAGCACCTGCGGGGTTGTCTCGATCACCACGGCGATCACCCCTGCCGGCGCGCCGCGCTCGTCGAACACCGGCGAGTAGTCGAGGTTCATCCACACCTGCTCGGGCTTGCCGTTGCGGCGGAGGCTCAACTCCTGTTCCCTGTAGGCGAGCGTGCCGCCGGCGAGCCCGACCTTCATGACGTTGTCATGGAAGTCGGCGACCTCGGGCCAGCCCTCGCGCACATTGCAGCCAAGCAGCCGCCCGCCCGCGAACACCGAGTAGGCGTCGTTGTAGATCATCACGCCGTCGGGCCCCCATAGCATGACGATCGGCACAGGCGAGCGCACCAGAAAGCCGGTCATGGTCTTCAGGCTCTGCGGCCAGGCGTCCAGCGGGCCGAGCGGCGTCGCCGCCCAGTCAAAGGCGGCGATCAGTCTCGCCATCTCGCCGTCGCCAGTAAGGAACGGGGCGCCGGCGCGCGGCAGGTGCGGAGAGTTCGGCACGTGCGGCTCTCCCCAAGCTGACGGCGATACTGGGTGAACCTACTGAACGCCGGAAAGTTCACAACGCCCTTAGCCTGTCGCACGAGTGAGCGGCCCGGCAACTTGTCTTCGCGCGGCGGCTGGTCGAGGGTGCGGGCAGGATCGGGGGGGCTCTGGCGATGCACATCGACGTAAACGGCGCGCGGATATTCTTCGACGTGGTCGGGCCGCAGCTGGCGATCGACGGGCCGCGGATGGTGGAGCGGCCGACTCTGCTGGTGCTGCACGGCGGGCCCGGCTTCGACCATGCGAACATGCGGCCCTACTTCGACCGTTTCGCCGACACCCATCAGGTGATCTACCTAGACCATCGCGGCAACGGCCGTTCTGTCGGCGAGCCGGGCGACTGGACCCTGGCGCAGTGGGGCGACGACATCGCCGGCTTCTGCGCGGCGCTGGGGATCGAGCGGCCGGTGGTCTACGGCCTCTCGTTCGGCGGCATGGTGGCCATGTCCTACGCGGCGCGGCATCCGGATGGGCCGGCCAAGCTGGTGTTCTCCTCGACCGCGGGGCAGATGGACCTGACGGCCACCTACGCGATGATGGCGCGGCTGGGCGGGCCGGAGGCGGCGCGGGTGGCGCAGGCGTTCTGGACCAGCCCGACCGCCGAACGCGCCACCGAGTACATCGAGCTTTGTATGCCGCTCTACAATCCAGGTCCGGCGCGCGATGGCGGCGATCGCGCGCGCTCGATCCTGCGCACCGAGGTGATGTTCCACTTCATCGAGGGCGAGCAGCGGACGATGGACCTGCTGCCGGGCCTGGCCGCGGTGCGCTGCCCGACCCTGGTGCTGGCCGGCGGGCTGGATCCGATCACCCCGGTCGCCTGCGCCGAGGCGATCCACGCCGCCCTGCCGGCGGGCGTCGGCGAGCTGGTGGTGTTCCCCGAGGCCGGCCACGGCATCCACCGCGCCGAGCCGGAGCGCGCCGAGGCCGTGCTGCGGCGGTTTCTGGAAGGGTGAGGCGTCCTACTTCGGGTAGCTCACCGCCATGCCGGCGCGGACGTCCTGCTGCACGCCGTATTGCGGGAACGGGTAGCGGAAGCCGTTTTTGGCCAGGGCGCGCATGCCGTCGATGGCCTTGATCAGATGCTCCGGCGGGGTGGCCATCAGCATCTCGTCATCGAGCACCCCGCCGTAGCGGCGCTCGGCGAAGCAGGGGATCGAGAGGCTGGGCGTGCGGGTGGTCAGCGCCCGGCCCCAGCTGTCGGCGCAGGCGCTCTCGCCGACCACCGACCAGTCAAACCGCTTGTAGCCGGACCACTGCAGGCCGTTGATGAAATAGATCATCGCGCCCGGAGTCGCGTAGAACAGGGCGATGTCCGGCTCGGCGAGCTTCCCGGACGCCAGCGGTCCCACCGCCAGGGCCTCGAACTGGCCGTCCGGCACGCAGTGCATCGCCGCCTGGTGCGCAGCGGCGTCCTCCTGGGTGGAGAACCAGACCCCGGTCATGCTGCGCCCGGACTTCCAGTCGTCGGTCTTGGCGGTTCCCAGCCCGACGACGGCGCGGCACTGGGCGCCGACCAGGTCCTCGCTGGTGATCCCGACGGTCCAGCCCAGGCGCGAGGCCTGGCCGACCACCTGGTCCAGCGTGTGGATGCTCTGCGGCCGGCGGATGCGGGGAATCGCCTCCATGTCCGCGCGGCGCTCGAACAGCTGCATCCCGAACGGGATCGAGCGCAGCCTTAGAAGCTGCTCAAGATCGGCGACGATGGCCGGCCAGTCGTAGGTCATGGCGTTGCTCCAACCCTTGGCCGGCAATCTGGACCTAGTTCGGCGCCGCGACGAGGGGCTTGACGGCGCTCACAACGGCAGGGTGACTGAAAACGCCGCGCGCCGAGCGGGGCGGTCTTTGACATCGTGGATCGAACTGGGTGTCTTCCCGGAAGCTCGCACCGGCGAGCTGTCGGGACCTCCCGGTCCCGGCCCTCCGCTTCGCTGCGGCTGGGATGACAATGAGAAAGGGCGGCGGCGATGAGGCCGCCGTTATCTGCGGCGATCTACGGTTTCACGTGAAACATCGCCGACGTTTCGCGCGCCTCAGACGCCGCCGCTGGACGGGTTGCGGCGGTCGAGCGGGATGGCGTCGTAGAAGCTGGGCGGCGTGATGCCGAGGCGGGCGCGGGCGGCGTCCAAGGGCTCGGCCATCAGCGCCTCGTAGTCCTGGCCGGGCAGCCAGGCGGCGGCCTTGCCGCGCTGGTAGCCCTGCCAGATCGCCTTGACGTAGGGGGCCTTGGCGCCGGGGCGAGGCCGCAGCGCCGCGCCGATCGCCAGCACCGCCCAGCCGAGGGCGCGGGTCTGGGCATAGGTGAAGGCGACCAGGCACGCCTCGCCGATCGCGTCGCGGTGATAGCCGGACAGGATGTGCCAGATGTCGTGCGTATCGCGGACGCGGCGGCCGAACCAAGCAAGGGGGTGGCGATCGTCGACCCGGCCGCGGCGCTGGCGGCTGATCTCGACCAAGCCGTCGGCGGAGAGGTTCTCGCTGCGCACGAAGTGGCGGTAGGCGGCGCCGACCGTGCCGTCGGCGAAGCTGTCCAGCCAGGCGTCGTCCATCAGCCGCGGGGCCAGCTCGACGCGCTCGTACGCCAGTCGGCCGCCGGTCTGGGTCCGCAGCAGCCGGGCGTAGTTGCGCGAGGTGGCGTCGCCGTTGAGGGCGCCCAGCAGCTCGAACACCTGGCCGGTGTCCTCCTTGTCGTTCAGCACCCGTCGCAGCGCCTTCAGCGCGACGCCCCAGTTGCGGCGAGGCCGAGCGATCGGGGCGTCAGCCACTGGGAGCAGTGAAGGGTTCGATCGGGGGGCATCGAGGGTGTCGGCGAGGGTCATGGCGGGCTCCTTCAGGCGGCGGGAAAGGCGGCGCGGGCGGCGTCAGTGAGCAGGACATTGCGGATCATGCCGCGGATCAGCGTCCCGCAGGCGGAGAGGTCGACGTGCTCGCCCCAGGCGAGTTGCAGCACGAGGCCCTGAAACGCAGCGATCATGGTGCGGGCGGCGGCGTCAGGCGAGATCTCGGGGCGGATCTGCCCGCTCTGCTGGCCGCGCTCGATCAGCAGGGCGATCGCGGCGCGGACCGAGGAGAAGCCCTCGACCACGCTGGCGTGGATGCGCGGGCTGCGCAGCGCCTCGGCCCAGCCCTGGATGCCGACGCGCCGCATGTCGAGGCGGCGCTGATCGGTCAGTCCCTTGCCGTAAAGTTCGATCAGCAGCATCAGGCCCTGCACCGGATCCTGCTCGCTCTGGGCCAGGGCGTTGAGGAACACCTCGCCCTGGTGGCGGTCGTCGGCTAGGGCGACGACGATGTCGTCCTTGGTGGCGAAGTAGAGGTAGAGCGTGCCTTGGCTGACGCCGGACTCGCGCACGATGTCGGCCGTGGTGGTGGCGTGGAAGCCGTCGCGCGAGAAGCAGCGCAGCGCCGCGTCGAGGATCTGCTGCCGGCGTTCTTCGCGCTTGGTCTCGGTTATCTTGGGCACGGGCGGGACCAATAAAAACTGACTGATCAGTCTTTTTAGCTGAATGTCGGAGAATGTCAACGCCTCCGGCAGCCGTCACGCCGGCCGAGCGTCCGCCAGGACGCGCCGAGCCGGAGCCGGACGCGCCGCTACCGAGCTGGAATTCGTCTGGAAACCGGCCAGGCGGGCGCCGGATAAGGCCTGCGGCCTTTCCGGGGCGACGAAGGCGGCGGTGGCGCGGCGTCCTTTCGTCCCATCGCCAGCTGACCCAGCCCCCGCAAGCTGCGGCTGTTGAGCGGGAACACCAGCAGCACGTGCGTCAGGCTGAGCAGCAGCAGCACGGTGAAGTCGAGGTCGAAGTTGAAGATGTAGAGGCCGGTGGCGGCGACGCAGCCCAGCGCGATCGCGGCGAGCCGGCCGCGCGGCATCTGGTTCCAGCGGATCAGGTCGGCTTTGATGAACCAGTTCAGGTAGTGGTAGGTGTAGACAAACGAGAGCAGGCCCATCAGCCGCGCGTCGAGGCTGAGGTTCGGCATTCCCAGCACCTTGCCCAGCGCGCCGGGCACGTCGCCGAAACTGGGCTCGGCTTGGCTGGCCAGCGGCGGATAGGCCCAACCGGCGGTCGGCGGGACGGTCACGATCAGCACGATCGCGGCGCGGTAGGCGCCGACAAGGCCGAACTGCACGGCCGATTTCGCCCGCAGCGCGCCCAGGGTCATGAACACCAGGGTGAACAGGCTGACGTGACGACGGCGCCGATCGCCAGCCGCTGGGTTCGCGTCTCGGCCGCCAGGACGGCGCCGACGCCGAACGCCAGCCAGACCACGACGCCGTACCAGTAGAGACTGGCCAGGAACATCGCGCCCAGCGCCACCAGCGCCCGGGCGAGGCCCAGGCCCTTGTGGGGCAGGAAGAATTTGCGGTCGTGCAGCCAGGAGATCGCGGTGAGATAATGAGCCGGGCCCAGCACGGCATAGGAGAGCAGCAGCAGCTCGAACGGCAGCAGGTAGGCGACGCCCGGTGCCGCGAGCATCAGGCCCAGGTGGATCAGATCGCCTCGGCGCACCGCTCGCCCTTCATCCCGCTGACGGTCGACACTAGTTTGGTCAACGACGGCGCGCCAACCGATGGCGCGGGGCTTGCACGCAACCATTCCACAACGGTTGGCCCCTATGTTCGCGGCCTGTTTCAGGGCCAGGAAGATCCCCGCTCGTGGACGTCGATGTCTTGCGCCCGAAGTGCCTGCCGCCCGAGCTGGCGGCCAGGTGGCGCGCGCTGCAGCGTCTGCGCCGCGCCTGGGACTCGCCGTTCTTTTCACCGGAGTGGGCCAAGGCCGTCGACCAGGCGCGCGGCGATGACGGCGTCAAGATCGCGGTGATCCACGACCAGGGTGACGCCCGCGCGTTCATGGCCGTCTCGGCCGGGCGAATGACGGCGATCGCCGCCGGTGGGGCCATGTGCGACTACGAGGGCCTGGTCGGCGACCCCGGCCCCGAGTTCGATCCGCGCTCGCTGCTTGGCGCCCTCGGTGTCGACCGCTACGACTTCAGCCACATCCTCGAGGACACGCCGGCGTTCGCGCCGCTGGGACGTGGCCAGGAGCCTGCCTGGATCGTCGAGGCGCCGGATGGCTACGAGGCCTACGCCGCCGCTCGTAGGGCCGCCGGGGTCTCGGCGCTGAAGGAACTGGATCGCAAGCATCGCAAGGCCGTGCGCGAGGTCGGGCCGCAGGTGTTCACCGCGAGGTCAGCCGCGAAGGTCGATTTCGAGCGGCTGATCGCGCTGAAGCGCGAGCAGTACCGCGCCACCGGGCAAACCGACGTGCTGGCGGCCGGCTGGACCCAGCGGCTGATGGAGGACCTGTTCGCGAGTCAGACGTCGGACGACTTCGGCGCCGAGCTCTTCACCCTGCATATCGGCGGCGCGCTGGCGGCGGTGCAGTTCCACCTGCTCGGCGAGCGGACCATCCACGCCTGGATGATCGGCCACGAAGCGACGTTCGAGCGCTATTCGCCGGGCCTGCTGCTGTTCCAGCATATCCTGCGCTGGATGGATGGCGAACCCTACGACCGGCTCGACTTCGGCTATGGCGACTACCGCTTCAAGCGCGAGTTAGCCAACACCCAGCAGGCGTTGCTGCACGGCTTCGTCGGCGGCGCCTCGGCCGCCAGCCTGATGCGCGAGGCGGCCTATGGCATGCGCCGGGTGGCCGAAGCCCTGCCCCTAGGGCGCGCTTCGGCGCTTCCCGGCAAGGCGATGCGCCGCATCGACCTGATGCGCGGATTGCGGTGATGAGGCGCCCCAGCTAGGAAGCCCCGCCATGACTCTCACCCTCGACGACATCAAGGCCGCCGCCCGCCGGGTGGAAGGCCATCTGGAGCGCACCCCGTGCCGCTATTCCAGGACGCTGTCGGCGATTACCGGCGCCGAGGTGTGGGTAAAGTTCGAGAATCTGCAGTTCACCGCCTCCTACAAGGAGCGCGGCGCGCTGAACAAACTGCTGCAGCTGTCGCCCGACGAGAAGCGGCGTGGAGTGATCGCGGCTTCGGCCGGCAACCACGCCCAGGGCCTCGCCTACCATGGCCAGCGCCTGGACGTGCCGGTGACCATCGTCATGCCGCGCGGCACGCCGTTCGTGAAAGTCGAGCAGACCCGGGCGTTCGGCGCGACCGTGGTCATCGAAGGCGACAGCTACGATGCGGCCTACGAGCATGCGCTGCTGCTGGAGCAGGAACGCGGCCTGGTGTTCGTGCACCCGTTCGACGACGAGGATGTGATGGCCGGGCAGGGCGCGATCGCCCTGGAGATGCTGGAAGACGCGCCGGACCTGGAAATCCTGCCGGTGCCGATCGGCGGCGGCGGCCTGATCTCCGGCGTCGCCACGGCCGCCAAGGCGATCAAGCCGAACATCCGCATCATTGGCGTCGAGCCGGCGATGTACCCCTCGTTCACCGCCCGCATGCGCGGCATCAACGCACCCTGCTCGGGCCAGACCATCGCCGAGGGCATCGCGGTGCGCGAGATCGGCAAGCTGACCTACCAGACCGCGCGCCCGCTGATCGACGACGTGCTGCTGCTGGAAGAGCCGTTCTTCGAACGCGCCATCGCGCTCTACTGCAACGTCGAGAAGACGGTGGTCGAAGGGGCGGGCGCCGCGTCGCTGGCGGCGTTGCTGGCTTTCCCAGAGCGGTTCCGTGGCAAGAAGTGCGGCCTGATCATCACGGGCGGCAACATCGACCCGCGCCTGTTGGCTTCGGTGCTGACGCGCGAGCTGGTGCGGGCTCAGCGTCTGGTCTCGCTGCGCATCATCGGCGACGACCGCCCCGGTCTGCTCGGCACCGTCTCGGCCCTGATCGGCCAGCTTGGCGGCAACATCATCGAGGTTGCGCACAACCGCTTGGCCCTCGACGTGCCGGCCAAGGGCGCCGAATTCGACATCCTGATCGAGACCCGCGACGCTCAGCACACCCAGGAGATCATGGACGCCTTGCGCGCCGCCGGTTACCCGCCGAGAGCGGTCTGATGCTCCGACTCGCGCTGATCTTCACGTTCGCGTTCGGGCTGTCCGCCTGCGCCGACCCGCGCGCCGCGCAGGACCTGGCCCAGGCCAACGCTTTCCTGGCCGCCAACGCCAAGGCCGACGGCGTGGTCACCCTGCCGTCGGGGCTGCAGTACAAGGTGGTGCAGTCGGGTCCCGCCGGCGGCGCCTCGCCGCTGGCCGACGACCATGTGATCGTCAACTACGAGGGCAAGCTGCTGGACGGGACGGTGTTCGACTCCACCTACCAGCGAGGCCAGCCGGCGACCTTCGTGGTCGGCGAGCTGATCCCGGCCTGGACGCAGGCGCTGAAGAACATGAAGCCAGGCGATGTCTGGATGCTGTATTCGCCGCCGAAGCTTGCCTATGGCCCCAAGGGCGTCGGGCCGATCCCGCCCAACAGCGCGCTGATCTTCAAGATCGAGCTGATCGGCATCCTGCCCAGGGACGCCTCGGTCGGGAACGGCTGAGGTGGCCGGGCCTGAGGATCTGGCGGCGCGCGCCACGCCGATCCTGGAGCGATTGGTCGCCTTCGACACCACCTCGCACCTCTCCAACCTGGCTCTGGTCGAATGGGTTGAGGACTATCTGAGCCAGCACGGCGTCGCCTCACGACGGGTGCTCAATGCCGCCGGCACGAAGTCCAATCTGCTGGCGACGGTCGGCCCGGAAACCGAAGGCGGCGTCGTGCTCTCTGGCCACACCGACGTGGTGCCGGTGAAGGACCAGGCCTGGACCAGCGACCCGTTCGTGCTGACCCGGCGGGAGGGGCGGTTGTTCGGCCGCGGCGCGTCGGACATGAAGGGTTTCATCGCGCTCGCGCTCGCCGCGGTCCCCGACTTCCTGGCGGCGCGGCTGCCGAGGCCGATCCATTTCGCGTTCTCCTACGACGAGGAGATCGGCTGCTTCGGCGCGCCGGCGATGATCGAGGTGATCGCCCGCGAGCTGCCCCGGCCCGCGCTGGTGGTGGTCGGCGAGCCGACCAGCATGGAGGTGGTCAGCGGCCACAAGGGCATCACCGCCTGGCGGGTGACGGTTACCGGGCGCGAAGCCCACTCCGCCCAGACCCACCTCGGCGTCTCGGCCAACATGGCGGCGGCGCGGCTGATGGGCGCCTTGGCCGAACTGGCCGACCAGCTCGAGCGCGAGGCCGATCCCGCCTCGCCGTTCCTGCCCAAGCATCCGACCCTGACGATCGGTAAGATCGCCGGCGGCACCGCCGGCAACATCCTCGCCCGCCAGTGCGTGTTCCTGTTCGACCTGCGCAACCTACCCGGTCAGGACGCGCGCCGGCAACTTGCCGGCTTCTTCGACCTGGCGGCGCGCATTGACGCCGAGATCAAGGCAAGGGCGCCGGAGGGCGGCGTCGTCGTCGAGCAACTCGCCGATGTCCCCCCGTTGCGCCCCGACCCGCAGAGCGACGCCGAGGCGTTCGTCCGCAGCCTTGCCGGCGACAACGGTCCTGCCCGCGTGGCGTCGTTCGCGTCGGAAGCCGGGCAGTTTCAGGGCGCCGGCCTGCCGGCCGTCCTGTGCGGACCCGGCTCGATCGACCAGGCTCACCAGCCCGACGAATACGTCGATCTCTCGCAGATCGAACGCGGCGCCGCGTTCATGATCCGCCTGACGGAGGCGTTAGGCGGCTGAGCGCCCAGCTCGCCGCCTCGCGAACGGTCTCGCAGGCATCGTCTAGCCGCGCCTTCGCCGGCTCGAGCAGCCCTACGTCGCCGGAATTGCCGATCGCGTAGAGGACGTTGCGGACGAAGCGATCGCGGCCGATGCGCTTGACCGGACTCTTGGCGAAGAGGGCGCGGAAGGCGGCGTCGTCGAGGTCAGCCAGATCTGCCAGCGACGGCGCCTTCAGGGCGTCCCGCGCGTGCAGCGCCGTTTCGTGGCTGGCCTGGGCGAACTTGTTCCAGGGGCAAACCGCCAAACAGTCGTCGCAGCCGTAGATGCGGTTGCCGAGCGCGCCGCGATACTGCTCCGGGATCGGGCCGGCGTGCTCGATGGTCAGGTACGAGAGGCAGGCGCGGGCGTCGAGCTGGTAGGGCGCGGGGAAGGCGCCCGTCGGGCAGATGTCCAGGCAGGCGCGGCAGGCGCCGCAGTGATCGGCCGACGACGCGTCCGGCGTCAGCTCCATTGTCGTCAGGATCGCGCCGAGGAACAGCCAGGACCCGAACTCGCGCGAGACCAGGTTGGTGTGCTTGCCCTGCCAGCCAAGTCCCGCCGCCTCGGCCAGCGGCTTCTCCATCAGCGGCGCGGTGTCGACGAACACCTTCACCTCGCCGCCGAGCTGCGCCTGCAGGGCGCCGGCCAGCCGTTTCAGCCGCTGCTTGATCAGCTCGTGATAGTCGTCACCCTGGGCGTAGACCGAGATCGCGCCGCGCGATGCGGCCTTCAGCGCCTCCAGCGGATCGCAATCCGGTCCGTAGTTCAGCCCCAGCACAATCGCCGAGCGCGCCTCGGCCCACATTGCGCGCGGATGGGCGCGCCGTTCGGCGGTCCGCTCGATCCAATCCATGGTCCCGTGACGGCCGGCGGCGACGAATTCGGCCAATCGCGCCGACGCCGGCCAGGGCCGGTCGACCCGGGCGAAGCCGCAGGCGTCGAAGCCCAGCGCCTTGGCCTCGCCGCGGATGAGGTCTTCAGCCGTCTCAGAAGTCGAGGTCGTCATAGTGCGCCGCCGGAGCCAGGCCCGGCCAGCGGTCGGCGAGCAGCGGCCGGAAGCACGGGCGCGACTTCAGCTTCATATACCAGGTCTTGGCGCCCGGGGTCTCCCGCCAAGGGATGTCTCCGAAATAGTCCAGCACCGAGATGTGCGCCGCCGCGGCGAAGTCCGCCAGGCTGAGGCGCCGCCCGGCCAGCCAGTCACGCTCGCCGAGCAGCTTTTCGACGTAGGCCAAGTGGACCCGCAGCGCCTCGCGGCCCAGGCGCATGTTGGACAGGTCCGGCGCGCCCATCTTGGTCAGCCGCTTTTCCAGCTTCTCGTGCAGCAGATAGCCGTCGACCTCGTGGTCGAACTTGCGGTCGAACCACTGCATCAGCCGCCGCGTCTCGGCCCGCTCGGCCGGGTCGCGGCCGATCAGTTCGGGCTGGGGATGCTGCTCGTCGAGGTGCTCGAGGATCGCCCGCACTTCGCAAACTACGGTGCGCTGGCCTCCGTCGGCCTCGACCAGCACCGGCGTCAGGCCCGACGGATTGAGCGCGGTGAACTCCGGCGGCTGCTCCCAGTAGCGCACGACCACCGGCTCGAACGGCAGGCGCTTCTCGCCGAGCGCCAGCCTGGCCTGACGCGAGGCCGGATCGAGCGGGAAATGGTACAACGTGCGGTCCACGGCGGGCACTAAGGGGCTGGGGCGTTAAGGGGCCGTTTACTCAACGCGCGGCGGGCGCGTGCGCCTCGGCGAAGGCGCCGCCATGCGGCTCGGCGCGGCCGCGCGGGTCGGGATGGATGATGATGTCGGCGGCGGGAAACGCCACCAGCACGCGCCGCTCGGCCGCGACCACCACCTCGTGGGCGACCTCCAGCGACAGCGTCGGGTCGAGGTCGGCGTGCATCTGAATGTGGATGGTGGGACCGGAAGCGCGCGTGCGCAGCTGATGCACGTCGGTCAGCCGCGGGTCCTGGGTCATCAGAGCGATGATCCGGGCGCGGGCTTCGTCGGGCAGCTCGTGATCCATCAGTTCGTTCGAAGCCTGGCGGAAGACGCTGATCGCGCCCCAGAGCAGCACCGCCGCGACAGCGAGCCCGCCCAAGGCGTCGAAGCCGTTGAAGCTGAACAGCGTGGCGGCCGCTATCGCGATCAGAGCCATGATGTTGGAGGCCAGATCGGCGACGTAGTGCGCCCGGTCGCCGGTCACCGCCACGGACCGCGTCTTGCGCAACACCTGGGTCTGGGCCGCGATCAGGCCCGCGGTCAGCAGGGTGGAGATCGCCATCACCCCGAGCGCCCAGCCGCTCTGCGCGATCGGCGTCGGGTGCAGCAGGTGATCGATCGCCGCCTGACCGATCAGGGCGCCCGAGGCGAACACCAGTCCCGCCTGAACCAGGCTGGCGAACGCCTCCGCCTTGCCGTGGCCGTAGCGATGCTCGGCGTCGGGGGGCGCTGCGGCGTAGCGGACCGCAAAGAATGTGCCGAGCGCCGCCACCAGGTCCAACCCGGAGTCGGCGAGCGACGCCAGGATCGAGACCGAGTCGCTGGCGAACCAAACCAAGGCCTTCAGCACGGTCAGAATCGAGGCGACAGCGACCGACAGCGAGGTGATGCGGCGGGTGAGCGCCGCGCTCTCGTCGCGCGTCAAGGTGAAAGCGCCGTCCATGCGCCGAGCCTAGCGACCGCGGCGCGCGGGGCGAAGCGCGAACGACTCGCGACTAGAGCGCGTCGGCAAAAGTGGAATCGCTTTTGCGGTTCGAACGCGCTCAAGACTCAAGGCCTAGTGCGTGGTGGCCGCGACGATCGTGGTGCTGATGTGGTTGTACATCGCGGTCTCGTTGCCCGCAAAGAACTGCATGCCGCCAAGGATGGCCAGCGTGATGCATGCGACGATCAGACCGTATTCCACGGCCGTGGCGCCACTTTCGTCCGAGCAGAGCCGGCCGAAAGTCAGAGAAAATCTCGCAACCAGGCGATGAGCGGCGCGTCTGCCGGCGGCATCGAGTAGTCCGAGAGCTTGTTGGGCTTCACCCATGCGATCGCCTCGTGTTCGAGTGCAGACACGAGCCCTTCCCAACGCCTGCACAGGTACAGTGGCATAAGCAGATGAAATGAATCGTAAGCATGACTGGTAAACACGAAGGGCGCGAGACAGGCTTGCGTAACCTTAATGCCCAACTCCTCCGCGAGCTCGCGAATCAAGCATTCTTCAGGGGTTTCGCCCGCAGCAAGCTTACCGCCGGGGAATTCCCAGAGCCCTTCGAGCGGTTTACCACGCGGCCTCTTAGCTATGAGTATCCGGCCTTCCGCATCGACTAAGGCGGCCGCGGCGACCAATAGGAGCGGTTTCGACGTCATTTTCGAGGCCATACACGCCCGGCTCGCGCCTGTCGCCGTTTGACGTACCCGGCGTCAGCTCTCGAACCTCGCGCCAAAGCAGGGTGGCGGGAGTGAAGTCATGCGCGCGATGGTGCTGGACGGAGGCGCGGGCCTCGAGAACCTGAAGCCGGCTGAGCGCGACTGGCCAACGCCAAGGCCAGGCGAAGTGGTGGTGCGTCTGTCCGCGGCATCAATCAACTACCGCGACCTGGCGACCGTCACCATGATGGCGCCGACGCGGCCGCTGATTCCGCTTTCCGACGGCGCGGGGCTGGTCGAGGCGGTCGGCGAGGGGGTCACCCGCGTCAAGGTGGGCGATCTCGTCATGCCCGGCTTCTTCCCGCACTGGATTGCGGGGCGTCCGACGCCGCAGCGGCTCGCGGCCCTGGGAGGCGCGCTCGACGGCGTCGCCTGCGAAGCAATCGCGCTCACGGCCGAGGGTGTGACCAAGGCGCCGTCCGGCTGGGACGCCGCCGAGGCTGCGACACTCCCTTGCGCCGCCGTCGCCGCCTGGCGCGGCCTGATGGTTGAGGGCAAGCTGACGGCGGGGGAGACGGTGCTGGTGCAAGGCACCGGCGGCGTCTCCATCTTTGCGCTGCAGTTCGCCAAGCTGGGTGGCGCCCGGGTGATCGTCACATCGTCGTCCGACGAGAAGCTCGAGCGCGCGAAGGCCATGGGGGCCGACGCCACGATCAACTACCGCCAGACTCCCGACTGGGCGTCGGCCGCGCGTGAGATCACCGGGGGGCGTGGCGTCGATCATGTGGTCGAAGTCGGCGGCGCCGGCACCTTCCAACAGTCGATCGCCGCCAGTGCGCTCGGCGGCGCCATCGCGGTCATCGGGGTGCTTTCCGGCTTCGTGAAGGACCTGAACGTCGCGGCCATCTTCGGCGGCAACCTGCACATCAACGGCATCACGGTCGGCAACCGCGAGAACGTGGAGCAGATGGTGAGGGCGATCGAGGTCGCGAAGCTGAAACCGGTAATCGACCGCCGTTTTCCGCTGGACCAGCTGCCCGAAGCCCTGGCGCTCATGCAGTCCGGCGGCCATTTCGGCAAGGTGGTGATCGATATCTGACGCCCAATCCCTCCCTCCCCTCGTGGGAACCCGTAGGGGGAGAGGGGAGGATGATCAGCTGCGGTAGTCCCCGTTGATCGTGATGTAGCCGTGGGTCAGGTCGCAGGTCCAGATCACCGCCGAGCCTCGGCCGACGCCGACGTCGACGGCGACCTCCAGTTCCCTGGCCTTCATGTAGGCGCTCATCTTCGCTTCGGAGTAGTCGGGCGCGACGCGGCCATCGCGGGCCGCCCACAGCGCGCCGAACCGCACGCTCATCCGTTCGCGGTTGACCGGCTCGTCGGCGCGGCCGACGGCCATGACGATGCGGCCCCAGTTGGCGTCCTCGCCGGCGAAGGCGGTCTTCACCAGCGGGCTCTCGGCGACGGTGCGGGCAATCTTCCGCGCCGAGGCGGCGGAGGCCGCGCCGGCGATGGTGATCTTGACGAATTTGGTCGCGCCCTCGCCGTCGCGCACCAGCTGCTGGGCGAGGCTCAGCAGCACGCCCTCCAGCTTGACGCGGAAGTCTGCGAGCCGCGCGTCCCCCGCCCGGCTGATCCGCGGCGCGGCGGCCTGGCCGGTGGCGAACAGCAGCAGGGTGTCGTTGGTCGAGCGGTCGCCATCGACCGTGACCGCGTTGAAGGTGGTGTGAACATAGAGCCGGGCCAGCGCCTGCAGCGCCGTCGGCGCGATCGCCGCGTCGGTGGCGACGAAGGCCAGCATGGTCGCCATGTCCGGCGCGATCATGCCCGAGCCCTTGGCGATGCCGGCGATGCGCACCGTCTCGCCCTCGATCTGCGCATCCGCCATCGCGCCTTTGGCGAAGGTGTCGGTGGTCATGATCGCGCGGGCGGCGTCTGCCCAGCCGTCCGGCCGCAGGGTCTTGGCGATCTCGGGCAGCCGCACCGTGATCTTGGCGTCGGGCAGCAACTCACCGATCACGCCGGTGGAGGCCATCATCACCTGGCCCTGGCGGCAGTCGAACCGCTTGGCGGCGGCCGAGGCGACCCGACGTGCGGCGTCGGCGCCTGGGCGGCCGGTGAAGGAGTTGGCGCAGCCGGCGTTGACCACCAGCGCGCGGATGTCGCGCCCGCCGTTCGCTTCCAGGTGCCGTTTGCACCAATCGACCGGGGCGGAGCCGACGCCGTGGCGGGTGAAGACGCCGGCGCAGGTCGTGCCCTCGGCGAAGCCCATCAGCATCACGTCGTTGCGCTCGTGTTTGTAGAGCCCGGCCCGGCCGACCGCGAGTTCCACCCCGGCGATCTGGCCGATAGCGGGGAACGGCACGGCGTTGGGCGAGACCTTCAGGCCGAGCTTGCCGGTCGTCGTCGCGGGCGCGGCGGTCTGGGCTTCGAACTGGCGTGCATGGCGATCCGCGCGGCGCAGCGCGGCGCTCTTCCAGGCGCTGCGCAACGGGTCGAGCGCCCGCTCGAGGGTCTGGCCGACGATCTCAGCCGGCTTGGGCGCGGCGATCTTCGGTGCGGCCTTGGTGTTGGCCGCGGCCTTGGTGCGGGTCCGGGCGGCGGGCGGCTTGGTCATCGGGTCACCGGGCAGGCTGGGCAGGCGCGGCGTTCGTCGCCGGCGCGGATGCGTTGGAGGGGGCCGGCGCGGGCGCCGAGGCCGGTTCGGTCAGCGCGCCGGGCACTTCGGGCGGGGGCGGCAGCAGGTTCTGGATCTTCGCGTGGCTGCGCAGCGTCAGCACCAGGTCCTTGATCTGGTCGTAGGTGATGAAGCGGATCAGCTGCGGCCGCACCGCGTCGAGGCTGGGCGGCGCCTCCGGATGCCGGTCGTCGACCTTCAGGATCGCCCAGCCGGCGTCGACCTTCACCGGACCGACCAGCTGGCCGGCCGTGGCGCCCTTCACCGCCTCGGCGAGCGGCTGCGGCAGGGTGTCGGTAGTCATTTCGCCGAGGTCACCGCCCTTGAAGCGGGTCTGCGCGTCGACCGAGCGCTCCATCGCCACCGCCTCGAACGCGGCGCCGCCGGCCAGTTGCTTCTTCACCGCCTCGGCGTCGGGTTCGGCGGCCAGCACGATCTGGCGCAGGTGAATCACCTCCCCGGGCGTGCGGTTGCGCAGGAATTCCTGATAGAGCGCGTTCTCGGCTTGCTGGTTGACCGCCTTGCCGATCACGCTGTCGACCATGACGTCTTCCAGCGCCCGTTCCCGGGCCGCGATCAGCCGGCGCTGCGCCAGCGGATCCTTGTCGAGACGGCGCGAGATCGCCTCGGCGGCCAGCACCTTGGTGTCGATCACCTCGTCCAGCACCTGCCGGAACAGGTCGGAGGAGACGTCGAGGGGGTCGCCCGGCGCGATCAGACCCTCGGCGACCGCCTCGCGCTTGACGTCGGACGCCCAGACCGCCTGGCCGTTCACTGTCGCCACCGCCTTGTCGCCCGGCTGCGGCGGATGCTGGGCCGCGCGTTGCTGCGAGCAGGCCGCGAGCAGGCACAGCGCCACGGCCGTCGTCAAGACGCACGCCTTACCCCAGGACAGACTTGCATTGCAGGCCACGGCCGTATTCCTTCGCCGCCGCGCATGGCCCTGAGAGGCGCGGCGCGTCAAGGGCGGCAGGAGGACGAGCCATGAAGTTCTACAATTCGATCGGGCCCAATCCGCGGGTCGTCAAGATGTTCATGGCCGAGAAGGGCATCGACATCCCCCGCGTCGAAGTGAACCTGATGGCCGGCGAAAACCGCCAGGGGCCGCACCTCGCGCGGAACCCCTCCGGGCAGACGCCGACGCTCGAGCTCGACGACGGCGTGATGCTCGCCGAGATCCTCCCGATCTGCGAATACCTTGAGGAAATCCATCCGAACCCGCCGCTGGTCGGCAGCAACGCCGAGGAGCGCGCGGTGACACGGATGTGGGCGCGCCGCGTGGATCTCGCCATCATCGAACCGCTGACCAACGGCTTCCGCTTCGCCGAAGGCCTCGCGCTGTTCGAGAACCGCGTGCGCTGTATCCCGCAGGCCGCCGATGACCTGAAGACCATCGCCCGCGAGAAGCTCGCCTGGCTCGATGGCCTGATCGCCGGCCGAAAGTATCTTGTCGGCGACCGCTTCACCCTGGCCGACATCCATCTGTTCGTGTTCCTCGACTTCGCCGCCCAGGTCGGTCAGCCGCTCGATCCGGCCAACAAGAACCTGGCTGCATGGCAGGCGCGGGTCGCGGAGCGGCCGAGCGTGGCGGCGAGCGCCTAGAACCCGCACAGTCATGGCGCGCGTCGCACGGGGCGGCGCGCGGCCACCCCGTCTCGTTGACTTCAGGGGGGGCGCTGCTTAAGTCACGGACGCGCCTAGAAGCGCGGAACTTCGAGCAGGCGAAGGGCTTTGACCGTGGCCGTGCGCGCCGCCTTCAAGAGTTCAAAGCCCCTGTCCCGGACTTAAAGCCCCGCATGCTCGACCTGAGGAAAGTTTTCGGCTCCAGCAATGACCGCAAGGTCAAGCAGATGCTGGGGCGCGTCACCAAGATCAACGCGCTCGAGGCGCAGTACGCGGCGCTCAGCGACGACGACCTGCGCGCCAAGACGGCTGAGTTCAAGCAGCGGATCGCTGACGGCCAGACGCTGGATTCGGTGCTCAACGAAGCGTTCGCGGTGGTCCGCGAGGCCGCCAAGCGCACGCTCGGCCAGCGCCACTACGACGTGCAGATGGTCGGCGGCATGGTTCTGCACCACGGCGGCATCGCCGAGATGCGCACCGGCGAAGGCAAGACCCTGGTCGCCACCCTGGCGGTGTATCTCAACGCGCTCGAGGGCAAGGGCGTCCACGTCGTCACCGTCAACGACTACCTGGCCAACCGCGACGCCGAGTGGATGGGCCGCATCTACCGGTTCCTGGGCCTCACCGTCGGGGTGATCGTGCACGGGCTCAGCCAAGGCGAGCGCCAGCGCGCCTACCACAGCGACATCACCTACGGCACCAACAACGAGTTCGGCTTCGACTATCTGCGCGACAACCTGGTCTATGAAGCCACCGACATGGTGCAGCGGCCGCACCACTTCGCTATCGTCGACGAGGTCGACTCGATCCTGATCGACGAAGCGCGCACGCCGCTGATCATCTCAGGGCCTACCGAGGACCGTTCGGAGTTCTACCGCACGATGGACAAGATCGTGCGCGAACTCATCCAGGATCCCGAGACCTTCGACCACGACGAGAAACAGCGGCAGGCGCTGCTGACCGAGTACGGCTCGGAGAGGATCGAAGAGATGCTGATGGAGGGCGGTCACCTCGCCCCCGATTCCGCCGGCCTCTACGATCCCGCCAACGTCTCGGTGGTGCACCACGTCAACCAGGCGCTGCGCGCCAACGTGCTCTACCAGCGCGACCGCGACTACATCATCCGCGCAGACGAAGTGATCCTGATCGACGAGTTCACCGGCCGCATGATGCATGGCCGGCGCCTGTCGGAGGGCCTGCACCAGGCGATCGAGGCCAAGGAAGGCGCCGCGATCCAGCCCGAGAACCAGACGCTCGCCTCGATCACCATTCAGAACTACTTCCGGCTCTACAAGAAGCTGTCCGGCATGACCGGCACGGCGGCGACCGAGGCGCAGGAGTTCGCCGACATCTACGGCATGGACGTCTCGGAGATCCCCACCAACAAGCCGGTGACGCGGATCGACGACGACGACGAGGTCTATCGCACCGCCGACGAGAAGAACCGCGCGATCATCGCCCAGATCGAGGACTGCTTCGTGCGCGGCCAGCCGATCCTGGTCGGCACGGTCTCGATCGAGAAGTCGGAGCAACTCTCCGAACTGCTGAACGCCCACGAGTTCTTCCACGACAACAAGAAGATCGTCGGCGTCCCGCACAGCGTGCTGAACGCGCGCTACCACGAGCAGGAGGCCTTTATCGTCGCCGAGGCCGGGGTGCCCGGCTCGGTGACCATCGCCACCAACATGGCCGGCCGCGGCACCGACATCCAGCTGGGCGGCAACCTCGACATGCGCCTGGCCAGATGGCGCTCGGAGCAAGAGGCGCTCAGCGTCGAGATCACGCCGGAGGCCGAGGCCGAGGAACGCGAGACGCTGGCCGCGGAGATCGAGACCAAGCGGGCCAAGGCGCTGGCCGAGGGCGGGCTTTATGTACTTGGCACCGAACGCCACGAGGCCCGGCGGATCGACAACCAACTGCGCGGCCGCACCGGCCGCCAGGGCGATCCCGGCCACTCGAAATTCTACCTCTCGTGCGAGGACGACCTCTTGCGCATCTTCGCCGGCGAGCGGCTGGACTCGATCATGCGCACCTTCGGCGTCCAGGACGGCGAGGCGATCACCCACAAGTGGCTGAACCGGGCCATCGCCACCGCCCAGCGCCGGGTCGAGCAGCGCAATTACGAGATCCGCAAGAACCTGCTGAAATACGACGACGTCGTGAACGACCAGCGCAAGGCGGTGTTCGAGCAGCGCGCCGAGTTCATGCTGTCGGAAGACCTCTCCGAGATCGTCGACGAATTCCGCCGCGATACCATCGACGAGATGGTCATGCGGCTGATGCCGCCGAAGGCCTACGCCGACCAGTGGGACGTCCACGCGCTGACCTTCGAGGTGCAGAACGTGCTCGGCCTCGACCTGCCGATCGCCGAGTGGGCGGCGGAGGAGGGCATCGGCGCCGATGAGATCTTGGAACGGGTCAACAAGGCGGCCGAGGCCCGCGCCGCCGAACGCGAGCAACTGCTCTCGTCAGCCCAGATGCGGCAGGTCGAGAAGAACTTCCTGCTGCGTATGGTCGACGAGCAGTGGCGCGAACACCTGACCCACCTCGACCACCTGAAAAACGTGATCGGCCTGCGCGGCTACGGCCAGCGCGACCCGCTCAACGAGTACAAGACCGAGGCCTTCTCCCTGTTCGAGAAGCTGATTGGCGAGCTGCGCTCCAACGTCACCCGCTGGCTGCTCACCGTCGAGTTCCAGTTCGAGCCGCCGCCGCCGCCGCAGCCCGAGCGCCAACTGTTCGAGGTGCACGTCGACCCGTTGACCGGCGAGAACGAGCGCGTGCCGCTGAGCTTCGCCGGCGATGTCGGCGCACTCAGCCGCCAAGCCATCCCGGCCTCATCGCTGCCGGAAGGCTGGCAGCGCACGGGCCGCAACGCGCCGTGCCCCTGCGGCTCCGGTAAGAAGTTCAAGCACTGTCACGGGGCGCTGGTTTAGGTCCCCGCGGCAGGCGCCTCAGGCGCCGCGCCAGTTGCCGTGGAAGCCGAACGGGACGCGGCGGGGAACCTTGGCCGTCGCGATCGGGGCGGCGGCGACGTCCTGGGCGTCGTAGACCACGAAGTCGCTGCGATCCTCGCTTCCGCGATAGACCACCGCCACCAGCCAGCCGTCGCCCTCGGGGGCGTCCGCCGAGCGCGGCACGAACACCGGCTCGCCCGGCGAGTCTCCGGCGTCGTACAGGTGGTCGCTGCGGCGCCCCGTCGACAGGTCGATATGCGAGACGGTGTCGAAGCGCACGGAGTCGACGCCGCGGCGCGTGATGCCGGCGAACCAGCCGTGCCGGTAGCCGAGCCCCGCCCGGCGTTCGTCGAAGCGCGGAAACTCGCCCGGCAGGTCGTCCAGCGGCCGCCGCTTGATGGTGTTGGAGTTGTCCGCCAGATCGAAGGTCCAGCGCACCAGCCGGGCGAAGGCGTCCTTCGCCGGCTTGCCGTCCAGGGTAGGGAACAGCGGCGCGACCGGATACTCCATCACGTCCGCATAGATCAAATCGCCTTCTTCCCAGGCGTTCATCGGGTGGAACACATAGCAGGCGTCGGTGGTGAACCAGCGCAGGGTCTCGACGCCGGCGTCGCGGCGCATCACCCCTACGTGCGAGCCCTTGTCGGGTTCCCAGGCGATCGGCGGCGCGCCGGTCATCGCCCGCTGCAGGCTCATGGTCAGCGGCAGGATCGGGAACAGGGCATGGCGGCTGGTGACCAGGAAGTCGTGCACCATCGCCGCGAACGGGGCCTCGAACTCATCGCGGCGCACCACCGCGCCGGTGTTGTCGGTGACGCCATAAGCGCAGGTCCCGTTCAACGGCGTCTCGCCGGCCGAATAGGCGAACCAGACCATCTCGCCGGTCTCGGGATCGAGCTTCGGGTGCGCCGTCACCTTGCCGCGGTACTCGTCGCGGTAGCCGCGGGACTCCAGCGTCGCCGGGTCGAGTTCGAACGGCTTGTGGCCTTCCTCTAGCGCCAGCAGCTTGCCGGCGTGCCAGACGATGTTGGTGTTCGCCGTGCCGCTGTCCTGGCCCATCGCCGCCGGATCGGTGGTCATCGGGTTGCCGAAGGTGCCGAACAGCGACTTGCTGGCGCCGTGCTCCAGCTCCCACTTCGGCGTGCGCGAATAGCGGTTGCGGTAGCGCACCTTGCCGCCCTCGACGAAGAAGCCGTGGATCATCCCGTCACCGGAAAACCAGTGGTAGGCGTCGCGCGGTTCAAACTGCGGGTTCGGCCCGTTGCGATAGAACGCCCCCGCCAGGCCGGCCGGAATCTGGCCCGTCACCTCCAGCTCGAAATCGTCCTCGCTGCGCACCGGCGCGAAGTTGCCGGCGAGATAGGGATTGATGACCTGGGAGCCGTCCATGACGCATCCTCCTTGAGGGGCGAAAGTCTTACGATGTAAATTTATGCCGTAAGTGATAGGGTCTGGCAACCGTTAAATGGGGCGGAGTCGCCAAGTTGCCACGTGTCTTGAGTGACGAAGCGGTCGGGGAGTTCCGCGAGAAGCTGGTCGATGCGGCCGAGCGGCTGTTCGGCCAGCATGGACTGGAGGCGGTGACCATGCGCCAGCTGGCCGCCGAACTCGGCGTCAGCCCGATGACGCCCTACCGCTACTTCGCCGACAAGGACGCCATCCTGGCCGCCGTCCGCGCCCGCGCCTTCAACCGCCACGCGGCGGCGCTGGAGTTGGCGTTCGACACCGGGTCAAATCCCCTGGCGCGCGCCAACGCCGTCGGCCGCGCCTACCTCGACTTCGCGCTCGGACACCCCGAAGCCTACAAGCTGATGTTCGACGTCAAACAGCCCAGCGCCGACGACTATCCCGAGCTAGTGGCCGCCGGCCAGCGATCGCGGGCGACCATGACCGCTCATTTGAAGGAGATGATCGACGGCGGCGTGCTGAGGGGGGACCCGGCGCTGATCGGCCACATGTTCTGGAGCGCCCTGCACGGCGCGATCCAGCTGCAGCTCGCCGGCATGCTGCAGCCGCCGTTTGACGCCGAGCGCCTCTCCGGCGAGATCATGCGCACGCTGTGGCTCGGATTGAACGCGGCTTGACCCGCCCCAACAAGGCAGCCGGCAAGATCTTGCGCGAAACCCCTGTGGATAACTTTTCAAACTCCGTAGATATATCGGGGTTACGGTAGCGCGAAAACGCCCGGAAAATGCCCCGAGACGCCTCGTTTCGGGGTAAAATCT
>Ga0302311_10001868_pt1 | contig 24352 bp, 27 predicted proteins | sample III_Palsa_N1_3_FD_200449 | JGI IMG/M metagenome (GOLD analysis project Ga0302311, IMG submission 200449) | Peat permafrost microbial communities from Stordalen Mire near Abisko, Sweden - III_Palsa_N1_3 | ecosystem: Environmental > Terrestrial > Soil > Palsa > Peat permafrost | place: Sweden... | reverse complement strand
CCCTCAGCCAGAGGCTCGATCTCCGACAATCCCAGTCTCTCGTCATGACGCCGCAGCTGCAGCAGGCGATCAAGCTGCTGCAGCTTTCCAATCTCGAACTGTCCGATTTCGTCGAGCAGGAGCTGGAGCAGAATCCGCTGCTGGAGCGCGACGAGACCGATCCGGAACCCATGATCGCGGCCGACGCCCCCAACGGCGTCGAAGCCTCGAGCGTGATCGAGGACAAGCCGGCGACGGCGCTCGACGGCGAACAGAGCTTCGGCGGCGAGGATGCCGATGCCTGGACGGCGACGGCCGGATCCGAGGGCGAGGGCGCCATCGATTATGCCGGCGATGCCGATGCCTGGAAGACGCCCAGCACGCGCACCGGCGACGACGACATGCCGGGCCTGGAAGAGACGCTGCGCCAGGACATAACGCTGCGCGAGCATCTGGTCGGCCAGCTGAATTGCGACATCGAGGAGCCGGCCGAGCGCATGATCGGCCTGTTCCTGATCGACCTGGTCGACGACGCCGGCTATCTGACCGCCGACCTGGGTGAAGTCGCCGAGACCTTGGGCGCCGACCCGGCCGCGGTCGAGGCGGTGCTGATGCGGCTGCAGCGCTTCGATCCGGTCGGCATCTTCGCGCGCAACCTGGCCGAATGCCTGGCGATCCAGCTGAAGGAACAGCAGCGCTTCGACCCCTGCATGGAAAAGCTGATCGCCAATCTGCCATTGTTGGCTGGCCGCGAGATCGCGGCGCTGATGCGGATCTGCGGCGTCGATTCCGAAGACCTGTCGCAGATGGTCGCCGAGATCAAGCAGCTCAATCCCAAGCCGGGCCTGGCGTTCGACGGCGTGCCGGCCCAGCCGGTCGTGCCCGACATCCTGATGCGCGTCCAGCAGGGCGGCGGCTGGATGATCGAACTCAACAACGACACGCTGCCGCGCGTGCTGGTCAATACCCGCTATTATTCCAAGGTTAGCCGCGGTCCCGCCGGCAAGCTCGACCGCGACTATCTGTCGGAAAAGCTGCAGTCGGCCAACTGGCTGGTGAAATCCCTGCATCAGCGCGCGACCACGATCCTCAAGGTCGCGACCGAAATCGTGCGCCAGCAGGAAGCCTTTTTCGCGTTCGGGGTTTCTCATCTAAGGCCGCTGATCCTGCGCGACATCGCCGAGGCGATCGGCATGCACGAAAGCACGGTCAGCCGGGTCACGACCAACAAGTACATGACGACGCCCCGTGGACTGTTCGAACTGAAATATTTTTTCACCTCGGCGATTCCTGCCGCGAACGGTGCCGCTTCGCACTCGGCCGAGGCGGTTAAGTTCCGAATCAAGACCTTGATCGATGCCGAAGGGGCGAACGGCGTCCTGTCCGATGACAGGATCGTCGAGATCCTTCACGAAGACGGAGTCGACATCGCCCGCAGAACGGTGGCGAAATACCGTGAGGCGATGCGCATCCCATCTTCGGTGTTGCGGCGACGCGACAAGTCGCTGGGAATGTAGAGCACCTGTAAATCCCTCGGTCCTGCGGAAACCCGGCAGGCGAGGGGCTCATGGACATTCCGGGGGGAAACCCACCGGAGTGCCGCTCGACCGGACCCTCCCAGGGCCGGACGTGAAAACGAGGAAGGGGAGTTCAACATGGCGATGCAACTACGCGTCACGGGCAAGCAGATGGATGTTGGCGAGGCGCTTCGAACGCACATCGAAGGCTCGCTCACCACGCTGGTCGGCAAGTATTTCGGCAACGGCATCGAAGCCCACGCCGTCGTCTCGCGCGAGGCGCATCGCTACACGTGCGATCTGCAGGTCCATGTCGGTCGCGGCATTCTCATGCAATCGAGCGAAAAGGACGCAGACGTCTATCAGGCGGCCGACAAGGCGGCCGAACGCATCGCCAAGCGGATGCGGCGCTACAAGCGCCGCCTGAACGATCATCACGCCAACGGCAAGGACCGGGTCGATCAGGCGATCGAGGCCCGTTCCTATATTCTGGCACCCGAACCCGAGGACCATGAAGACACCAGTTCCGAGCATCATGACGGCCAGCCGGTCGTCGTCGCCGAGATGGCGACGGAGATCCCGACATTGACCGTCGGCGAGGCGGTCATGCGGATGGACCTTGCGGAATTGCCCACTTTGATGTTTAGGAACTCCGCCCATGGCGGACTCAACGTTGTCTACCGGCGGAACGACGGCCATATCGGCTGGATCGATCCGCGGCAGAACGGTGCGTCCGCTGCGGCCGAATAGGGCCTAGCAGGAACCATCGATGAATATCGCCGATCTGATCACGCCGCAGAGCGTGATCGCCAACTTTCGCGTCAGCAGCAAGAAGCAGGCGCTCCAGGAGTTGGCCAAGAAGGCCGCCTCGCTCGTCGGACAGCCGGAAAAGCTCGTCTTCGACGTGCTGTCCGAGCGCGAGCGGCTGGGAACCACGGGCGTCGGGCTCGGCATTGCCATTCCGCACGGCAAATTGCCGGGCCTCGATCGCATGACCGGGCTGTTCGCCCGGCTCGACAAGCCGGTGGATTTCGAGGCGATCGACAATCAGCCGGTCGATCTCGTGTTCCTGATGCTGGCACCGGAAGATGCCGGCGCCGATCATCTGAAGGCGCTGGCACGGGTCTCGCGTCTGCTCAGGGATCGGGCGGTCTGTGCCAAATTGCGCGGCACCGACAATGCCGATGCGCTCTACGCGCTCCTGACCGACGAACGGGCGTCGGACGCGGCCTGACGCCTGAATAGAACTAAAACAGCCGGCCGGAGATCATCGTCTCCGGCCGGTTGCGTTTTTAGTGGACGCTGACCGGTTCCAGCCCATGCTGGCGCACGGCGGCGAAGGCGACGTCGCGATCGCCCACCAGCGCCATCTGGGTGCCGTCGGCGGCATGGATGGCATAGCCGACCTCATCATTCACCGAGACGGCCTTGATGAAGGCCAGATCCTGGACGCCAAACGCGGCCAGATCGCGCGGCGTCATGTGGCGGGGATTGATGATGCTGCTGTCGTTGTTCATGGTCCTAACCTCCGAACCGGGTGACGGGTGCGCCGAAGCGCTGTTCCCATCTCGTCCGGCCCTGTTCCTGCGGCTCGGCGTCTCTTGCTTCCAACCCCTGCATTGCCCATGCCGTTTCATCGGCGGGCCATGAGTCCGGGTGAAAGCCTCTGACGCGAACGTGATTGGCCGCGATTGCGTTCAAATCCGATATGGCATCCGGGTAATCAAGGTGAGGCGGGCCCTCAGGCCTTCTCCTTGTCGGCGCCGATATCGATGGCTTGCTGGGTAGCGCTCTTGCCGTCTGCGCGGATTTCGACGCGCCGGACCTTGGGCTCGATCAGCGGGCGCATCAGATCGATGTGCAGCAGGCCGTTGTCGAGCGAGGCGCCGGTCACTTCGATACCCTCGGCGAGGACGAAGGAGCGTTGGAATTGGCGGGCAGCGATACCGCGGTGCAGATACAGACGCTCCCGTTCCTCGGCCTGTTTGCCGCGGATGACGAGCTGGTTGTCTTCGATCTGGACCACGAGATCGTGCATGGTGAAGCCGGCAACGGCGAGGGTGATGCGAAGCCGGTCGTCGCCGGTCTGCTCGATATTGTACGGCGGATAGCCGTCGGTCGACGCCTTCGCGACGCGATCGATCGCGCGTTCGAAATGGTCGAAACCCAGCAGCAGCGGCGAATTGAACAGGGAAATGCGATTCATGGCGTCTTCTTGAGCCTCCTCCTCACGCGATCGAGCGAGCAGACGAACCCGGGCCCGACATCGGCACCCGCTACGACGGCCTATCGCCGTCGTCCTTCTATCAGGTGGTAAATGACCCTCTCTAATCAAGAGCGTTCTCGGCGGACCAAGCAGCAGATCAGCGTTTGGCTGCGGCGGGTGGGCGAGCCGCTCGTCATCATCCTGCTGGCCATTCCGGCGCTGCAACTGGCCTACGATTCCTTCTGGGGCGCGTTCGTGGCCGACCCGTTTCCACCGGCGACGCGGATTTCGGGCATCTGGGGCATGCGGTTGCTGGTGGCCGGCCTGGTGATCACGCCCTTGGCGCGCTGGACCGGGCTCGCCGGCATCATCCGCTTCCGCCGGCCGGTGGGCCTGTGGGCCGCGGCCTATTCGATCGGCCATTTCGCGATCTGGAGCCTGGATTACGGCTTCGATGCCAGCCTGATCACGACCGAGATCCTGCGCCTGCGCTATCTGTTCGTGGGCTTCGTTGCGACCCTGTGCCTGGTGCCGCTCGCCGCCACCTCGTTCAATGCCGCCATCCGCTGGGTCGGCGGGCGGAGATGGCGGCGCCTGCATTGGCTGGTCTATCCGTCGGTGCTGCTGGCGCTATGGCATATGGCGACCGCTGGGCGCCTGTCGGGGGTGGATTTCACCATCATGAGCGTGGTGACCGGCCTGGCGCTGCTCTGGCGCATCGTCCGCGCCCTGCCCAAGCCCTCGGCCGCACGCTAACCCCTGGGACAAATTTGAGACTTTCTATATTCTGATACGATCTGGACGGGAACGAAACCCTTGTTCCCGGCGTAGAAAGCGGACATCTGCGTGCCTCGATACCGCTCTGGTTCGAGCGGCAGACGGAATAGTCCACGGTGGCGGGGCGTTCTCGCACTAGACGAGGCGCAGCCCGCGCCGATTTCCTTAGGAGAGGGTAATGCCCATTCATCGCCGCACCGTTCGTCGCGGCCCCGCGCTCGCCGTCGCATTCGTGGCCCTGTCGGTCGCCGGCTTCGGCCCCACGGTCCGGGCGTTCGCCCAGGATGCGGCACCCCAGGCGGGGACCGTCGAACAGGATCCGCCGTCGCGCGTCGGCTATGTGTCCCTGATCGAGGGCACGGTCTCGATGCGGGTCACCTCGACCGATCCGAATGCCGGCGACGCTCAGTGGGCGCCCGCCTCGATCAATTATCCGATGAGCACCGGCACGTCGCTCTGGACCGAGCCGGGTGCCAAGGCCGAGATCCAGATCGGCGCCGCCCACATCGATCTCGACGGCGGTACCGAGGTCGATATCGTCGCGGTCGACGACCAGAACGTCGATATCAACGTGCCCCAGGGCCGCGCCGACATCCATCTGCACGGCCGCCAGCCGAATGAGAACTACGAGGCGACCTTGCCGCGCGGCACGGCGGCGCTGATGGTCGACGGCACCTATCGCCTGATCGCCGGCGACGACCAGAACCCGACGCGCGTCGGCGCGCTCTATGGCACAGTCCAGTTGCTGGAGCCGAGCCAGACCGTGCCGGTCGAGACCAACAACGAGCTGATCGTGACCTCGGGCGACCCGCTGCAATATACGCAAGGTCCCCTGCAGGACGATGCGTTCGACCATTGGGTCGCCGACCGCATGCACCGCTTCGACCAGCCGGCGCCGCACCAGTATGTCTCGCCGCAGGTCGTGGGCGCCCAGGCGCTCGACCAATACGGCACCTGGCAGCAGACGCCGCAATATGGCGCGGTCTGGATCCCGGCGCAGGTCAGCGCCGACTGGGCCCCCTACCGCGAAGGCCATTGGCGCTGGGTTGCCCCCTGGGGCTGGACCTGGGTCGATGACGAGCCCTGGGGCTTCGCCCCGTTCCATTATGGCCGCTGGGCCCAATTCGACGGTCGCTGGGGCTGGGTCCCGGGCACGGTCGTCGCCCGTCCGGTCTATGCGCCGGCCATGGTCGCCTTCGTCGGCGGTGCTCCCGGTGTCGCGGTCGGTGTCGGGATCGGCGCCGGCATCGGAATCTCGATCGGCTGGGTTCCGCTTGGGCCCGGCGAGGTCTATCGGCCGCCCTACCATGTCAGCGACAATTACTACCGCAACGTCAACGTGACCAACGTCTCGAACACGACCATCATCAACCGGACCGTCAACGTGACCAATGTCACCTACGCCAATCAGCGGGCGGTGACCGTGGTCAATCACGACGCCTTCGTGAATGCGCGCCCGGTCCGGGCCGCGGCCCTGCCGGCGGCCCAGGCCGCCGCCTTCACCCATCCGATCGCTGCGGCTCCTGGTGGTCGGGGTGGTCCTGCCGGTGGCGCCCTGCCGCAACCGACCGCAGCCAGCCGCGTCGGTGCCGAGGCCGCGGCCCATCCGGTCCAGGCTCCGCCCAAGCCGCAGCTGCAGATGCCGCAGACCCATGCCACGGCCCAGGGCCGCATCGTGCCGACGGCGGTCCCTGCCGCTCCTGCCGCGGTCCGTCCGGGTGCGGCACCTGCGGCCCCGCCGACGGCGCGCGGTCCGGCCCAGCCCGGTGCGGCGGTTCCGCATCCGGCAGCACCGCAGCCGAATGCGGTCGCCCAGCCCCATGCGCCGAACCAGCCGGCGGTGGCGGCACCCCGTCCGGGTCCGCAGCCGGGTGCGGCACCGCCGCCGCGTCCCGCTGCCCAGCCCCAGGCCGCTGCACCGCATCCGCAGCCCCAGGCGCAACCGCCGGCCCGTCCGCAGCCGCAGGCCCAGCCGGCGGCGCGGCCTCAGCCTCAGGCGCAACCGCGTCCGGCACCCCAGGCGGCTCAGCCCCGTCCGCAGGCCGCCCCTCAGGCACGGCCACAACCCCAGGCCCAGCCGCCGCGTCCTCAGCCGGCCAAGCCGGCTCCGGCGCCGCATCCTGAGGAAAAGAAGAAGGACGAACATCCGGCCGCCTTCCACGGCGGGCGTGGTGACGGTCCGAACGACAAGCGGGCTTAAAGCGAATAGGGCCGGCGGAGCGATCCGCCGGCCCTTTTTCATTCGACCGCACGGAGGAGACGAGAATGGCGCCCGACGAGATCGAAGCCCTGACGTTCGACGTGTTCGGCACCGTGGTCGATTGGCGCGGTGGCGTGATCCGTGACGGGATGGCCCTCGGCGCCCGGCACGGGCTGGATGTCGATTGGGGCCGCTTCGCCGATGCCTGGCGGGGACGTTATCAGCCGCTGCTGTCGGATGTGCGCGAAGGCCGGCGGCCCTGGGTCATCCTCGACCAATTGCATCGCGAAGGGCTGGACCAGGTGCTGGAGCAATTCGGCATCACCGGGCTCGACGACGCCGCTCGCGAGGATTTCGTCCGCGTTTGGCATCGCCTCGACCCCTGGCCCGACGCGGTCGCCGGCCTGAACCGGCTCCGGCAGCGCTATGTGCTGGCGACGCTGTCGAACGGCAATGTCCGCTTGACGGTCAATATGGCAAAGCGCGCCGGCCTGCCTTGGGACGCGGTGCTGGGGGCCGAGGTCGCCCAGGCCTATAAGCCGTCGCCCGCGACCTATCAGACCACGGCGCGGCTGCTGGATGTGCCGCCGGACCGCTGCCTGATGGTCGCCGCCCACTACGCCGACCTGGTCGCGGCCCGGGACCAAGGCTTCCGCACCTGCTACGTCTGGCGTCGCGACGAATGGGGTACCGGCGAGAAGCACGATCTGCCGGCCGACCATGGGCTCGACCTGGTGGTCGAGGATTTCGCCGAATTGGCCGACCGGCTGGGTGCCTAGCTAGAGCGCGATGACCGGAGGCCGAATGGCCGCAGGTCTGAATCGCCCTCTAAATCAAATATCTAGCGCCGCGGACGGTCGTAGCTGTGGGATGACGCGGGTGCCGGCTTCGGCGGGGCCAACTCGGCCTTCAGCTCGGCGATCTTGGCCTTGATGGCGTCGCGGGTCACGTCCTGGGCGCGGGCCGGCAGCATTTCCAGCTGCTGCTGCAGCAGGCGCAGCTGCTTCTGCTTTTCCTCGGGCGTGCGGCGGATCGGGCGATTGCCGGTCAGCTGATTGTCGAAAGCACGCATACTCGTTCCCCCACCAAAAGAAAGCGCGCGAGATTGCCCGCAGCACTCCGGCGGTGCAACCATGTCGTGACGCTCGCGCGCAAAATTGGGGAATGACCATGGGTGGCTTGCTGGAGCCGGACGGACCGGTCGAGATGGTGATCCTGGGCCGCGCCCGTGATTTGGGCGGGTTCGAGGTCAAGCGCGTCCTGCCGTTCGCCCAGCGGCGCATGGTCGGGCCCTTCATCTTTCTGGATCAAATGGGGCCGGTCGGTTTCGATCCGCCGGCGGGTCTGGACGTGCGCGCCCATCCTCATATCGGGCTCGCGACCGTGACCTATCTGTTCGACGGCGCGCTGATGCACCGCGACTCGCTCGGTTCCGAACAGGTGATCCGGCCGGGCGACGTCAATTGGATGACCGCAGGCAGCGGCATCGCCCATTCCGAACGCACGCCCGGCGAGCTGCGCCCCGCCGGCGCGCGGCTCTACGGCATCCAGTCCTGGGTGGCCTTGCCCAGTGCGGTCGAGGAACGGGCGCCGCGCTTCGCCCATCACGGGAAGCTCGACCTGCCCCTGGTCGAGGGCGAGGGCCTGCGCGTGCGGTTGATCGCCGGCGCGCTCTATGGCGCGCGGGCGCCGGTCGAGACCGCTTCGGACCTGTTCCATGCCGATGCGATGCTGGAGCCGGGCGCCAAGCTGGAAATCCCGGCCGACTGGATCGAGCGCGCGGCCTATCTGGTCTCCGGCGCCGTCACCCTCGGCGACCAGACGTTCGGGCCCGGAGAGATGCTGGTGTTGAAGCCGGGTGCCGAGATCGTGCTGGCCGCGACGGCGCCCAGCCGGCTGATGCTGCTGGGCGGGGAGCCGCTCGACGGCCCGCGCTATATCTGGTGGAATTTCGTCTCCAGCTCCAAGGAGCGGCTGGAGATCGCCAAGGCCGACTGGCGCGCCGGCCGGTTCGGGCCGGTGCCGGGGGAATCCGATCCGCTGCCGCTGCCGGAATAATTCCCCAAAATCAACGATTGCTAATAATCGCCGACCCTTTGGTTACGGCTCGTAAACCCGCACGCCGGTAGATTGATCCGGTCGACGCCGCTCGGGTCACCCCGCCCGGTCCGGCGTCAGGAACCCGAAGCTCATTCAGCCAGCACCTTCTCGCAGCTCTGCAGCACTTTCATAGCGCCCGCAGCACCTTTTGCGAATTATACCCAGCCGGTTTCGATCAGATCTCTGGTCTCTTCGACCGCAACTTTCCAGATCGCCAGCATTTCCTCGTCCGGACGGCGATAAAGCCCGCCGAAACTGCCGTCGCCCAGATAGGCGCGCGCGGCGTCGGGCGTCATCAGCCGCAGCTGTTCCGGCTCGATCATCGGCTTCGCGTCCTTGGGCGCGCTGTCGCTCGAGATCCGCGTCCAGGGAAAATTCTCCATCCACGAGGCATGGGAGGCGACCGGATCGGTCTCCTGGACCTTGGCCCAGGTCTTGGGTGAGATCCACCAATTGTGAAACCGCACCTGCACCTTCGGATGCGCGGCCATCCATTCGGGCAGGAACGCCTGTACCGGCGCGTTGCCGCCGTGGCCGTTGACGATCAGGATGCGCTTGAAGCCCTGTTCGGCCAGGCAATCCAGCACGTCGCCGACCAGGCGCAGCAGCGTCTCGATCTTCAGCGAGATCGTGCCGGGATAGGCGCGAAAGCTGGGCACGATGCCGTAGACCAGACCCGGAAACACCGGCACGCCCAGCGGGTCCGCCGCTTCCAGCGCCACGCGGGCGGCCAGGATGATGTCGGTCGCCAGGCTCAGGCCCGCATGCTGTTCGGTGCTGCCGATCGGCAGGATGGCCCGATCGTCGCGGCGCAGGTAGCTCTCGACCTGGCGCCAGTTCATGTCGGCGATACGCATTGTGTGGGTCGGTCCCCTCAGGCAGTAAGCGCGCGGGCGAGGAACGGCAGGCTCTCGTCCATGCGATAGTCGATCGAGGAATGATTGTCGGGAAACTCCTCGTACCGGTGCGGGATTTGGCGCCGGTCGAGCTTGCGATGCAATTGGCGCGCCCCGAACACCAGATTGTACTGATCGTCGCTGCCGCAATCGATGTAGAGCGCCTTCAGGCGCCTGAGATTGTCGCCCAGATCGTCGACCATGGTGACCGGGTCCCAGGCCAGCCAGTTCGCCCAGCGCTCAGGCAAGCGCTCGCCGGTCTCCAGATCGAACGGCAGGCGAATGCCCAGGAATTGGCTCGGGTCCGGGTCGTAGCTGGCGGCCATGGCCAGGATCATCAGCAGATGGATGTCGCCGTCGCCCTGCTTCGGCGCCGCTTCGAACTGGGTCATGAATTTCTCGATCGAGCGCTCGTATTTGCCGAGCTTGCGGATCGTCTCGAACAGGTCGCCCAGATAGCAGAGCTCGAACCCCATGTCGCCGGAATGGCAGGCGGCGGCGGCCCAGGTGTCGGCCCGGCGCAGGGCATGGACGATGGCGCCGTAGCCGCCGGAGCTTTTGCCAAACAGTCCGCGCCGACCTTCGCCGCCGCAGCCGAAACGGCCCTCGACCGCCGGCAGCATCTCGTCGATCAGGAAATCTTCCCAGCGGCCCATGGCCGTGCTGTTGATGTACTGGTTGCCGCCCAGGCGCGTGAAACAGTCCGGAAAGGCCACGGCCACCGGCGGCATGGCGCCGGTACCGATCAGGCGATCCAAGCGCTCCGGCACGTTCTCGCCGAAATTCTTCCAGTTGGTATGGGCCGGGCCGCCGGCGGTAAAACCGACGATATCGACCAGCAACGGCAGGTCGCGGCCGTCATGGCCGGCCGGGACATAGACCGGCACCGCACGATCGGTCGGATCGCCCAGCAGGTTGCCGGCCAGCACCTGGCTGGTGACGGTCAGGGAATGGATCGTGCCTTTGGCGACGGTCCGGTCTTTCGGCATGAGTCAGGCTCCGTGACGGCTCGCGGGTTCGCGGGCGTCATCCTGGGCCGGGCTGGGTCCTCTGTCGACCGGTTCGTTAGATGGGCTGGACGCCGATCTGGTTAGGCGAGTTGGCTCTCGCGGACGACCCGTTCATGGCCGTCGAGTACGCATTTGATGCGATACTGATTGTCGCGTCCGTCGGACGGCAGGCTGCGAACGACCAGATAGGCGCCGCGCTTGGCAGCTCGGTCGAACAGGCTCGGCGTGTAATTCACCGCTTGGCCCGCATTGAAGCGATACTGCTGCATGATGGACTCGCTGGTGAGAGAAAAGCGGACGCTAGGGCATCGGCTCTCGGGACGGCGAGTAGGGTCTTGAGATCGGGAACGGTGCCGCCGATAAATCGGCGGCACCGCGAATCCTTTTAGGCTTATTCGGCGACGAGATTAACCGCCGACGTCTTGCCCTGCTGGCCACGCTCCAGCTCGTAGGTCAGCTTCTGACCTTCGTTGAGCGAACCGAGACCGGCGCGCTCGACTGCGGAGATGTGAACGAACACATCCGGCCCGCCGCCCGTCGGCTCGATGAAACCATAACCCTTGGTCGAATTGAACCACTTCACAGTGCCACTGGGCATGCTGCTCTCCACGTAAATCGATAGAAATTCAGCCCACGGAAATGCAGGCTGATTCGAGTTCAATCATGGAGAACCAAGTCTTACGCCCTGTAGAAGCGGTCGGATCGGGCTAACGCAGAAAAGAACCGAAGCCGCTCATATGGGGACGCCCGCAAAAATAGGCAAGAAGATTCGGTTTTTTTGGCCAATTCAGCACGATTTTTGCCCAATCGCCCGCAAAATGGCCCGCGCACCGGAAAGCATCGACCCGTCGCGCGGCACCACCATAGCATGGTACGCTGCGCTAAAGCACTTTTGCAGGGTACGACGCCGATGTGGGGCAAACGACCGGCCAGTACGATCGAGACCTACGAGATCCAGGCGCTCCGCAACGGCTACTGGCAGATCGCCGTGGCGATCGACGACGGGCGCAATGGCGTGGGACCGCCGCTGACGCCCAACGCCCTGGAACAGCTGGAAAAAAAGGTCCGCGCCGCCGCCGCCGCCCAGTTGGGCGTGCCGGGAACCCAGGCGGTGCAGGTGCTGCACGAACGGATCCGGCCGGACGGCGCCACCTTCGTGAAGGAATTTCTGCGGCTGGATGGGCTGGGCGTGCCGGCCCGGGTGCTGGGCCTGTCGCCGATCCGCGATGCCGGCCCGCGCTGCGAGACGCCCGGCGGCCTGCTGCAGCGGCGGTCGTGCCAGCTGATCGGCACCCTGCTGCGGGGGCTGCTGGACGAGCTTGCGGTCTCGCCGCTCGAGCTTCTGACCGATGAAAGCTGGCAGCGCCGCCTGCAGCCGCACGCGACGCTGCTCGCCTCCGCCATCCAAAAGGTCGCCTCACTTCAGGTCGGCGGCGACCCGCGTGCGCGGGTGACGGCTCTGGACGCCCTGGTCGAAGGTGCCCAGAAGCGGGCGCGCGCCGCGGCGGCGCTCGACCGGGTGCCGGAGCTGGATGCGGATGGCGTCGATACGTTGCTGGCCCGGATCAAGGAGATGAAGGCGGCGGATGGCGAGTTCCTGTCGATGCGGGCCATGGCGCGTCACCTGCGCAAGGCCGGCTCGCCGCTCTCCAAGATCGAGCGGCTGCTGGAATTGCTGGTACCGGGACTGTCGGCCCAGGGCGTGGCGCTGATCGATCGGTTCCTGGCCGGCCTCGTCGATGCGCCCTCGATGGTCAAGGATCTGCTGGGGCGGCAGCCCAACCTCGGGACGGCGCTGATCGCGCTCGGCGAATTCGCCAATGGCAAGCCGCCGGGCGGCGGCAAGGGCGATCTGGCGGAGCTGGCGCGCCTACTGGCGGAACCGCTGGCGGCGAAGCGGCTGCCCGATACGCGCGACGCGCTCTGGGACCGGGTGATCAGCGGGCTGCTGTCGAACCGGCCCTTGGCCGAGAAGATCCGCGAGGAATGGCCCCTGCTGAAGACGATCGACAAGGAGCTGCAGCTGACCGCGCCCGAAAGCCGGCGCGAGGCGCTGGCCGCCGCCGTGGCCGCGCGCAAGCTGGCCTTGCGCAAGGCGGCGGACCAGATATGACGGCCGCTGCGGATCCCGGTTGAGTCGGCCGGTCAAAGCTCGATAAGTTGGCACAGACAACGATGAGCATCGACGATCATGTTCGAGCCGCACGGCGACACGCAGTTCCTGATCGAGGGGCAGATGCTCCTGGTCGAACTTCGTGGTCCCTGGAATGCCGAACTGATCGATTGCTACGATCGGCAGTCGCGGCCGCTGATGGCCGGGCTGTCGGCCGCCGGCCGCTGGGGCGTGATCGCGATCACCCGGATCAGCACCATGTTCACCGACGACGGTGCCCAACGACTGCGCGACCTGCTGCGGCAACCCTCCCCGACGCTGAACCGGGCCGCCACCGCCTTCGTGATCGCGCCCGAGGTCGAGGGCTATCGGCTGTGCGACCCGCTGCTGCACGAGATTTATGATCCGATCGCGCCGTTCGAAATCTTCGAGAGCCTGCCGCCGGCCAAGGCGTGGGTCCGGGCGCGGATCGCAGGCGTCGCGGCATCGTGATGCGGGGCTGGGCGTCGGTCGTCATCCTGATGGCACTGTTCTTTGCCCGGCCGGCCGAGGCCGGCTGTTCCCGCCCGATCCGGGTCGCGGCCAGTCCGATCGGCCTGCTGATGACGGTGGCCGACGATGGCACGGTCCGGGGCCCCGACGAGGCCTTTCTGAAGCTGGTCGGCGCGCGGATCGGTTGCGAATTCCGCTATGACGTCATGTCCCGCGCCCGGGCCTTCGAACTGATGGCCGCGGGTGAGACCGATCTGATCACCTCGGCGGTCCGGACCCCGCAGCGCGATGGGTTCGGCGATCTGATCGTGCTGTATCGGGGGCGGGCGATGCTGATCTCGCTGCGGGACAGGCAGTTGCGCATCCGCGATACGGCGGCGTTCGCCGCCAGCGGCCTCTCGCTCGATCTGGTGCGTGGCTATGATTACGGCACGGCCTATCGCGCGCTGCAGGAGGCGGTTGCGGCTGCGGGGCGTCTGACTGAAAATGTGGATCCGGCCGCCATCGCGCGCAAGCTTCTGGCGGAGCGCTCGGATGCGACGATCATGTCGGCGCCGGCCTTCAGCCAGGATGCCGAGGCGGTCGGCATCGCCGATCGGCTGGCCGTGACGCCGCTCGACGATCTGGCCGCCTTCGACGTCGGCATTTATCTGGTTCGCGCGGCGCTTGATCCGGCCGATGCGGCACTCCTGTCCGACGGATTTCACGCGGCCGTCGCGGAGGGACGCTATTCGGCCTTGCTGCGAGACGCCTTCGTCCATCCACGCTGGGCGCTCGACGGCGTCGAATTTATCGAGAAATAGAGCCATGAGTTCACCGATCCTCAACAGCCGCGACGTCACCTTCCTGCTGCATGAATGGCTGGGGGTGGACGCGCTGTGCGCGCGCGACCGCTTCGCCGACCATAGCCGCGAGACGTTCGATGCCGTGGTCGACCTCGCCCGGCGCCTGGCCGAGGATGCGTTCCTGCCGCACTACAAGACCGCCGACCGGATCGAGCCGACATTGGACGCGGACGGGGCCCATGTCTTGCCGGAGGTCGCCCGGGGTGTCAGGGCCTTCGCCGAGGCCGGCTTCATCGGGGCCACCTTCCCGACCGAACTCGACGGCATGCAGCTGCCCCATGTCGTCTATAGCGCCGCCATGGCGCATTTCATGGCGGCCAACGTGGCGACGGCGGCCTACCCGATGCTGACCATCGGCAACGCCGGGCTGCTGGTCGCGTTCGGCACGCCGGCGCAGATCGACGCCTTCGCCCGGCCCGAGATCGCCGGCCGCTTCCTCGGCACCATGTGCCTGTCGGAACCCCAGGCGGGATCTTCGCTCTCCGACATCGCGACCCGGGCGGTGCCGGACGGCGACGATCCGCTCGGGTCGCGCTATCGCCTCAGCGGCAACAAGATGTGGATCTCCGGCGGCGACCAGGACATCTCGGAGAACATCGTCCATCTGGTGCTGGCCAAGGTCGAGGGACCGGACGGCAAGCTGGTGCCCGGCACCAGGGGCATCTCGCTGTTCATCGTGCCGAAATTCCTGGTCGATACGGGCGAGCGCAACGACGTCGTGGTCGCCGGCCTCAATCACAAGATGGGCTATCGCGGCACGACCAATTGCCTCTTGAATTTCGGCGAGGGCACGCGGCATCGGCCGGGCGGCCGGGCCGGTGCCGTGGGCTATCTGGTCGGCCAGGTCGGCCAGGGCCTGCCGATCATGTTCCATATGATGAACGACGCGCGCATCTCGGTCGGCCTGGGCGCCGCCATGCTCGGCTACCGCGGCTATCTGCTGGCGCTCGCCTATGCCAAGGAACGGCTCCAGGGCCGTCCGTCCCGCCGCACGCGGCGCCGGCCCGATGGTGCCGATCATCGAGCATGCCGACGTGAAGCGCATGCTGCTCGCCCAGAAATCCTATGTCGAAGGCGCGCTGGCGCTGATCCTCTATGCCGCCCGCCTGGTCGACGAACAGGAGACCGGCGAGAGCGAGGCCCAGCGCCATGGCGCGGGCGAGCTCCTGGGCCTGCTGACGCCGATCGCCAAATCCTGGCCGTCGGAATGGGGCCTGGCCGCGAACGACATCGCCATCCAGATCCATGGCGGCTATGGCTACACGCGCGATTTCGATGTCGAGCAGCTCTATCGCGACAACCGTCTGAACCCGATCCATGAAGGCACCGCCGGGGTGCAGGCGATGGATCTCTTGGGTCGCAAGATCCTGAAGGATCGGGGCGTGGCGCTGGGCCTGCTGGGCGAACGCATCGCCAAGACCATCGATCGGGCCCTGGGTCACGCGGGTCTCGCGGCCGAGGCGAAGGATCTGGCCGCCGCCTGGGCCGAGATCGGTACGGCTGCGGGCCGCCTGGGTGCGCTCGGCGAGGATCCGCATCTGCTCGACAATGCGACGCCGTTCCTCTCGGCCTTCGGTCACGGCGTGCTGGCGTGGCTCTGGCTCGAACAGGCGATCGTGGCCTCGGCGGCGACCGCCAAGGATGCCGACGATGCGGCGTTCTATCAGGGCAAGATCGCGGCCTGCCGGTTCTTCTTCGCGTTCGAGCTGCCGAAGACCGGGCCCTGGCTGCGCATCGTCAATTCCCGCAGCGATATCGCCGCCAGCCTGCCAACCGCTGCCTTCTGACGGCGTGCTGCCGAAGTGGCAACAGCCGAAGTTTGGGCGTTTTACCGGGGCAGCGTGATCGGGTTTGAGGCATCGACGCCGCCATTTCGGGCCAACTGGTACCGGCACGGATGTTGCTGATCCCCGGAGATGTTTTGGGGGATCGATCTCATGGGTTGGAAAAGCCGTCTCGCGACCGTCGCGGGCTTGATGCTGTTGGGTTTGCCGTTGGGCGCGCGTGCGGCCGCGCCGCTGCAGATCCGCGTCGTCGTGGTGACGACGTTCGAGGTCGGCGAGGATACGGGCGACGTGCCGGGCGAATTCCAGAACTGGGTCGAGCACTACCCGCTCGACCAGACCCTGCCGTTCCCGCAGGGCTTCCGCCATCTGCGCTACAATGCCAAGGACCATGTGCTGGGCATCGTCACCGGCGTCGGCAAGGCCCATGCGGCGGCCTCGATCATGGCGCTCGGCCTCGACCCGCGCTTCGACCTCAGGCATGCCTATTGGGTGCTGGCCGGCATCGCCGGCATCGATCCGAACCTGGCCTCGGTCAGCTCGGCCGTCTGGGCCAACCATATCGTCGACGGCGACCTCGCCTATGAACTCGACGGGCGCGAGATTCCGGCGGATTGGCCGACCGGCATCATCCCCTACGACCGCTCGACGCCGTTCGAGCTGCCGGCGCCACCGGGCGTGTCGGAGAATGGCGTGCAGGAATATCGCCTGAACGAGGGGCTGGTCAGCTGGGCCTATGGCCTGACGCGCGATCTCACGCTGCCCGACGATGCCAAGCTGCGGGCGGCGCGCGCGGGCTATCCGGGTCTGCCCAACGCGCAGAAGCCGCCGTTCGTGCTGAAGGGCGACACGCTTACCGCCGACCGCTTCTGGATCGGGGCGAAAATGGCCGATTGGGCCCGCAAATGGATCCCCTACTATACCGGCGGCCAGGGCGTGTTTGCGACCACGGCCGAGGAAGACACCGGCTATATGCAGGCGCTGACCTTTCTGGCCCAGATCCACAAGGTCGATCTGGCCCGTGCGCTGGATTTGCGCACCGGCAGCGATTTCTGCATGCCGCCGGAGGGCACCACGGCGGTGGATTTCCTGAAAAGCGAGGCCAAGGGCGATTACGCTGCCTATGCCGAGGCGATCGCGTCGGCCTATCAGGTCGGCAGCCCCGTGGTGCGCGAGCTGGCGGAGCATTGGCAGCTCTATCAGAAGACCATCCCGGCGCCGAAGCCATGAGCATGACCGCCTTCATCGAGCGGCTGCCGAAATGCGAGCTGCATGTCCATATCGAAGGCACGCTCGAGCCCGAGCTGAAGTTCGCGCTGGCGGCGCGCAACAAGATCGAGCTGCCGTACCGGACCGCGGCAGAGATGAAGGCCGCCTATGTTTTCAACGACCTGCCGTCGTTTCTGAAGATCTACTACGAAGGCATGGCGGTGCTGGTCGCCGAACAGGATTTCTACGATCTGACCTATGCCTACCTCGCCAGGGCGCGGGCGCAGAACGTGCTCTATGCCGAGATCTTCTTCGATCCCCAGGCCCATACCGGGCGCGGCATCACCTTCGATACGGTGATCCGCGGCATCCGGCGCGCCCAGCTCGACGGCGAGCGGCAGCTGGGCATCCACTCCCAGCTGATCATGTGTTTTCTGCGCGATTGGAGCGCCGAATTCGCCATGACCATCCTGCTGGAATCCCTGCCCTACAAGGAATGGATCATCGGCGTCGGGCTCGATTCCGACGAGCGCGGCAATCCGCCGGTCAAATTCCGCACCGTGTTCGCGCGGGCGCGGGCCGAGGGCTATCTCCTGACCATGCATTGCGACGTCAACCAGCAGGATTCGGTCGCCCATATCTGGCAATGCCTGGACGAGATCGGCGTCGCCCGCATCGACCATGGCGTCAATGCGCTGGAGGATCCGGCGCTGTGCGCGGCCTTGAAGGCGCGCGGGGTGGCGCTGACCGTCTGCCCGATCTCGAACGGTTTCGTCACCGACGGGCCGCAGGCGGATGTGGTCAAAGTGATGCTCGACCAGGGCCTGCGCGTCACGGTCAATTCCGACGACCCGGCCTATTTCGGCGGTTATATCACCGAGAATTTCGCGCTGGTGCAGCGCGAGGTCGGGCTGGGCAAGCAGGATCTGAAACAGCTCTCGGCCAATGCCTTCGAAGCGGCCTGGCTGCCGCGCGCGACCCGGGGCCGGTATCTGGCGGAACTGGCCGCCTATGGTTGAGCCCGGTGGGCGTAGGTGGCGTCCAGCCGCTGGCGCAGATAGTCGGCGGCGCTGATCGGCGGATATTTGGCGGGGCCGGCTACGATTGACGCGACCCGCGCCTCGGGGTTGGGGTCGAGGAAAAACGCGATGGAATAGCGTTCGCGCGCCGGGGCCGCGACCCGATGCGGGGTCGAGACATAGGTGTCGTTGGTCCAGCGCATCAGGCAGTCGGCGATGTTGCAGACGAAGCTGCCCGGGATGGTCGGCGCCGGAATCCAGCGCCCGGCACGGTCGCGCACCTCCAGGCCGGCGACGCCGTCGGTCGCCAGGATGGTGACATTGCCATAGTCGGTATGTTCGCCCGCGCCCAGGTCCCGGGCGGCCTCGGGCGATCCGGCCGGATAATGCAGCAAGCGCAGCACCGCCAGCGGCGCATCGAGCTTATCCTCGAAGAAATCTTCGGGCACGCCCAGATCCAGGCTGAAACCCCGGTGCAGGCGCCGGCCGACCGCCCAGCAGCGCTCGAAGTAATCCAGCATGACCGTGCGCCAGCCCGGCAGGTCCGGCCAGAAATTGGCGCCACGGAACGGCGCGCCCGCAACGATCTCCGGATGATCCGGCGCCAGCTCCAGGCCGATGTTGAACGCCTCCTTGCGATCCTCGCCGCCGGTCGGGTCGAGCTGCTCCTCCGAAAGATCGACATAGCCGCGATTGTGCGGCGCATGCTTGATCGACAGGCGCTGCTTGGCGGCACGCGGTTCGGCAAAGAAGGTCCGGGCCGCGGCGAATACGTCGGCCACGACCGCCTCGGGAACGCCGTGCCCGGTGATGTAGAAAAAGCCGATCTCGCGGCAGGCCCGGCCGAGCTCGGCCGCGACCGCGCGCTTGGCCGCCGCATCGATACCGGCGAGTGCCGCGATGTCGACGATGGGGAACTCGGTCATTTCGGGGGGCTCGCCCGGTCATCGGATCGACGAAGAGGAATTCGGTCTGGGACAGACTATCACGCTCGCCGCCGGCGCCGCAGCTCAGCATCGCTAAGCCGTCTTTGCGATCTTGAACCACTGGAGCGGGTCGGGCATTGTCCGCTCAACGATAGCGCGAGGCCGTATGTTGGGAAGCGAACATTCCGTCGATGCCACCGTAACGGGGGCGACACGTGATCTGCGGCCAAATCTGGTCCATGTCGGACGCGACGCCGATCTTCGGCTCAATCTCCGGGAATGGATCGCCCAGCATTGGGCCGGCGAATTGTCTTTGCCGACAAGCTATTGGCTCAACAACATTCTGGGCAATGTGCTCTGCTTCGCCGTCATCATCGGCGTCACGATCGGCCTGTCGTTTACCCACAATCTTCTGCTGCTGTTTCCGGCTCTGGCGCTGACCTGGGGCGTCATTCTGATTGTCGCGGTCTGGCAGATCGTCGGCACCTGGCGCTCGGCGGGCCGAACCCTGCGGGAGGACGAAGGATGGTTCTGGCCTTGGGTCGTCCGGCTGCTGTTGATCCTGGCCGTCTTGAACAACGGACGGGTTTTGGTCCAACAGGCGGCCCCGCAGTTGAGCGACGCCTGGCAAGCGGCCGTCGGCGATCCGGCATTCGGTCCCCGCGGCGTTCGCATCCTGAGAGACGGGACCGAGCTGGAACTCACCGGCGGCTTCGCCCGCGGTCAGGCGGCAGCATTCAAGGCCGCGCTCGACGCGGCGCCGCGCGCACATGTTCTGCATCTCGACAGTGACGGCGGGCGGATCGGTGAGGCCGTCAGCATTCGCGACATGATGATTGCCAGGGAGATGGACACGATTGTCGATCGGCGGTGCATGTCGGCCTGTACGCTGGTCTTTCTGGGCGGTGAACGGCGTTGGCTCGGCGCGGGCGCGGTGCTGGGCTTTCATTCCGCCAGCTATGTCGGTGTCGCGGCCCCGATGTTGAACGACGATTTCCGCGCGGCCTTCAACGAAGCCTATGTCCCGACCTGGTTCTCCGCCGTGGCGCTGAGGACGCCGCCGACCTCGATCTGGAAGCCGACGGTCAGTCAGCTCGTCGATGCCGGTGTGGTCACCAACCAGGCGCCGTTCGACCAGTTCGCACTGGCGGGTTTCGGACCCAATCCCACGGCGGAGAGCGCCATCGGCGTGCTGAATGCCACGCCGCAATTGCAAGCGCTGCGGCAAGCCGATGGCCCGGGCTGGGCCGAAATCGAGACGGCCTGGGCGCGCGATGCGCTCGGCGGACTGCCCGCGACCGATGTCGAGGCCCTGTTGAGCGCGCATATGGCGGCGGATGTGAAGCGCCTGCGCGCACGCGTGCCGGACGCGGTCGCGTTGGCGATGGCCGATCTGTTCGTGCGGGAACTGGGCGCGCTGCAGAAGGCCGACCCTGAAAAATGCTGGCGCTATGACATGACCGGCGCGATCGACATCAAGCCGTTGATCAGTGCCGAGCTTTCGGCCGAAGACGTCTCGATGAGCAGCCGGATCCTGGTTGAGGCGACCCAGCATCCGGTCGAACCGATCTCGGTCAAGGAGGGGGAGCGCTTGCGCGACAAGGCCTTCATGCTGGGTAAGGCAAAGGGCATCGATCCGCGCCATATCGCCGCCGCCTTTGTCCCTGGCGCGCATCATGCCGACGTCTGCCCCGCGTCGATCCAGCTGTTCCAGCTGGCCGGCAAGCTGCCGCCGGCCGAGGGCGCGAGCCTTATCCGCTTCCTGGTCCGGGGCGAGGGATAGGGTTCCGCATCGGGCACCGGATGCGCTAGGCTCCCCGTCAGCGACGCGATAATCGCGCTGACGGGGAGGGTCTCGACGTTATGGCGAAGCGGAAAGTCATCATCACCTGTGCCGTGACCGGCGCCATCCATACCCCGTCCATGTCGCCTTACCTGCCGATCACGCCGCAGGAAATCGCCGATGCCGCGATCGAGGCGGCCGAGGCCGGCGCCGCCATGGTGCATCTGCATGCGCGCGATCCGCTCAACGGCAAGCCCGACCAGTCGGTCGCGGCGTTCGAACCGATCCTGCAGGTGGTGAAGCAAGGCACGAACGCGGTCATCAACATCACGACCGGCGGGGCGCCGACCATGCTGGTCGACGAGCGGGTCCGTCCGGCCGCCCATTACGCACCGGAAGTGGCCTCGCTCAACATGGGCTCGATGAATTTCGGGCTCTATCCGATGCTGAACCGGTTCAAGAGCTTCAAGTACGATTGGGAAGAGCCGTATCTCAAAGGTTCGACCGAGCGCATCTTCAAGAACACGTTCGCCGATATCGAATTCATCCTCGAGACCTGCGCCGAGAACGGCACGCGGTTCGAGATCGAATGCTACGACATCGGCCATCTCTACACGCTGGCGCATTTCGCCGAGCGCGGCCTGATCAAGCCGCCGTTCTTCGTGCAGAGCGTGTTCGGCCTCCTGGGCGGCATCGGCGCCCATCCCGAGGACGTCGCCCATATGAAGCGCACCGCCGACCGGCTGTTCGGCGACGACTATCGCTGGTCGGTGCTGGGCGCCGGCAAGAACCAGCTGCCGATCGCGGCGATGGCGGCGGCCATGGGCGGCAACGTCCGCGTCGGTCTCGAGGATTCGCTCTGGATCGCGCCCGGCAAGCTCGCCCAATCCAATGCCCAGCAGGTGCGCGCCGCCCGTCAGATCATCGAAGCCCTGGGGCTGGAGATCGCGACGCCCGACGAGGCGCGCCAGATGCTGGAACTGAAGGGCGGCGACCGCGTGAATTTCTAGATCAGGTCCGCCAGACGCGGGCGTACGCCCCAGGTCTCGACCAGTTCGGCGTATTGGGCGGCCACGGCCGCGTCCGGGGCGGCGCCGGTGCGGATCGCGCGCAGCATGGTGTTGCGCGGCGTGTGCTGGCTCGGCACGAACTCGACCACCTCGACCCGATATCCGGCCATCCGCATCAAGGCGGCGCGGAACGCATCGGTCAGGATATCGCCCAGCCGCTCGCGCAGAATGCCGTGGCGCGTGACCATGGCGAAGGCGCCCGGCGTCGGGTGGGCCTTCAGCTGGGTCTGGATATTATGGTGGCAGCAGGGGGCGGCGAGCACGACCGGGGCGGCCCAGGCGACGGCGCGGGCGAGCGCGTCGTCGGTCGCCGTGTCGCAGGCATGAAGCGCCAGCACCACGTCGGCACCCTCGACCGGGGCCTCGGCGATCGTGCCCTCGACGAAGCGGATGCCGTCCCAGCCCAACTCGGCCGCCAGCGCGTTGTTGCGCTCGCGCGCCTGGCGCTTGACATCGACGCCGATGAGATCGACCACCAGTCCGCGCGTCTTGGTCAGATAGCGATAGGCGGCGAAGCTCAGATGCGCGTTGCCGCAGCCGAGATCGACCACGCGCAGCGGCCGGCCCGCGGGGACCAGTTCGGGCTTCAGCACGGTGTCGAGTTCGCGGATGAACTCCTCGACCTGGCGATATTTATCCTGGCGCGTCGGCTTGACCTTGCCGTCGGCGCCGGAAATCCCGACCGCCTGCCAGAACGCATCGTCGGCATCAAGCAGGCGCTGCTTCGCGCGGTTATGACCCAGGCTCCGGTCGGCCTGGCGTTCGGCGGTACGGTGCACCTGGGCTTCGCCCTTGCGGGTGATCCGCACCTGGACCTCGCCGCCGGTACTTTTCACGTGCCAGTTGGAGAACGGGATGGCCAGCAGCGCATCGACGGCGGCGCCCGCCTCGTCCGCATAGCCGACATTGCGCGTGTGCGCCTGCCGCTCGTCATATTCGACGATCTGCAGATGCAGGCCGGCCTTGATCTGAACCGGACGGAGCTCGACCCGGCGCCACTTGACCTCGGCATTGTGCCGCCGCCCCGACCCGATGGCGCGCACCAGGGTCTCAGGGTCCAGCAGCAGCCGGCGCAGTTCGGCGAGGATGGGTTCGAGCGGTTCGGGCATGGGATGAGGGTCCTTCCTGGGGCCACCAGCAGACCAAGACAGACAAAAGGGGTTAGCCGTCGCCAGCTAACCCCTTGATAATGGCGGAGCCATGCGGACGCTCTCATAACCAATATATATCAGGTGCTTAGCGGATATGCTGCCCCGCGACAGATGCATGTGTCCCACTTTAGTGCCTCATGCGTCAAGGCGAGGGCTCGTCCGCTCCGCATCAGGAAGTTACGGTCTCCTGCTCGATCTCTCTTGTGGATCGAAATTCTTGGCGCCGTAGCGGATCTGGAAGAACGGGAGCTGGCGGCATCGGTGACCCAACACCCGTCGGCACATTCCACACCGAGGATTGACGGCGCGGGGCTTATAGCTATATTTATAGTCATGCGCTCTAGCGGGTAGATCTAGCCATGTACGCTTTGAAGCTCCGCCCCGTCGGCACCTCGACCGGGACCGTCTTTCCGAAGGAAATGCTGGCCGAATTAGGTGTTGCGGTCTCGGATACGGTCTATGTGACCAAGGCACCGGACGGGAGCTTCCGTCTCACGCCGTTCGATCCTCAATTCGAGGAGCAGATGCGCCTGGCCGAGCAGATCATGCGGGACGATCGCGACATTCTCCGTGCGCTGGCCAAGTGACGGAACAGGGCTGGAAATGGGTTACGATCGAGGTCGTCCTCGCCATCCATGACCGGCAGCTAGCGGAACATGGCGGTGGTCCCGGGACTCGGGATCGCGGGCTCGTCGAGTCCGCTCTTGCCGGGCCGCAGCAACTTGCGGCTTACGGCAACCCTGACGGGGCGGCGCTCGCCGCCGCCTATGCGATCGGCCTCGTCAAAAACCACGGCTTCGTCGATGGCAATAAACGAACCGCCTGGGTCGTGTGCCGCCTCGTCCTGGCGCTCAACGGCGGCGACCTCCTGTTCGACAAGGTCGAAGCGGTCAAGGTGGTCGAGAAAGCGGCGGCCGGCGAGATGGACGAAGCGGAATTCGCGGAGTGGCTCCGGGTGCGAATCCAATGAGCAATTCTGTAGTTCGGCATTGGGTCCCCTCGAAGAACACGGCCAAGCGGCTGCCCGGTTCCTGCCTCACCATCCGGAAGCTCAGTCGATGGACTTCAATGCTTCGCACTGCCCCAGAAAGCAAAAGAGTCCTGGTTCAATTGAACCAGGGCTCTCTACTTTTCCAAGCGCTAAGTGCTTGATTTATATGGTGGAGCCATGCGGAATCGAACCGCAGACCTCTACAATGCCATTGTAGCGCTCTACCAACTGAGCTATGACCCCGAAATTCGGGCCCGGGCGCTACGGAAACCGCCAGCGTCGGG